>JACCED011934797.1_pt1 | contig 33860 bp, 21 predicted proteins | sample 7455021 | NCBI WGS metagenome assembly JACCED01 (sample SAMN15323456, study PRJNA562643) | freshwater metagenome | isolation source: river surface water | place: USA:Blue River Watershed | collected 2017-08-19 | reverse complement strand
TCACCAGCGCCCGCGGCGCCACCAGCGCCGCCAGCTCCGCATCGCCATACTCCCGCAGCAGGCCGAACACGTTGCGGTAGATCGGCTCGGACCACAGCCGCTCGCGCGGCCCGAAATAACCCGACACCAGCGCGGCCGCGACCCGCGGCTCCAGCGCCGCGGCATACAGCGCCACAAGCCCGCCTTCGCCCCAGCCCGCCACGCCGATCGGCCGCACCTCCGGCTGCGCCGCGCACCACGCCACCGCCGCCCGCACCTGCTGCACGTCGAGACCGATCGGGTGCCGGCCCAGCGTGTAGGCCTGCCGGTGGATCCACTCGCGGTGCGGCTGATTCGTGAAACGGTTCAGCTCCACCGCGCCCGCATGCGTGTCGTCCCGATCGAGCAGCGTCGGCACGATCACCTGGCAACCGTCCTCCGCCAGCCGGCGCGCCCACGGCAGCGTGCGTCCGGTATTTCCGGATACACCACCAATCTCCTCGGGCGTCTGGTCCGCGTCCGGCAGCGCGATCACCCGCGCCCGGATCGGGCCGGTCGGCGTGAGCAACAAGCCCTCCGCCTCCAGCCCGGGACCGTAGCTCCACCCCACCACCTCCACGCGGCACCCGGCGCTCCGCGCGATCTCCGCCGCTCGCGCCGGCGTCGCCTCCAGACGCAGCTCCGGAGTCCGGCCCTCGTCGCGCGCGACGCCGAGGAGCGCCGCGAACCGCTCCCGCGGCGCCGGCAAGGCTGCCCGATACTCCGCCTCCGACGCCGCGGCCCGCGGCGGCCGCGCCGCCCGCTCCGCCGTCACCCGCGCCGTCGCCGCGTCGAGAAACCGCTCGATCCCCGCCCGCATCTCCTCCGAGCGATCGACCCCGGCCGCGAGTTCACCCGCGCCGGGCAACGGCTGCGCCACGCCGCGCATCGGCCCCAGCAGCAGCGCCGCGCCGCACGCGGCCAACACGCCATGACGCCAGGGGAAACGCATCGCGACCACTGCGGAATTCCGCCTCGCCGCTGTCAACCGCGGAGCCGCTCCGCCCCCGCCGCCAGCATTGCCACGCCCGCACCGGCCGCCCATCTCCGTCGTCGCCATGTCTTCCGTTCCGCTGTCCGGTCTCAGCATCCTCGTCGTCGAGGACGAGGTCCTTCTGCGCAAACGCTACGCCGGCCACCTCGAGAGCGAGGGCGCCGAAGTCACGGCCGTCGGCAGCCTGCGCGAGGCGACCGAGGCCGTCGCCGCGCTCGATTTCGATGTCGCCGTGCTCGACGTAAACCTGCCCGACGGCAAAGGCACCGATCTCCTCCGTAGCGGCAAACTCGGCCCGTCCACCAGCGTCCTCGTCATGACCGCCCAGGGCGGCGTCGCCGGCGCCGTCGAGGCGATGCGGCTCGGCGCCGCCGACTACCTCACCAAGCCGTTCGACCTGCCCGACCTCACCGTCCGCGTGCTCGGCGCCCGCCGCGCCAAGAACGCCCGCCGCGCCGAAGAGTTCCGCCGCGAGGGCGCCGGCGCCGGCACCGAGGCACCCGCCGCGGCCTCGCCCGCCAGCCCGGCCACCGGCGACGGTTTCTTCTTCGGCCGCAGCCTCGCCGCCATCGAGGAACAGCTGCGCAAGATCATCGCCGCCGACCAGCGCCTGCAGAACGGCCTTCCGCCCGTCCTCATCGAGGGCGAGACCGGCACTGGCAAGACCACCATCGCCCGCTGGCTCCACGCCCGCGGCCCGCGCGCCAACGGCCCCCTCATCGAGGTCAACTGCTCCGCCCTCCCCGAGGCCCTCGCCGAATCCGAACTCTTCGGCCACGAACGCGGCGCGTTCACCGACGCCCGCGCCGCCCGCATCGGGCTCATGGAGGCCGCCGACGGCGGCACGCTCTTCCTCGACGAACTCCCGAGCCTCTCGCTTCCGCTCCAGGCCAAGCTGCTCACCGCCATCGAGGACCGCGCCGTCCGCCGCGTCGGCGCCAACAAGGCCAAACAGGTCGACGTGCGCATCATCGCCGCCACCAACGCCGACCTCCGCGAACTCGCCGCCGAGGGCAAATTCCGCGAGGACCTCCTCCACCGGCTCGATCTCTTCCGCGTGCGCATCCCGCCGCTGCGCGAGCGCGGCGACGACATCCTCGCCCTCGCCGAGGTCCTCGTCGCCCGCATCGCCCGCCGCTACGGCCTCCCCGTCCGCGCCATCCCGCCCGAGGGCAAACGCCGGCTCAAGGCCCACGCCTGGCCCGGCAACGTCCGCCAGCTCGCCCACGAAATCGAGCGCGCCATGGTCTTCGAGGGCGCCACCGCCCTCGAGTTCGCCGCCCTCTCCGCGCGCGGCGGCCCCGAGGCCAACGCCGCCCTCCGCGACGACTTCGTGTTTCCCGAGTCCGGCTTTTCCCTCGAGGCGACCATCGACGATCTCATCCGCCGCGCCCTCGCCCAGACCAGCGGCAACGTTACCGCCGCCGCCCGCCTGCTCGGCGTCACCCGCGACTACGTCCGCTACCACCTCAAGGATTCCGACGCGCTTCCCCCCGCCGCGTCCGACTCCTGAACGCATCGCCGCCCCACCTGCTCCGCGACCGTCCGCGGGGCAAAGCACACTCCCACAGCCACCGCGCGGGGTGAAAGCACCCACGTTCGCGCCCGCTCAGGCCGCTGCGTTTCGCCCCAAAGTTCGGAACCCATCGCGGCCGCGGCACTTGCGCCAGCGCACCCTCGCGCGGCATCCCGCCTGCAATGGTTCCGGCATGCTTCACATGAACACGCATCCCACCCGCTCCTTCTTCCGTCGCCGCGCGCCGCTCAGCCGCTTCAAGGCTCTCCTGCTCGCCCTCGCCGGCGGCAGCATCGCCGGCACGCCCGCCCCGGCCCAGACCGCGGGCAACACCGGCGTCATCGGCACCACGCCCATCCGCGCCGAGACCGCCTGGTTCCTCGCCACCGGCCAGCACGGCGCCAACGGCCCCGAGTCCTACGTCGTCCCCGTCAGCGGCGCCGCCCTCATCGCCGAGGTCCGCCAGTATCTCGCCGAGCGCGCGCAGGGCCGCGAGTCGCGCCCGCTCATCCCGACGGTCGCCGTCCGCATCGGCAGCGACGGGATCAACCGCAACCACTCCGCCCCCGGCGCCCCGCTCTGGAACTGGCACGTCGCCGAAGCGCGCTCCTTCGCCCGCTACACCTGGCCGGAAGTCGAACCCGCCATCTTCATCTCGAGCCGCGACAGCGCGCCTTCCGGCGTCGAGCAGCTGCTCCGCGGCAGCCCGCTCAGCCTGCCGAGCAACGTCTTTTCGCTCCGCGGCTTCCCGATCACGATGGAGCTCACGTCCGAGTCCCCCGCCGCCCGCACCGGCACGCTCGCCAATATCTCCGACCGCGGCTTCGTCGGCACCGGCGGCGACGCCAAGATCACCGGCTTCGTCATCTCCGGCGATGGTCCGCGCAACGTCGTCGTCCGCGTGCTCGGCCCCACCCTCGCCCGCTTCGGCGTCACCAACGCCCTCGCCAACCCGCGCCTCGAGGTCTATCGCGGCACGCAGAAAATCGCCGAGAACGACGACTGGGCCGCGGGCAATCTGAACCGCAGCTACATCGCCATCGAGCCGCCGCCCTGGCCGGCGCACCTCATCCCGAACGACCCGCGCGAGCCCGCCCTCGAGCTCAGCCTCGAACCCGGCGCCTACACCATCATCGTCACCGGCGTCGGCAACTCCACCGGGGTCGTCCTCACCGAAGTGCACACCCGCTGAAGCCGGAGCCGCTCGTCCGGAATCCGGAGCCCGACCGGCATTCGACGCCGTGAACCTCCCCGCCCCACGTCCCCGTCGGACCTCCGGCTCCGGACTCCCGGCTCACTCCCTTTGTCCGTGGCGTAATATCGGCCTCCGGCGTCCGGCTCACCCCGGCGCCGGAGTTTAACCGCCAATCCTCGGGTTGCCCCTCCCGCCGTTCCACCAACACTTTGCTCCCCACGCGCGTCATGCAGAAACTGCTTCTCTTGGTTGCCGCCGCCAGCGGCGTTTTCCCGCTCGCACTCCACGCCGCGGATGCGCCCGCCGCGCCCGCGCCCGAAAAATCCCCCCCGCCCGCCAAGGCCGCCCCCGCCTCCGGCGTGCAGAAGATGGCCGTCGATTTCAGCAAACAGCGCGATGCCCAGCTCACCGATCGCAAGGTGCTGCTCGAAAAACTCCGCACCGCCAAAACCGAGGAGGAGAAACAGGCCCTGCTCGCCGAACTCCGCCGCCAGCAGCAGCAACGCCAGGACGAACAACGCGAGGCCGCGCGCCAACGCCGCGATCAGCTCCGCGAAACCCGCAAGTAAACGCCCCGCGGCCCGCGCATCCATGAATCTCCCCCGCCTCGCCCGTCTGCCCGCCGCCTGCTGCGCACTCACCGCCGTCGCCGCCGCCCAGGTCGCCACCACGCCGACCACGCCCCCGCCGACCAACACCGTCCCGACCAGCACCGTCCCGCCGACCGGCACGCCCACGACCGGCACTCCCTCCCCTTCGACCGCGCCGGTCCGCGCCCAGCCGTTCACCTCGTTCGACCACGCCTCGCCCGCCGTGCGCGACGCCGTCGCCGCCGCCACCGCCTCCGCCCAACGCGCCGCACCTTCCCTCGACGACGCCATCCGCAACGGGCTCGTGCAACCCGCCGCCGTCGGCATCGCCTCCACGACCGCGCTCCCGCCCAGCATCGAAGCCGTCGCCACCGCCGTCACGCGCGCCAATGCCGCGATCGTCAGCGACAGCCGCACGACCCGCACACCCGTGCTCACGCCGCGCGAGGCCGCCCTCGCCCGTCTCCGCCAGGCCCAGACCGACCCCGAACGCCAGCGCCTCATCGAGGAACTGCGCACCACCTCCGGCCAGCGGCTCGACGCCCAGCGCGAGGACGCCCGCCTCGTCCGCGACCGGCTCCGCCAGCTCCGCGAACTCACCACCCTCAACCGCCCCGCCGGCAACTGAGTCCTCGTTTTCGCGCGCACCGCGCGCCTCCCACCCGGTCCATGCTTCCCCGCCGCTCCCCGCCCACCGCCGCGCGCGTCGCCCTGACGCTCGCCGCCGCCGCGTGCATGGAGCCGAGCCGCGCGGCCGCCGCCTCGTCGTCCGCGTCCACGTCCGATCTCACCGCCAACCTCCGGCTCGGCGCCGGCCACCGGCACAACGTTCTCCTCAGCGCCGTCCAGCCGGAGGACAGCGCCCTCGGCCTTCTCGAAGGCGAGGCGTTCTGGACGCACCTGCCCTCCGACGCCGTCGAGTTCGTCGCGTTTTCCAACGCCACCTTCACGCGCTTCGTCGACTCGCGCGACAACCCGCACGAGATCCAGGCCTTCGCCCACGCCGCGCTCCGCTGGCTGCCGCGTCCGTGGTTCACTGCGACGCCCTCGCTCGAGGGCTATCACCTGAAACAGGTCTTCGATTTTTCGATCAACAACGTCGACCGCCGCACCGCCCTCGTCGCCGTCTCCGGCGGCCTCGCCGCGGTCACGCTGCGCTGGAACGCCACCCCGCGCACGTGGCTCGAACTCAAACCCGCCGCGCAACGCGAACGCTTCCGCGATCACTCCGACGACAGCCGCCAGCACCTCGGCCGCGCGACGCTCGCCCGCACCTGGTTCGGCGAGCGCCTCGAACTCGCCGTCTCCGGCCAGGCCCTCCGCCGCCACTACGACTCGCGCCCGCAATACACCGTCGCCGGCCGCCGGCTCGCCGGCACCGCGTTGTTCTTCGATCAGCGCGAGTTCGAGGCGCGCGCCAAATTCTCCTGGGGCGCCACCCGCCGGTGGTCCGGCACCACGGCTGTCACCCGCACCACCAACCGCGACAACGGCTCCGGCTTTTTCAATTACCGCCACCGCGCCGCCCGGCAGGAAATCGCGTGGCAGGGCGAGCGCACCAAGCTCCGCCTCGCCGCCCGCGCCGGCCGCTACGACTACGCCGTGCAGACCCAGGGCATCGGCATCAACCCGCCCTTTCGCCTCAAAGAGGAGTTCTCCGTCCACGCGCGCTTCGAGCGCCCGTGGACCACCCGCACCACCGCGTTCGTCCAGCTCGTGTGGGAACGCAGCCGCTCCAACGACCCGCTCGCGCGCTACCGCACGCACACCGCGCAGGCCGGCCTCGACGTGAACCTCTGACGTGACCGCCCCGCTGCCAATCTCCCGGCCGCCCGCCGCCGCCCGCGCCTGGTTCACCACGCCGCTCGTCGTGCTGGTCGCGACTGCGGCCGGTTTCGTCTTCGTCGCGTTGGCGCTCACCCTCCGCCTGCGCGACGAGCTGCGCGGCCAGATCCTCCGCCGCGAAGCCGAGGCCATCGCCTCGATGGTCGCCCTCCAGCAGGAACGCGCCGCCGCGGAGCTCGTCGCCCTCGGCCTCGGCGCCGAGCCCGGCGACTGGTTTCCCCTCCTGCTGGAGACCTCGCGCCTGCGCGGTGTTGTCTCTCTCCGGCTCTTCGACGCCACCGGCGAACTGCGCGATGCGCTGCCCATGCCGGCCGTCGCCTCGGTGTCGCCCGCGGATTGGCCGGCAATTTCCCGCGAGGGGAAAATCGCCCACCTGCACGAAAACGTGGACGCCGAATCCCTGCGCACCGGCGACCCGGAATTCCTCTCCTCCGGCGGCTCCCCGCTGCTCGAGATCGTCGTGCCGCTCCAGCACCCGACCGCGCACACGTTTGCCGGCGCCGCCCAATACTGGATCGACGGCGCCGCCATGCAGGCCGAGTTCCGCCGGCTCGACCGCAGCCTGCTTCTCCGCGCCGGCGTGACCGCCGCCGTCGGCGCCACGCTCGTCCTCGCCGCCTTCGCATGGGCCTTCCGCCGCCTCCGCGCCGCGCACCGCGAACTGCAGGCGCGCAGCGACGACCTCGCCCGCGCCAACCACGAATTCAGCCTCGCCGCCAAGACCTCCGCCGTCGGCGCCATCACCGCCCACCTCCTGCACGGCCTGCGCAATCCCCTCGACGGCCTCGAGGGCTACGTCTCCAGCCAACCCGGCGACGCCCGCGACGAAGGCGGTGAGGAATGGCGCGCCGCGATGGAGACCACGCGCCGCATCCGTTCGCTCGTCGACGAGGTGCTCGCCATCCTCCGCGAGGAACAGGCCGGCGGCGCCCGCTATCTCGTCACCGCCGCCGAACTGCTCGCCGCCACCGAGGAAAAGATCCGCCCCTACGCGCAGACGCGCGGTGTCGCGTTCTCCGGCCGCCGCGAGGACGACGCCGAGCTGCCCGGCCGCCGCGCGCACCTCGTGCTCCTCGTGCTCGACAACCTCCTGCGCAACGCCTGCGAAGCCACCGCCCGCGGCGGACGCGTTTCCCTCACCGTCACGCGTCAGGGCCCCGATGCCGTGTTCATCGTCGAGGACGACGGCCCCGGCCTCGCCCCCACCGTGCGCGACCGGCTCTTCCAACCCGTCCGCAGCACCAAGCCCGGCGGCGGCGGCATCGGCCTCGTCCTCAGCCACCAGCTCGCCCGCCACGCCGGGGGCTTCCTCGCGCTCGACAAAAGCGATGGCCGCGGCTCGCGCTTCCGCCTCGCCGTCCCCGTGGCATCCGCCACGCCCGCCCTCGCCGAATGAGCCGCGCCGCCTTCGTCTCCGCCCGCATCGCGGGCTGCTTCCTCGTCGCCCTGCTCGCCGGCCTCGCGCCCAAGCTCGCGCGCGCGCAGGCCGACGGCACCGCGCGCTGGGCCGGCCCGTTCACCAGCGGCGGCTACATCGTCTCCTCCCCCGCCATCGCCCCCGACGGCACGATCTATTTCGGCGCGCAGGACAACCACCTCTACGCCCTCGCGCCCAACGGCTCCCTCAAGTGGCGCTTCGCCACCGGCGACTGGGTCGACTCCACGCCCGCCATCGGCGCCGACGGCACCGTTTACTTCGGCTCGTGGGACGGGAAATTCTACGCCCTCACGCCCGCCGGCGCGAAGAAATGGGACTACTCGGTCGGCGCGGGAAACTACATCTACTCGTCCCCCGCGATCGGCGCCGACGGCACGATCTATTTCGGCGGCGGCGACGCCAATTTCCATGCCCTGCGCCCCGACGGCTCGTTGAAGTGGACCTTCCCCGCCGGCGACTGGATCGACTCCTCGCCCGCGCTCGGCCCCGACGGCCTGATCTGCTTCGGCTCGTGGGACGGCCACGTCTACGCGCTCCGCGACACCGGCTCCGCCGCACGCGAAGTCTGGCGCTTCGCCGCCGGCGGCCCCGTGCTCTCCTCGCCCGCCTTCGCCCGCGACGGCTCGGTCTACTTCGGTGCCAACGACGGTCGCCTCTACGCCCTCGACGCCGCGACCGGCGCGAAACTCTGGGACTATCCCGCCGGCGGCACGCTCGAGAGTTCGCCCGCGCTCGGCCCCGACGGCACGATCTACTTCGGCGGCAGCGCCGGCTTCCTCCACGCGCTCCAACCCAACGGCGCGCTCAAGTGGAAATTCACCACCATCGACCCCATCGCCTCCACGCCGGCCATCCGCGCCGACGGCACGATTCTCTTCGGCGGCGGCGATTCCCGCATCTACGCGCTCGATGCCAACGGCACCCTCAAGTGGCGCGTCAACGCCGGCGATTGGGTCGACGCCTCGCCCGTCATCGCACCCGACGGCACGATCTACGTCGGCTCCTACGACCGGAAACTCTATGCCTTCCACGGCAGCGGCGCGCCCGCCTCCGCGTTTTCCCTCTGGCCGATGTTCGGCCGCGATCACACCCGCGCCGCCCGCGCCCCCGCACGCCTCACCGGCGGTCACCTCGTGAATCTCTCCACCCGCGCCGAAGCCGGCACCGCCCAGAGCATCATCGCGGGCTTCGTCGTCGCCGGCACCGGCGAGAAGGCGTTCCTCGTCCGCGGCATCGGCCCCACGCTCGCGCAGTTCGGCGTCACCGGCGCCCTCGCCGATCCTCTGCTTCAACTCCGCGCCGGCCGCACCTTTCTCGGCGAAAACGACGACTGGCCCGCCACCCTCGCGCCGCGCTTCGCCGCCGTCGGCGCGTTTCCGCTCACCGTGAATTCCCGCGACGCTGCGCTGCAACAGACCGTGCCCGGCGGCGCCTACACCGCCGAACTCCGCGCCGCCAACACGCAGATCGGCCCCGCGGTCGCCGGCATCGCCCTCGTCGAGGTCTACGACCCCGAGCCCACGAGTCCCGCCGCGCGCCTCGTCAATCTCTCCACCCGCGCCCTGGTCGGCGCCGGCGACGCCGCCCTCACCCCCGGCCTCGTCATCGGCGGCACCACCCCGCTCCGCGTGCTCATCCGCGGCGTGGGCCCGAGCCTCGTCCCGCTCGGCGTGTCCAACGCGCTCGCCCGCCCCACCCTCACCCTCTTCGCCGGCAGCCAGCCGGTCGCCGCCAACGCCGGCTGGACCACGACCGGCTTCACCGCCGATCTGCGCGGCGCCGCCCAGGCCGTCGGCGCGTTTCCGCTGCTCGAATTCAGCGCCGACAGCGCACTCCTCGTCACCCTCGAGCCCGGCGCCTACACCGTCCGCCTCGCCGGCCTCAACAACACCACCGGCGAAGCCCTCGTCGAAGTCTACGTCGTCCCCTGACGCCCCACCGCCCGTTCCCATTTCACGTATTACGTGAAATTCGCTCCCGCGTCACCTGGTCGCACACTCCGCCGAGTTGCCATTCCACCCGCCCCAGTCGACAGTCCCACTCTTTCTCATGTCCGGCGATCTCTCCGAGCTCTACCAACAGGTCATCCTCGATCACAACAAGCGCCCCCGGAACCGCGGCAAACTGCCCACGGCCAACCGCGTCGCGCACGGCGACAACCCGACCTGCGGCGACCAGTGCAACGTCTACCTGCGCCTCGACGGCGACCGCATCGCCGAGGTCTCGTTCGACGGCTCCGGCTGCGCCATCTCGCAGGCCAGCGCCTCGCTCATGACCACCCAGGTGAAGGGCAAAACCGCCGCCGAAGTCGAGGCCCTGTATCAGCAGTTCCACCACATCGTCACCACCGGCGAGGCTCCGGAGGAAATCAGCGACCTCGCCGCCTTCGCCGGCGTCCACACCTTCCCCGCCCGCATCAAGTGCGCCACCCTCGGCTGGCACGCCGTCCGCAACGCCCTCAAAGGCGACGCCACCCCCGCGACCACGGAAAAACACACCGACTGACCCGTGAATCCCGCGCTGCACTCCGCCATCGTCGCCGCGACCGCCGGCTGGAAACGCGTCCGCCTCGATTTCCCGATTCTCGACCAGCAGGTCCACGGCAAGCCGCTCGTCTATCTCGACAACGCCGCCACCGCGCAGAAACCGCGCGCGGTGATCGACGCCCTCGTCCGCTACTACGAGCGCGACAACAGCAACGTCCACCGCGGCCTCCACGCCCTCTCCATGCGCGCCACCGACGCCTACGAGGGCGCCCGCGCGCGCGTCGCCAAGTTCATCAACGCCGCCGATCCCGCCGAGGTCATCTTCACCCGCGGCACCACCGAGAGCATCAACATCGTCGCCCGCAGCCTCGCCGCCACCCTCAAGCCCGGCGACGAAATCCTCTGCACGGAAATGGAGCACCACAGCAACCTCGTGCCGTGGCAGCAGGCCGCCCGCGCCAGCGGCGCGACGCTCCGTTTCCTGCCCGTGCTCGGCGCCGACGCCGAAGGCGGCCTCGACCTCGCCGCGCTCGACACCCTGCTCACGCCCAAGGTGAAGGTCTTCGCCTTCACCCATATCTCCAACACGCTCGGCTGCATCAACCCCGTCGCCGAGCTCTGCCGCCGCGCCCGCGCCGTCGGCGCGCTCAGCGTGATCGACGCCGCCCAGTCCATTGGCCACGGCCCGTTCGACGTCCGTGCCCTCGGCGCCGACTACGTCGCGTTCTCCGGCCACAAGATGTGCGGCCCCACCGGCATCGGCGTCCTCTACGGGCGTCGCGCGTTGCTGGATACGCTCTCGCCCGACGAAACCGGCGGCGGCATGGTCGTCACCGTCGACTACGCCGGCGCCAAGTGGAAACCCGCCCCCGAACGCTTCGAAGCCGGCACGCCCAACGTCGCCGATGCCATCGCCCTCGGCGCCGCCTGCGACTACCTCGACGGGCTCGACCGCACCGCGATCGCGCAACACGACGAGGCGCTCGCCGCCCTCGCCTACGAGAAACTCTCCGCGTTGCCCGGCATCCGCCTGATCGGCCCGCGCCGCGGCGGCGCCCGCAGCGGCCTCGTGAGCTTCGCCTTCGCCGATGTGCACGCGCACGACGTGGTGACCTTCGCCGACGAGGACGGCATCGCGCTCCGCGGCGGCCACCACTGCAACCAGCCGCTGATGCGCAAGCTCGGCCTCACCAGCACCACGCGCGCGAGCTTCTACGTCTACAACACCGAGCAGGAAATCGACACCCTCGTCGCCAGCCTGCGCCGCATCCTGAAATTCTTCGGCGCCACCTGAGCGCCGCCGGCCCTGCGGCGCCCCCGTCGCGCCGCAAAGCCGCGCATTACCGCCCCGCCTCGAACACGCCCACGAAGGCCTTCGGCACGATCGCCGCGGCCCGGCAATTCGACGCCACCAGCACCGTCTTCGCCCACGCGTTGACCTCCTCGAGGCTGATCTGCCCCGTGAGTCCGCCGCGCAGCGCCACGATCTCCTCGATCTCCTTCGGCCGTTCCTGCGCCCGCATCAGCACGCCCGTGAGGAAGCTGTTTTCCCGAAACGCCCGCTTCAGCTGGCTCTGCAGAATTCCACGCGCCCCGATGAACTCGCCCGGCCGCACGCCCTGCGCCGCGAGGTCCGCGCCGATCTTCTGGATCAACGCCCCCACGCGCGTCGTGTCGTTCGGCGCACAATCGATCTGCGCCCGCAGCAGCGCGAAATTCGGAAACCCGTCGTAGGGCTGGAACTCCGCCGAGGGCGAATACGCCAGCCCGAGATTCTCGCGCAGCTCCGTGCGCACGCGCAGCTCGAGCACCTTGGCGAGCAGTTCCAGGGCCGCCTGGTCGCGCACGCTCAGCTCCCTGGTCAGCGGCCATGTGCCGACCACGAGGCCCATATTCTGCTCGCCGATGAATTCGATCCGCGTGAACCCCGGCGCCGCCGTCACCGCCACCGGCTTCGGCGCGCTCGCCGTGGTCTTCGTCGCCGCGCGCTCCTTCAACGCCCCGAGCGTGCGCGACATCGTCTCGACCGCCGCCGCCTCGGTGACATCACCCACGATCGTCACTTCCACATAGCCGCGCGCGAGCGACGGCTCCATCCAGCGCTTCACGTCGACGACGCTCAGCGAGATGTAGTCCTTCGCGGAGCCCCACGTGAAACGCGCGTCGCCCTTGAAGAGATGGTCGGTCAACCCGCGCATGCCCTCGCCCATGCCCTTGGCCGACGACATCCGGCCCATCGCCGCGCGGAACCGCTCCTCGCGGTGCACATAGCTGTTGAACTGCGGCGCGTGCAGGAAATCCGCCACGATCGCGAGAAACGTCTCCAGCTGGTCGCCCGCCATCGTGCCGCGGAACGTGAACGCGTCGCGGTCCGACACGTCGAAATCGAAATTCAGCAGCCGCTTCTCGATCAGCCCGCCGAGCTGCTCCGGCCGGAAATGCACCGCCCCGCTCGAGAGCAGCGTGTTCAGCCCGAATTCCTTCAGCGCGGGCTTGTTGCCCGGCATCTCCAGCAGCCCCGTGCCCACGCGCACCACCGCCTGCACGATGCCCGGCTCCGTGCGGTTGGGCACGAAATTCAGCCGCACGTTGTTGCCGAAGCGCATCAGCTTCGCGTTGAGGCTCTCGATCTGGCGCGTCTCCACCGGCGCCGTGGGCGCCGCAAACTTCGGCACCGCAAACGCCACGTTGCGGTGCTGCCGCGGCATCACGTTGGCGAGTCCGTTCCGCCGCTCCTTCACCACGGCGTCGATCACCTTGTTGCCGTCGAGCTCCATGTCCACGCCGCCCGACACATGCAGCGCCATCGTCGCCGGATTCCAGAGTCCCTTGAAGACGGCGTGCGCCTCGGCCGGCGTCATCCGCTCCAGCCACTCGCGCATCCAGGCGAACCGCTGCGCGAAGCCGGGAAACACGGTGTGGGCCGTGATCGAGTCCGTCAGCGCCTCGCTCAGCGTGCCCGGATCGAGCGTCGGCAGCTGCTCCGCCATGTGCGTCGCGAGTTTCAGCTGGCGCTGCCGGTGCTCGATCACATCCGCGCCGTCGAGCCCGCGCTCGAGCGTGAGCCGCACCATCTGGTCGAGCGCGTTCACGCCCTTCGCCCACTCGCGGGCGGGCACGTTGGTCGAGGCCATCGCGACGCCGTTGCCGAGCAGCTCCTCATACATCGCCTCCGAGCCCATGCCCTCCGGCATCTGCGTGCGCAGGCGGTCGGCAAAGAGATTCATCACAAATTCCCGCTTCTGCCGCTCCACGTGCGTCTCCCGCGTGTCCGGCCGCGGCACGAACGGCAGCACCGACGCCACCTCCGCCGTCGCCGAGCCCACCCCCGTGATGCGGAAGACGCCCGCCCGCAGTCCCCGCGCATCGAGTTTTCCCTCGAGGCGCACCGGGATCGGTTCCGCCGGCCGCACCATCCCGCCGAACGTCCCGCGCACCGTCGCAGCCAGCACCGCCGGATCGAAATCGCCCGCGCCCACCAGCACCATCAGGTCCGGCCGGTAGTTGCGCCGGTAGAACGCGAGGAACTGCTCGCGCGTGAACTTCGCGATCTGCGCCTCGCTGCCGCCCGGCGCACGCTCCGGGAAATGCAGCCCCCGGAACACCACCGGCATCGACGCCTGCTGCTGCTTGTCCATCAGCGTGCTCCGGTTCCGCAGCTCCGCGAGGACCACCCGCCGCTCCTGCTCGATGATCCGCGGCTCGAAGCTCACGCCGTCGCCGAAATCGCGGAAGAGCCGCAGGCCTTCGTTGATCAGCGCCGCGTCGTTCTCCCGGAAATCGAGCCGGAACGCGGTGTAGTCGAAGGTCGTGATCGCGTTCACGTCGCTGCCGTATTCCACGCCCAGCCGCTGGAAGAGCGACACCATCTCCTCGGCCTTGAAATTCTTCGAGCCGCCGAACGCCATGTGCTCCATGTAGTGCGCGATGCCGAGCTCGTCGGGCCGCTCGTCCATCGAGCCGGCCAGCACCACGAGCTGCAGCGTCACGCGCCCCGGCACGCCCTGGTGCGGCAGCAGCGCGTAGCGGAAGCCATTGTCGAGCCGACCCCACGTCACGGCCGGATCCGGCGCCGCGCTGCGCGGCGTCTCGTGCGCCCACTTGCCCGAACGTGGGCCCGCGATGTCGGGCGCCCGCGCGGCAAAAACCGACGCCGCCACGAACAAAGCCGCCGCCACGCCGAGGATCGTGCGCATCGTCATATCGAGGGAGGCCCCACCGTGCGGCAAGTCGGACGAAGTTCAACTCCCCGGTGCGCCCCGCAGCCGCTCGCGCCGCCGTTCAGGCCGGCGCCGCCGTCCGCCCTTCGCGCGCCGCTCCCCCGGTCGCCGCCAGCCACCGGCGGAAGTTCCCGATTTCCGCCAGCGTCCCCGCGACGAGCACGCTGTCGCCCGCTTCGAGCCGCTCCGCCCCCGAGGGCGCGATGATTTTTTCGCCGCCGCGCTCGATGCCGACGATGCGCGTGCCCGTGAGTTGCGCCACCTTGAGCTCCGCCAGCGAGCGGCCCGCGCAGATGCCCGCGGGCACGGTGAACGTCTCGAGCACCGAGCCGTGAAACTCGTCCGCCGCGTCGGCCCCCGCCTGCCGCGCCCGCTGCAGCTCCGCCGCCGCCGCCGCGAGCTCTTCCTTGCGGCCCATGAGCAGCAGCTTGTCGCCGGCATACACGCGCAGCTCCGGCCGGACCGCGGTGATCACGTGGCCGTTGCGTTCGATCTCGAGCACCGCACAGCCGAACCGCTGCGGAATCGAAAGCTCCGCGAGCGACTGGCCCGCGTAGGCCGCCCCGTCCGGCACCACCACGTCGTCCAGCAGCACATTCCAATGCCGGAGATCCTGCCGCCTCTTCCCGCGCACCACCTCGGCGGCCGCCTCGGCGGCCACCCGCGGATCCTCCGCGAGCACATCCCGCACCGAGCTCTGCCACTCGCTGTGCCAGTAGATGAGTTTGTGCGAGAACACCGTCACCACCGCCATCGCCGCCGCGGCGATCACGACCCAGCCCCAGACACCGAACGCGTCGGTCGGCACGAGCGCGTGGATCCACATGCCCATCAGCACCGCCAGCAGGGCCGTCAGCAGCCGCTGCAGCACCGCGGCGGACAGCCGAGTGTCGTTGCCCAGCATCTCCGCCAGGATCATCGCGATCGCGGCCAGATTCCGCCACACCGCAAAGAGCGGCACGAGCGCGAGCACCGCCACCACCGCCCAGAACGTCCAGCCCACCGTGCGCGACTGCAGGCCGAACGCCCCCGCGTGCTCCTTCATCAGGTCCGCCAGCAAGGGCGAAAACAGCATCAGCCCCGTCACAAAGAGCACCTCCACGCCGGTCTGCGCCACCCGGGCGCGGATGAGTTTCCACGCCCGCGACTTCGTCGGCTGCGCCTGCACCTGCTCCAGCCAGCCATGATACGCCTCCAAGGTCCGCTGCAGCCAGTGCGGCTCCAGCCGCTCCGCCAGCCGGAGCACAGCCTCGGACTTCCGGTTGATCACCGGCACGATCAGCACCGTGAGGATCGAGACGCCCACCGCCACCGGGTAATAGGATTCCGGCAGCACCGCCGCGGACACGCCCAGCTGCGCGATGATGAACGTAAACTCGCCCAGCGGCGTGAGCAGCAGTCCCGCCCGCCGCGCATCCGCCGGCCGCGTGCCGCACAGGATCAGCGCCAGCCCCGTCGCCAACGCCCGCGCCACGATCACAAACACCGTCAGCCCGAGGATCGTCGGCCACACCGCCGCCACGAGCTTCACGTCGATCATCAGGCCGATCGAGACGAAGAACACGCTGCTGAACAGATCCCGCATGCCGCCAAACGCCCGCTCCACCGCCGCCTTCTGCGGGATCTCCGCCACGATCGCGCCGAGCAGAAATGCGCCCAGCGCCAGCGAGTAGCCCGCCTTGGCCGCCACCAGCGCCAGCAGGAACAACAGCCCCGCCACCGTGATCGTCTGCAGCTCCGGATCAGCCCGCTTCTCCAGGCGCCGCAGCAACCGCGGCACCATCAGCAGCCCCGCGCCCACCAGCAGCACCACAAACGCGCTCATGCTCGTCAGCACCGCACCCACCGTCCCGCCGGAATCCTCGCGCACCTGCGATCCGAGAATCGTCAGCATCACCACCGCCACGATGTCCTCCAGCACCGTTATCCCCAACGCCTGCTGGCCCGCCCGCTCGTGCGAGAGATTCAGCTCGCCCACGATCTTCGCGATCACCGCCGAGCTCGACACCATGAACATCGCCGCCACGAACAGCGCCTGCGCATCCGACCAGCCGAGCACTGCGCCGAGCATCCGCGTGAGCGTCAGCATGAACAACGCGCCCAGCGCCGTCGTCAGCAGCGTCGGCAGCCCCAGCCGCCCCATCTTCGTCAGGCTCAGCCCGAGCCCGATCGCAAACATCAGAAACACCAGGCCGATCTGCGACAGCGTCTGGATCCGCTCCACGTCGCGCACGAAGGAAAACGGCGGCGTGAACGGCCCGATGACCACTCCGGCCACGAGATAGCCCACGATCACCGACAGCCCCAGCCGCCGGCACAACGTCCCGGCGAGGCCAGCGGCCAGCAGCACGATCGCGAGATCCTGGATGAGGTCGATTCCTTCCATGGCGCGTCGCCCGCGCGCACATCGCGTCCGCCGCGGGCGCGCCAACCATCCCGCCACCCTGCCCGCTGTCGAGCCTCAGTGTGCGGAAATCATCGCCCGCGCCGCGGACCACGCCGCGTCGCGCCCCGGCCGGAAAAAGTCGAGTGCCACCCCCTCAGCTGGATGAGGGGGTGGCACTGCCACGTGCCCACCTGCGATTGCGTGCACGCGGCGAAGCTGGACCTGCCTGACACGTCGACATCGCCGCCCCGCTCGACCGCTCCGGAGAACGGCGAAGAACCGGGCAACGTTGTGACGAAAGGAACCGGTTCGTCCGGCCGCGCCGTTGGCGCAGCGCGGTTGGACGGCTCCCCCCGGAAGCCGACGGCTCACCGCGCACGGGGGCGGGACAAGGCGTCGACATCCGGGGCTGGAGTGGGAGCACAACCCCCAATGCGAGATTCGCCGCCGAAACCTGCCAAAATTCGCAAAAAAACTTTTGGCCGCGTCCCCCGCTCAGCGCGCCGCCGCGAGCCACCCGGCCGCGAGCCGCACATTATAGAGCTGCCTCTGCTCCTCGCTCAGCGCCGCGATCCGCTCGGTCGCCTCGTCGATCAAGACCCGCCGCCTGGCGGCCCCTTCCGGCGTTTCCGGATGCGCCTGCGCCTCCACGATCACCGCGAGCAAAAGCTGTTCGCGTTGGTTCCACCGGAGAAAACGGCGCTCGTCTCGGCTGCGGAGCGACTCCATCGCCGGCGCAAGCGTCGCCCGGGCGGCCTCCCGTTTGCCAAGCCGCGCCTGCGCTTGGGCCAGCCAGATCCGCTGCATCGTGCTCAGCGGCGGCGCGCCTTTCGGATGCAGCTGCTGCGCCGCCTCCACCACCGGCTCCACCTCGGCCAGCCGCCCCTGCTGCAAGAGCGCCTCCATGAGCATTTCGCTCAGCTCCTGCACGGGCGTGAAATACGTTGTCCGATCCGCCACCCGCGCGTCCGGCCCGGTGAGCAGCGCCCGCAGCTTGGCCAGCGTCGCGCGGCACGTCGCTTCCGCCGCCGCCGGCTCGCCGCGGTAGAGGATCATCCGCGCCTCGTGCAGCGCCGCGCCGACGATGTCGCGCGTCAACGCCGCCCGCAGGCTGGCGTCCGGAGCCACCTTCAGGCCCGCGGAATACGAGGCCTGCGCGGCGTTCGCCCGCCCCGCGACGGCGAAGTTCCCGCGCGCCGCCTCGAGCCGCGCGATGGCTTCGAGCACACCTTTGATGTAGCGCCGGCTGCCGCCTTCCGAGGGCTCCGCCTGATCGGCCGGATGGCCGCCGTCGATCGCCGTCCGATGCAGCACCGCCAGCGCCTGCGCGCAGCGGCCAAGCTCGTTGAGCAGATCCGCCAGCGAACGGCGCGCCACCAGCAGCAGATACCAGTCGTCGTCCGACGAGGGATCCCGGCGGTGCAGCGCATACGCGAGCCGCTCCACCTCCAATGCGTGCTGCGTTTCCATCGTGCGGTCCGCCGCGATCTGGCCCCGTTCCCGCAACCGGTGGTGCACCAGGAATGCGACCCGCTCCGCCTCCGCCATCCCGGGCCGCTCCCGCCGCACCGCCTCCACCGTTGCGAGCACCTCCTGCAACCGCTCGTCCTCCCGCGGCCGCGGCAATGTCCGCGCGAGATGGAAAATCAGCTTCCCGCGGAGCAGCGCGATGGCCGGCCGCCGGCGATCCGTCTCCGGCAACTCTTCCAGCACCGCCAAGCCGCGCCGGCACGCGTCCGTCTGCGCATCGCTGTAGCGGAACTCCCCGCGCGCGAGTTGGATCTCCGCCAGCACCTGTCGCGCCCGCACCGGCTCCCGCCCCGCGAGCAGCAACGGGAGCACCAGCGCCTCGGCCCGGCGCAGCGCCTCGGTCCGTTTGTTCGCGTCCGGATGCGGCCCATAGAGCCGCTGCTGCATGATCGGATCGTAGGTGAGCCGCCAGACGTGCCCGAGCAGCACGGTGGCGTCGTCACTGTCGTCGCCGTCCGTCCGCAACCGCTCGAGTTCGGCACCGAGCGCCTCCATCTGGGCGATCGCCGTCGGCTGCGCCATGCGTCGCTCCGCCAGATTCGCCCGCAGCCGCAGCCACGCCCGGTCGCGCGCCCACCCGGGCCAACGCTGCGCGGCATCGATCGCGTCCAGCGCCTCGATCGCCTGCGCAATCTCCTCCTCCGTCGCCCGCTCGCCGACCACGCGCGACAGGTCCCCACCCGGATCTTCGCGCAACTCGTCCGCCCACGCCCGCGCCGCCGCCAACCGCGCCTCGCTGCCCACCGGCCGGGCGGGCGCCTCCGGCGGCAGCGCCCCCACCAGGGCGCTCACCGGCGACACGCCCGACGCCACGAGCCGGTCCTTCTCCCGCTCCGCCCGGTCCGCCCGTCGCGCCTGCCGCAGGCTCACGACCGTCCCGAGCGCAGCCACGACCGCCAGCGCGGCCGCCGCCAGCAGCACCCCGCGGTGCCGCCGGCCGAACTTCGCCAGCACGTAGCCCACGCTCGGCGGCCGCGCCGCCACCGGCTTGTGCGCGAGAAAACGCCCCACGTCTTCCGCCAGCGCCGCCGCACTCGCGTAGCGCCGCGTGCGGTTCTTCTCCAGCGCCTTCAACGCGATCCAGTCGAGATCGCCCTTCAGGGTCAGCTCCAGCGCCCGCGGCTCCACGCCGCGCTGCCGCGCCAGCGTCGTCCGCTCCGCCGCCGGCAGCGCGTGCAGTTGCGTCGACGGCCGCAGCGGATCGACCTCGCGGATGATCCGCCGCACCTGCTCCAGCCCGTGCGACGCCAGCGTCTTCGGATCGAAGGGCGGCCGGCCCGCGAGCAGTTCGTAGAGCAGCGCACCGAGCGCATAGACATCGCTGCGCGCGTCGACTTCCTGCGCGTTGAAGTCCGCCTGCTCCGGACTCATGTAGGCCGGCGTCCCCAGGAACTGCTCGAAGGCCGTGAACAGCGTCCGGTCCGTCAGCCGTCCCTGCGTCGCCTTCGCGATGCCGAAATCGATCACCTTGGGCAGCGGCGCGTCGCCGTCGTGCGTCACGAGCACGTTCGAAGGCTTGATGTCCCGGTGCACCACGCCGCGCTCATGCGCGTGCTGCAGCGCCCGGCACACCTGGACAAAGAGCCGCAGCCGCGGCTCCGGCCCCAGCTGCCGCTCGTCGCAATACCGCGTGATCGGCAGCCCGTGCACCAGCTCCATCGCGAAATACGGCCGCCCCGCCTCCGTCGCTCCCGCCTCGTAGACGGTCGCGATGTTGGGATGGTCCATCAGCGCCAGCGCCTGCCGCTCCGCCTCGAAACGCGCGATCACCTCGCGCGTATCCATGCCGAGCTTGATCACCTTCAGCGCCACGCGGCGCCGCACCGGCCGCTCCTGCTGCGCCATCCACACCACTCCGCATCCGCCCTCCCCGAGTTTCTCCACCAGCTTGAAGGGCCCGATCACCGTCTCGGTCGGCACCTCCGGCACCGCCGCCCGGTTCACCGCCGGCGTCGCGAGCACCGCGCTCGCCCGGTCATGCGCCCGCAGCAGCGCCCGGATCCGCTCGCGCTGCGCCGCATCCGCCGTCGCCGCCACGAGAAACGCCTCGCGCCCGTCCGCAGGACGTTCGAGCGCATCGGCAAACAGCTCCGCGTCGTCCCTCGCTCCGTCCATGGTCCGGTTTCGGCCGCGCCCGCCCCGCGGCTACGCAGCGCCGTCCTGCCGGCTCAGCCGGTCCATCTCGTTCACCAGCCATGCCCGCGCGTAACTCCAGTCGCGGTGCGCCGTCCGCACCGAGATGCCCAGCACGTCGGCCACCTCCTCGACCGTCAGCCCGACGAAATACCACGCCTTCACCAGCTCGGCCTTCCGCGTGTCCTGCACCGCGAGGTTCTCCAACGCCTCGTTCAGCAGCAGCAGTTTCGCATCCGAGGTCTGCGGTGCGGGGATGTTCAGCGTCTGGTCGTCGACGCTCACCTTCTCCACGCCGCCCCCATGCCGCTCCGCCCGCCGCCGCCGCGCGTTTTCGATCAGGATCCGCCGCATCGCCTCCGCGGCCGCGGCAAAAAAATGCGCCTGGTTCTTCCAGCCCTTGCTCTCCCCCTTGCCGAGCCGCAGCCACGCCTCGTGCACCAGCGCCGTCGGCTGCAGCGTGAACGCCGCCGACTCGCGCGCCATCTTCGCCGCCGCCAGCTTGCGCAATTCGGCATAGACGGCCGGCAGGATCTCGTCCGCCGAGCGGAATTCACCGGCGGAGGGATCGCGGAGCTCTCCCGACGTGTCGCTGGAAAACACGCGCGGACTGAAACGGGGCCCGCGCGGAAAGGGAAAGCCAAATTTCTGCCGCGGGGCACGAATTCGCGGCGCGCCCCGGACCGGCGACCGCCCGGCGTCTTCCCACTGGCAAACCCGCCGGCCGTGCGTCAGTGATTGCTCCCTTATGACGTTTGGTCGCCTCCTCCTCTCCTCCACCCTGGCCCTCGCCTTCACCGCGGCCGCCCTGCGCGCCGACGAAGGCATGTGGCTCTACTCGGCCGCCCCGCGCGCCCAGATCAAAGCCAAATACGGCTTCGATCTCACCGACGCCTGGCTCGAACACCTCATGAAGTCCTCCGTCCGCTTCAACAGCGGCGGCTCCGGCTCCTTCGTCTCCGCCGACGGTCTCGTCATCACGAATCACCACGTCGCTTCCGACGACCTGCAGAAGATTTCCGACGAGAAAAACAATTACCTCCGCGACGGCTTCCACGCCAAGTCGCCCGCCGAGGAGAAGAAGCTCGTCGATCTCGAGCTCAATGTCCTCCAGGCGATCGAGGACGTCACCGCCCGCGTCAACGCCGGCATCCCCGCCGGCGCCACCGGCGAGGCCGCCGCCGCCGCCCGCCGCAAGGTCATCGCCGAGATCGAGAAGGAGTCCCTCGAGAAGACCGGCCTCCGCTCCGATGTCGTCACCCTCTACCAGGGCGGCGCGTATCACCTGTATCGCTTCAAGCGCTACACCGATGTCCGCCTCGTCTGGGCGCCCGAGCAGCAGATCGCGTTCTTCGGCGGCGACCCCGACAACTTCGAGTTCCCCCGCTTCAATCTCGATGTGTGCGTCTACCGCGCCTACGAGAACGGCCAGCCCGCCAGGATCGAGCACTACCTCAAGTGGTCGCGGACCGGCACCAGGGAGGGCGATCTCACCTTCGTCTCCGGCCACCCCGGCAGCACCAACCGCCAGTTCACCATCGCCGAACTCCAGGCCCTGCGCGATGTGCAGTATCCCTACGTCGTCCCGCGCATCAAACGCGTCGAGGTCCTCCTCAGCTCCTGGGGCGCCCGCAGCGAGGAAAACGCCCGCCGCGCCAAGGACGACCTCTTCAGCTTCCAGAACTCCCGCAAGGTCTTCGACGGCCGCCAGGCCGGCCTCTACTCGCCCGCCATCATGGGCCCCAAACTCGCCGCCGAGAAAGCCTTCAAGGCCCAGCTCGGCGACCGCCCCGGCGGCGCCGCCGTCCGCGACGCCTTCGACCGCATCGCCAACGCCGTCGCCGAACAGAACCGCATCTACAAACGCTACCGGCTCCTCGAGGGCGGCCACGCCTTCATGAGCGATTCGTTTCCCATCGCCCGGAATCTCCTCCGCGCCGGCGACGAGCGCCCCAAGCCCAACGGCGAACGCCTCCGCGAGTTCGGCGACGCCCGCAAGGAATCCTTCGAATACAGCCTCTTCTCCGACAAACCCATCTACACCGATCTCGACACGCTGCTCCTCGCCGATGCGCTCACGCTCCTCGCCGAGGAACTCGGCTTCGACGATCCCGTCGTCCGGCAGGTCTTCGCCGGCCAATCGCCCCGCGAGCGCGCCGCCGCCCTGATCGACGGCACCAAGGTCCGCGACGTCGCGTTCCGCAAGCAACTCTACGCGGGCGGCGCCGCCGCCGTGCAGGCCGCCAAGGATCCGCTCATCGAACTCGCCCGCCTCGTCGATGCCGAGGCCCGCGCCCTCCGCAAGCAATGGGAGGCCGCCGAGGAGACCCGCCAGCAGGCCCACGCCGTGATCGAGAAGGCCCGCTTCGAAATCGAGGGCCCCACGCGCGCGCCCGACGCCACGTTCACGCTCCGCCTCAGCTACGGCCCGGTGAAAGGTTACAGCGAGGGCAGCCGCCAAATCCCCGCCTACACCACCTACGCCGGCCTCTACGCGCGCCACGCCGAGCACAAGGCCAAGCCGCCCTTCGACCTCCCGCCGCGCTGGGTCGAGAAAAAGTCCGCTCTCGATCTCACCACGCCCTTCAACTTCGTGCACACGCCCGACATCATCGGCGGCAACTCCGGCAGCCCCGTCGTGAACACCAAGGGCGAATGGGTCGGGATCATCTTCGACGGCAACATCCAGAGCCTCGTCGGCGACTTCGCCTACGAGGACGTCCAGGCCCGCGCCATCAGCGTCGACTGCCGCGCCGTGATCGAAGCGCTGCGCAAAGTCTACGGCGCCGATGCCCTCGTGCAGGAGCTCCTCGACGGCAAACGCCGCTGAGCGCCGGCCCACCTCGGACCAGGCACACCCTTCCGGCGGGGCGCCATGCCCCGCCTTTTTCTTTTCCCACTCCGCGCGCCCGCCCCTTCCGGCTTCCCTCCCGGGCGCCCCCGCCTACGCTGCCGGCCGCGCATGCCCGATCCCGCTTCCGCTCGCCCCGTGGATGCCGCTGCCTCCGCCGCGTTCCGCCATCGGACCGATGAGCTCGGGCAGATCGGATCCTCGCTGCTCGAAGGCGCGCTCTACCAATACGCCATCACCCCCGATGGCCAGCGGCTGCTGACCCACCTCGGGCCCGGCGCCGGGAAAATCTTCGGCGAGCTGCCCCCGCAGCTGCCGGTCGACATCGCCTGGCTCGGGCAACGCATCCACCCCGAGGACGAGCCCGCCATCGCGCTCGCCGGCCAGCGCTCCCACGAGGAATTCACCGCCTTCCAGCACGAGGTCCGCATCCGCGCCCACGACGGCGCCGAACGCTGGATCAGCATCCGCTCGCTGCCCCGCCGCCTGCCCGATGGCACCGTCGTCTGGGACGGCGCGATCATCGACATCACCGAACGCCGCCGCGCCGAGCTCGCCGTCCGCCGGCAGGCCGCATTTCTCGCCGCCCTCAACGCCACCACGCTCGACCTCCTCGGCCGCCGCAGCGTCACCGACGTCCTCCACGCCCTCGCCGACCGCGCCGCCACCCTGCTCCGCTCGCCGCACGCCGAGATATCCCTGCTCGAGGGCGACGAACTCGTCGTGCGCGCCTTCTCCAGCGGCCGGGAATACCTCGCCGGCGATCGCGTCCGACGTCACGAGTCGGCCATCTCCTGGCGGGCGATCGACACCGGCGCCCCCGTAGTCGTCGACGACTACGGCCACGACCCGCTGGCCCGCCGCGTCTACGTCGACAACGGCATCCGCGCCGCCGCCGTGTTTCCCATCGTCCGCGACGGCCAGTGCGTCGGCGTCCTCGGCGCCGGCCGGACTGCCGCCCACCAGCCGTTCACCACCGAGGACATCGCGGAGGGCGTGCTCCTCGCCCGCATGGCCGCCCTCGTCCTCCACAACGCCGCCATCCACGAGGAGGCCGTCGCCGCCGCGGAGCTCCGCACGCAGGCGCTGCGCGAGAGCGAAGAGCGCTTCCGCGCCGTCTTCGAACGCACCCCGATCTTCATCGCGCTGCTTTCGTTTCCCGACGGCCGGATCGTCGAGGTCAACAGCGCCACCACCGTCGCCTTCGGTTACTCGCGCGAGGAAGCCATCGGCCGCACCACCGTCGACCTCGGCATCTGGGTCGATCTCGCGGAACGCGACCGCTACCTCGCCCGCCTCCGCACCGAGAAAACCGTCAACGGCTTCGAGGCCACGATGCGCCGCCGCAACGGCGAGATCTTCGTCGGCCGCCACGGCGGCACCCTCACCACCATCAACGGCCGGCCCTTCACCCTCATCTCGCTCGAGGACGTCACCGCGCAGCGCCAGTTCGAGGCCGCCCGCGACCGCTCCCTCGCCCTCACCCGCGCCACCCTCGAATCCACCGCCGACGCCATCCTCGTCGTCAACGCCGAGGGCCACCTCGAGACCTACAACCGCAACTTTGCCGAGATGTGGTCCGTGCCCGTCGCGTTCTCGCCCGGCCCCGAGGCCGAGGCCGCCGTGCTGCGCGCCATCCTGCCCCAGCTCGACTCCCCCGAGCTCTTCCTCGCCAGCGTCCGCGACGTGTATTCGGGTTCCGAGGACGAAGTGCTCGACCTGCTCACCTGCCACGACGGCCGCATCGTCGAGCGCTTCTCCCGCCCGCAGCTCCTCGCCGACCGGCCGGTCGGCCGCGTCTGGAGCTTCCGCGATATCACCGACCAGCGCCGCGCCGAGTCCGCGCTCCGGCAGAGCGAGGAGCGTTTCCGCCTCATCTCCTCGGTCTCGCCCGTCGGCATTTTCAGCTCCGATCCCTCCGGCCGCACCGTCTTCGTCAACGACCGCTGGTGCGAACTCGCGGGCATGACCGCGCCGCAGGCCATGGGCGAGGGCTGGATCCAGGCCCTCCACCCCGAGGACCGCGACCAGGTCGCCCGCAACTGGACCGAGGCCGTCCGCAACGGCGAGTCATCCGCCGCCGAGTTCCGCTTCGTGCGCCCCGACGGCAGCTTCAGCTGGCTCGTCGGTCAGTGCCGCGCCCAGCACCACGCCGACGGCACGCTCGCCGGCTACGTCGGCACCATCACCGACGTCACCCACCTCAAGCGCGCCGAAGAAGCCCGCAAACACTACGAGACCCGCCAGCGCCAGAGCCGGAAGATGGAATCGCTCGGCACTCTCGCCGGCGGCATCGCCCACGACTTCAACAATATCCTCACCGGCGTCTTCGGCTTCATCGACCTCGCGCGCCACGACCTCCCCGCCGGCCACCCCGTCCACGAATGGCTCGACCGCATCGCCGGCTCCTCGCAACGCGCCCGCGATCTCGTCCGCCAGATCCTCACCTTCAGCCGCAAGTCCGAGGGCTCGCGCATCCCGCAGCGCCTCCACCTCATCGTCGGCGAAGCTCTCCGCCTCCTCCGCACCACCCTGCCGCCGATGGTGCAGCTCGAGGCGCAGATCTCCGCGCAGTGCCCGCCGGTCCGCGCCGATGCCACGCAGATCCACCAGGTCGTGATCAATCTCTGCACCAACGCCTGGCACGCGCTCCCGCCGCAGGAGGGCCGCATCGTCGTCCGCCTAGAACCGTGGACCGTCACCGCCGACCAGGCCGCCCAGCACCCCGATCTCCGCGCCGGCCCCTACGTGCGCCTCGCCGTCGCCGACAACGGCAGCGGCATGGACGCCGCCACCCTCGAGCAGATCTTCGAACCGTTCTTCACCACCAAACGCGTCGGCAGCGGCACCGGCCTCGGCCTGTCCGTCGTCCACGGCGTCGTCAAATCCCACGAGGGCGCGATCGTCGTCCACAGCGCCCCCGGCGCCGGCTCCACGTTCGAACTCTACTTCCCCGCCTCCCCCGCCGAGCCGGCCACGCCCCACGCGCTACCCAGCGAGATCCCCCGCGGCCGCGGCCAGCGCGTCATGGTCGTCGACGACGATCCCGTCAGCGGCTTCGCCCTCGAGAAACTCACGGAGGTCTCCGGCTACAGCGTGAAACGCCACCAGCGCCCCGAGGACGCCCTGGCCGAGTTCGCCGCCGATCCCGCCCACTACGATCTCATCCTCTCCGACCTCGCCATGCCCGGCATGAACGGCGCCGAACTCGCCGAGCGCATGATGCGCCTCCGCGCCGACCTGCCCGTCATCATCGTCACCGGCTACGTCGAGTCCGCCCGCCAGCAGATGCTCGAGAAGTCCTCCGCCCGCGCCGTCCTCCACAAGCCCGTCTCCCGCGACGAACTCGCCCGCGCCATCGCCCAGCACATCCGCCCCTGAGCCCCCAGGAAACCCGCCCCGCCAGTTCCGCACCCGCCCCCTGCCCCCCTTCCCACTTCCGCCTTTCGCCTTTCGACTTCCGCCTTCCTCTCCGCTCTCCGCCTACAGCCCCCCGCCCGTCCGCGCCGAGAGCTCCCGCACCGCCGCCTCGTCCACCTCGATGCCCAATCCCGGCCCGTCCGGCAGTTCGAGTATGCCGTCCACGACCTGCAGCGGCCGCTTCAGCACACTCGCGGTGAGAAACTGCGGTCCGTTCAACGCCGCCGGTTTTTCCAAACCGTAGGCCGCATACAACGCCGCCATCGCCGCGAGCGAGATATCCGGATCGGTGAGCCCGCTGCCGAGAAAACGCAGCCCATTCTTCAACAGCAGCTCGATCTGCCGCCGGCACGAAAGCAACCCGCCGCACCGCGCCGGCTTCTGCGCCACGCCGTCGAGCATCCCGAGCCGGATGAACTCCTCGAGCTCCACCGGCGAGACCACGCCTTCGTCCATGTAGATCGGCAGCGCACCTTGTTTCCGCAGCGCCTGATACACCGAGATCCGGTTCGGCCGCACCGGCGCCTCGAACACATCCGCGCCCGCCTCCTTCAGCCGCGGCGCCGCGCGCAGCGCCGTCTCCGCATCGTAACCGCAGTTGGCATCCGCCCACAGGAAACACTCCGGCGCCAGCCGCCGCACCGCCCGCGTCAGCGCCACGTCGAACTCCAGGTTCGGCGCGACCTTGATGTTGAAGTGCCGGTAGCCGCGCCGCTTTCCCTCCGCCATCAGGGGCTCCACCTCCTCAAGCGTCCGCGCGTTCACCGTCCAGCTCAGCGTGAGCGCCCCGCCCTTCGGCCGGCCCCACAGCGCGTGCAGCGGCTGCCGCGTCGCCCGACCCGCGAGATCGTGCAGCGCGATATCCAGCCCGGCGCGCGCGATCGGCATGCCCGTGCTGAACGCCGGCGCGATCGCCGCGTCGAGCCGCCGGTGCGCACCCTCGAGATCCAGCGGATCGTGCCCGATCAGGGCGGGCCCGAAATACCGCCGCAGCGCCGCCACCGCGCCCTCCAGCGTCTCGTCGCTCCACGTCGGCAACGGCACGCTCTCGCCCCAGCCGACCAGCCCGCTGTCCGTCGTGAGCTTCACGATCGCCGCCGCGCGCCCCGCCTCGCCCGCCGGTCCGGCGAAGAACTTGAAGTAACCGGTCATCGGATACCGGACGGGGAAAACTTCGATGCGTTCGATCTTCATGGGTGAACTCGGTGCCGCCCGGACGAGCGTGGCCAGCCCGCCCGCCGCCAGCGGCGCCGCGAGCAGGGAGGCCGAAAACTCGCGGCGCGTCATGACCGGAATTCTCCGCGGCCGCTCATGCCGGGCCCTTCGCCGCCGCGAGCCGCGTCGCCCCGTAGGGCGCCCGCTCGGGCCGCGCGAGCAGCGCGTTGGCCTCCGCATCGCCCGCAAACTGCTCCGCCTTGGGATCCCACGTGAGCGGCCGCCCGAGTTTCATCGCGATCCAGCTCGCGATGCACGCCGCGTTGGAGCGGTGCGCCACCGGCGCGGGCACCAGCGGCGCCTGCCGCGACTGCACGCTCTCCAGCCAGTTCAGATGGTGCTCGTCGCAGCGCGGCAGCGTCACGGCCAGCCCCTTCGGATCGAGCAGCTTGTCGTCGCTCGCATCGAGCGGCCGCAGCCGGCCGCGCGGCACCGCGGGATCCTTCACCGCCACGCTCCCCCGCGACACGAAGATCCAGCCGTCGTCGCCGATGAACTTCAGCCCGTTGGGAAACTTGTCCGACACCACCGCCTGCACGCCGCCGGGATACGCCAGTTCCACCCGATACGCGCCGTGCACGTTCCAGATCGTGTTCTTCGGGAACTCCGCCTGCGCCTCGATCCGGCCCGGTCCGCCCAGCTCCACGTCCAGCGCCCAGTGCAGGATGTCGTAGTGGTGCGCTCCCCAGCCCGTGATCATCCCGAGGCAGTAGGCCTCGTTGCGCAGCCAGCCCGGCCGGTCATATCCGGATTTCGGATGCACCCGCTGCTCCGTGTAGGGCTGCAGCGCCGTCGGCCCGAGCCACCGGTCGTAGTCGAGCGTCGCCGGCACCGGCTCCGCCGGATGGTCCGGCGCCGTCGGATCGATCGGCAGGCCGATCTCCACCCGGCGCACGCGCCCGACCCGTCCGCTGCGCACCAGTTCGCACGCCTTCCGGAACTGCGCGTAGTTGCAGCGCTGCTGGCTCCCGAGCTGGAAAATCCGCCCCGTGCGCTCGCAGGCCGCACGCAGCAGCACGCCCTCGGCGTGCGTCATCGTCATCGGCTTCTGCAGATACACGTCCTTCCCCGCCAGCACCGCCGCGAGCGCCGGCTCCGCGTGCCAGTGATCCGGCGTGCTGATCACGATCGCATCGATATCCGTCCGCGCGAGCATCTCGCGGTAGTCGCCGTAACGCGCGACCTTCGGCATGGGCGTGCCTTTCTCCCGGTGAAACTTCGCGATGTGCGCCTCGCCGTCCGCCGCCCGCGCCGAGTCCACGTCGCAGACCGCCACGTAGTCGCCGGGTCCCGCGTGCAGCACGCTCGGCATGTCGTGCCCGAGCGCGATCCGCCCGCAGCCGATCTGCCCGATCCGGATCCGGTTGCTCGGCGCCGTCGCCCCCCACAGCCGCGACGGCACGAGGCTGGGCGCGGCGAGCACTCCACCCGCGAGCAACGTGGCCCGCGCAAACTCCCGACGTGTGATGCGTTTCATGAAGAGGGAAGGTGACGATGTTTCAGCGCCGGCCGGCCGACCTCACGGCCTGCCCGCCGCATAGTCCGCGAACTGCGCCGGGAGACTCGCGCGCGCCTTTTCCCCGGCAAACACCACGACCCGGTAATTCAGCCGCACCACCTCGCCCTTCGCGAGCCGCGTGGCCTTGCCGTCCGCCGGCCAATACATCGGCGTCGGCGACATGAACCCGTAGTCGCGCGTGAACCAGGGCGCCGGTGCCCAGCGGTTGGTCGGATGCTGGAAGAGCGCCAGGCCCTCGATCCCGCCGCCGCCGCGCTTGCCGAAACATGCCATCCAGCCCGACACCTCGCCAAACGTCGCCTTCTCCCCCGTCTTTCCTTCCGCGTTCACCAGCGTCCCGCCGAAAGCCGGCGTGAGGTCCGGGTCCATCCGCACGCTGAACCACGAGTGGTTCGTCTTCCCGATCTCGACGTCCTCCAGCGCCTCAAGCGCGATCTCCACGTCGATCACGCGCGTCGTCGCATCCGGCGCGGTGATCCGGATCGTCCGCCGATCGCGCAACGGCGACGGTGCGCCCGGCCGCACCCAGTTGCAGGCGTCCGCGATCACGACTTCGCGTCCGCCGGCCTGCACCAGCACCGCTCCATCCGAGATGATCTGCCCCGCTTCGAGCCGGTCCTGCCAGTAGTTGCCGCCGTTCACCTTGTCGCAGCCGAAGAACAGCGACGCGTGGTGCGGATACTTGCCGTTGCGCATCGAGGTCACGCCCGCGCCCGACGGCGCGTTCACCGGGAAAAAGAACGGATACTTCTCGTCCGCCGAAAACCGATACGTCGTGAACAGATCGCCCCCCACCGTCACATCGATCCGCGACCGCACCCGCACCGCCTGCAGCTCCAACTCCTTCGCGCCCCGCGCCGGCGCCGCCTCCACCGCGAGCCACGCGCAACCGACGAGAAATCCCCCGCGCGCCACGCGCCGAATGCACCGGGGTAATGCTCCGCAAAACAGCTCCGACCACATGCCCGCCGATGCTACACGCCCCGCCGGCCGCCGCTATGCATCCCCTGCCGAAAATCACGCCGCGTTTGCTCCGCGTCCCGGGGGAAATTCAGAAACCAGGAAGCCCAGAGCCTCCTCCGCTCTCCCAACTCTCACCTTCCCCCACCCCGCCGCATCAGCGGCGCCTCCGACTCCCTGCTGCGGCCATCCCGCCGCAGCCCGCACTTCAGGATTTGGCCCCCTGGCCAAATCCATCAGCGGTGGCCCCCTCCCGACTCACCCCACAACCACCGTCTCCCCCGTCGCCGGCGCCCGAAACGTCTCCACCGCTCCGCCTCCCACGCGCTCCGCCGCCACCACCAGATCCCGCTCCGCTTCCCCGAAACCTTCGTCCGCCAGCTGAAACGTATCGTGGTGCATCGCCAGCGTCCGCGGCCGGCCAAGATCCACCCACGCCTGCACCGCCTCGTCCGGCGCCATGTGCGCGCCGCGCATGAACCACCGCGGCTCATACGCGCCGATCGGCAGCATCGCCACATCCGGCACCCCGAGCCGCGCCCGCACGTCCGCAAAATCCCGCCCGTAACCCGAGTCGCCCGCGAAGTAGGCCGTCCGCCGCGCCCCCGCGATCCAGAAGCCGCCCCACAACGTCGTGTTCTTCTCGAAAAAACTCCGCGCCGACCAGTGCTGCGCCGGCGTGTAGGTCACCCGCACCCCGCGCTCCGCCAGCGTCGCGCTCGTCTGCCACCAATCCAGCTCCTCCACCGCCCGCAGCCCCCGCGCCTCCAGCAGCGCGCGGTTGCCCAGCCCCGTCACAAACGTCGGCGCGAAACGCTTCTCCAACTCGCGCAGCGTCGGCAGGTCCAGGTGATCGAAGTGATTGTGCGACACCAGCACCGCATCGATCCGCGGCAACCGGTCCCACGCGACGCCGGGCGGCCGCACGCGCTTCGGCCCCGCAAAACCCACCGGACTCACGCGCTCCGACCACACGGGGTCCGTGAGCAGATTGCACCCCGGCAGCTGCACCAGAAACGTGCAGTGGTTCACCAGCGTGACGAACGCCTCCGCGTCGCCCACCCGCTCCGGCAACCGCGGCGTCACCGCGTTCTCCACCTTCGCCGGCCACGGCCGGGCCTCGCGCGTCCGCTGCCACTTCAGGAAATCCCCGAACGAATTCACGCCCGGTCCGCGCGGATTGAAGAAGCGCTCCCCGTCGAAGTGATCCGACTTCACGCCCCGCCAGCCCGGCCCCGCCGAGGTCGCGCGCGTCGCCACGCAACTTCCCGTCGCCAGTCCGGCACCGCCGATGAGCAGGCTCGTCAGCATCTTCCGCCGGTTCACCGCGCGCTCCCCTCCTGAGAGCACGCCGCCCCGTTCCACTCGGCCCTGGAATGACCTGTGATCACCATGGCCCCTGCATAATCATTTTCCCCTCCCACACAAATTTCCCCTTCCCCTCCCCCGCCCTTCCGCCTTCCGCCTTTCACCTTTCACCTTTCCGTCCCGCCTACACCACGCGCGCCGCCGTCCGCCGCTCCAGCTCCGCACACAGTTCCTCAAACCTCCGCCGCAGCCGCGCCGCGTCCGGCACATCGTAGTGCCCCGGCACCACCCAGCGCGCCCCGATCGCCCGCGCCTTCCGCAGACTCGCCGGCACCTGCGTGAAATCGTCCGAGAAAATCCGCGGCGACATCTGCGTCCGCATCATGAACCGCACCCACAGATCCCCGCTGAACAACAGATCGTGCCGCGCGGAGTAGAACCCGCAGTGCCCGTCGGTGTGCCCCGGCAGGTGCACCACGCGCAGCCCGCCCCAGAACGGCAGTTCGTCACCCTCCGCGATGCACTCGTCGATCCGGCCCGCCCGGTAGCCCGTCGCCGCCCGCCCCGCCGCTTCCAACGCACCACACACCCGCGCCCAGCCCCGATACGGATAGATCCCGTCGAGGTGCGCCTGCTCGGCCCGGTGCGCAAACACCGGCGCCCCCGTCCACACCCGCAACTCCGCCAGACACCCCGCATGGTCGATGTGCCCATGCGTCAGCACAATCGCCCGCACCTCGCGCGGCCCGCACCCCGCGCGCGCCAACGCCCGCCGGATCCGCGCGCCATCGCCGGGAAACCCGCAGTCGAGCAGCACCGCGCCACCGTCGTCCACGAGCACATGCGGCACGCTCATCACTCCCCGGACCATGATCAGTCCCGGAGGCCACGTCGCATCTGCAGCGCTCGCCTTCATCGCCCGCCACCCCACCACAACGGCCCGGAATTCTGAAGCCCCGCTTTCTTTCGGGCTTCCTCGCCTCGAATAATGAGCCGCAACGCGAAGAGGCAAAGGAACGCCAAGGCACGCGAAGATACCTTGGCGAATCTTCGCGCTCCTTCGCGTCTTCGCGTTTGCTCCGACGAATTCAGAAGCCAGGAAACCAGAAACCGATCCCGCCTCTGCCGCGGCTTCTTGGCTTCCGAATTCCTTTTTCGCCGAAGACCTCAGCGTCGCCGCCTTGCGGCTCGAATTCGCCTCCCGCGTCGTCGAACCTCGTCGCCGCACTTCACCACCATGGAATGGATCGCCGCCAGCCTCGTCTCCGCGCTGCTGCTCGGGTGCTACGACCTCAGCACCAAGCACGCGGTGCACGGCAACGCCGTCCTGCCCGTCCTCTTCTTCACCAATCTCTGCAGCGCCTCGGTGTGGCTCACCTTGATGCTCGTGCCTCACGTCGCCCCCGCCGCGCTCGGCCCGCAGTTCCACGTCGCCCCGCTCTCCGCCGCGCAACACGGCCTCGTCGCACTCAAATCCGGCATCGTCTCGCTCTCCTGGATCTGCGCCTACTTCGCCGTCAAACACCTGCCGGTCTCCGTCGCGTCGCCCATCCGCGCCACCGGCCCGCTCTGGACCCTCGGCGGCGCCCTGCTCTGGCTCGGCGAACGCCCGTCCGCCCTCGAATTCGCCGGCATCCTGCTCACCCTCGCCTCGTTCTTCGGCCTCTCCCTCGTCGGCCGCGCCGAAGGCATCCATTTCCACCGCGACAAATGGATCGGCTGGCTGATCGTCGGCACCCTGCTCAACGCCGTCAGCTCCCTCTACGACAAATACCTCTTCGGCCACCGCGGCTTCGAGGCCTCCACCGTGCAGGCGTGGTTCTCCATCTATCTCGCGCTGTTTTTCCTCCCGCTCGCGATCGGCTGGCAGCGCCGCTGGTGGCCGCGCAACGAATTCCACTGGCGCTGGAGCATCGTCACCATGTCGCTCTTCCTCCTCGGCGCCGACTTCCTCTACTTCAACGCCCTCCGCGACCCCGACGCCCTCATCTCCATCGTCGCCAGCCTCCGCCGCGGCAGCACGATCGTCGCCTTCGCCGGCGGCATCCTCCTTTTCCGCGAACTCAACGCCTGGAAAAAACTCCCCGCCCTCCTCGGCATCCTCGCCGGCGTTATCCTCACCCTTCTCGGCTCCCGCTGAAACGCCTCCCGCCTTTAAATCCCCCAGCTTAATTCTCAGATTTCAGATCTCAGATCTCAAATTTCAGATTTCAGCTTTCAGATACCCCACCCCTAC
>JACCED011226791.1_pt1 | contig 33913 bp, 29 predicted proteins | sample 7455021 | NCBI WGS metagenome assembly JACCED01 (sample SAMN15323456, study PRJNA562643) | freshwater metagenome | isolation source: river surface water | place: USA:Blue River Watershed | collected 2017-08-19 | reverse complement strand
TTTTATATAATTTACGCGATTCCCATAATGATAATGAGATAACAATGATAAATACATATGGTATAATATCACCTGGTGCTAAACTTAAACGCGAAGAAATATTTATTAAAAAATCAATACTTGAACCACCAATTACTTCAGATTTATTAGACGTTTTTTTGGAGTGTTCTGTTGTTATTCGGTCAAAACTATTTTTAACATCCTCGGTTTTAAGGTTAAGCATTTTTTGTATTGTAGTTATAAGCACAGAATTAAGAGAGCTATAATCAATATTTCTCATATGTACACATCCATTTAATAATGTTGCAACATATTGAAGACCTTCTCTTATTATTGTAAATAATTCAATTAAATAATTTGTATTTATTTCATAATTAGTCCCATTTACATTAACAATCTTTAAATATTTTGATTTATCAGCATTTGGTTTTTTTTTCAATGCAGTTTTATAATTTTCTAATTCAGCCCTCATAAAATATTTTAATATTTTACCAGATTGACAATTTAACTTATTTTGAGCAGAAGCACATGTTTTGATTTGACTTTTGGGGTCAAATTTGTTATCCTTTTGAAACACATTTAATGTTTGTTTTAAAACATCATACACATTATCATATCCCAATCCTCCATATTGAGTGTTCATTTATATATATTATATATTCATATAAAATATATAAATTTATATTAATATATGTATGGAATTCATATTAATTCTGATCCACAAAATATATCCAATGAATTGATAAAATATAAAGATTTGAAGTGTATTCAGTTATTTTTAAATCTAAATGATAAATACAATAAAGATTATACTAATTTTAAAAATATATCTTTGCAAAATAAACAAAATATTATAATACATCTATCTTATACTATTAATATTGCTCAAACTTGGAGTGAACATAGTTGGTGGATAACACAATGTATAATGGAAATAAAAAAAGCACATAATATAAATGCAAAATATGTTGTGTTGCATTTAGGTAAAAGTCTTGATATGGATATGAATATTGCTTTAAATAATATGTATTCTGCTCTTCTTTATATTTCATCGAATATAAAAGAAATACCTATAATGATTTTATTAGAAACTTCATCTGGTCAAGGTAGTGAAATGTGTATTTCAATAGATGAATTATCAAGATTTATAAATAAATTATTAAATAATAAAAATAAACATATTTCTGAAAAATTTGGTATATGTGTTGATACATGTCATATATTTAATGCAGGATATAGTTTAAATAATAAAAAAGAAGTAGAAAAATATTTAAATGAATTTGATGAAAAAATTGGTATTAAAAATATAAAATTAATTCATCTTAATAATAGTAAGACTGAATTAAATTCAAAAATAGATAGACATGAAAATCTTGAATATGGTAAAATAAAATTAGATGGGATTAAGCATATAATAAAATTCGCATCAAAATTAGAAATACCTTTAGTATTAGAAACTCCAGATATTCATATGGATAATGATATTGATATTATTAAAGAGTTTTATAATAAACATCATGACGTTCATAACGTCTGAGATTAATATCAAGCATATATCCGATATTTTCATAAAAATTTACTAATACTTTATCATGAGTGTCAAATATTAACATCATTCCAATACATTTATATTGATTACCTATTTTTTCTGCTAATTTCATTAATTTTGTTCCAAGTTTTTTATTTCTTTGATTTTCTGCCACATAAATATATGAGATAAAAAATACTCTTCGTCTATCTTCAAGTTCTAAAATATTTCCTGTTAAAAATCCTGTGATTTTATTATTCTCAATCATTATTATTATTATTGAATTAGGAGATAGTAAATTTTTTAATATATTTTCTTTGGTATGAGATAATTTTAATTCAGATGAAAGGTGAATAAAATTATCATAAATAGTATCAACAAATAAAGATAAATCTTTTTGTTTTAATATATCATTATAGGTTAGTATGTGTGTTTCCATTATTATATATTACTAAGAGGAAAAAATATTATTATTATTATATAATTATCTTATAATAATTTATGAGTATAGTAATTTTGATTATAATATTTATATTAATATTATTCTTATTTAAAAATAAATATGAAAATTATGATGGAAGAATAAGCAATATAAATGAAATAGAAAAGTGTGCGAATATCGCATCATCTATGTATGATGTTTCCGCATTTGGATATGATTCATCTAACAATAAATGTTTTGTATCAAAAACATCTTTATCTAGACCCCCAATTCAAGTACACCCGTATCACTCTTATTTCAAGCCAACAGATATAATTTGTAATAAAGTAAATTATATAAGACGTAAAGAAGATTTATATGATAAAAATAATGTAATATCAAATAGACTTTATAATTGTTATATTAATGATTCTATTTTAAAGGATTCAAATTCCGAATTAATATATTTTGAAAAAAATAAACCAAAATTAAAAATAGATAGACAAGATGTTACAAAACTTCCCTATACTGATGAAACTATGTTTAATATTGATTGGCCAACGAATATAAAAGAACTAAGTGAAATTGATATTGTGTATAGAAATAATAAAATTCTAGATATAAAATGGGAATCTCCAATTGATTCAATAGAAAAAAAAGATAATCCTTATGAATTATATGAAATTGACTATGGATTTAAAAATTCTTATAATAAATGTAAGCTTATAGGATAAAATAATTAAAAGGGGGTTTATTTCTTTCCTTTCTTTCCTGTTTTTTCTCCTTTCTTTTTCTTTGTCAATCTTTCTTCTTTTTCCCTTATCTCTTCCAAGTCTTTGACGTAATTATTGTAAGCCTTTAAAAATTCATCTAATTCAGAAATCCATAATTCTTCTATTGTTTTTTCTCTGTATTCGTCTAAAATTGTTTGAATATCTTCCTCTTCTTTTTTAAGTTCTTCAATCTTTTCATAAGTAAGAGACCACAAAGGCATATCAATTAAGTATTGGAATGATTTTTCTTCATCCGTTGCTGTTACTTTTCGTGCTAATTTAGGAAACTTTAATTCAATTAGTCTATTTATAATTATCTCTTTCTTTTGTTTTTCAATAATAATTTTCTTTGAAATAATAAATTCAATGAATTGACGTTTATATTTTGCAATATTAGCATCATTCTCAAGTACTTTAATATGATAAAGTTTTCTTTCTTCATATTTAGAATATCTAACTTGATAAAAATCTTCTAAGATTTCATATGGAGTATCATATTTTGTTATCTTTCCACTATGATTGTAAAGATACATATTTGTCATAGATAATTTTGAATTTAATTTAAGATATCTTTCAAGATCATCATTTTTAATAAGTTTTTGTAATTCACCGGGTTTAAATTTAACCGTAACGTCTACTCTATTATTATATGGTTCCATATGATAATCAATTATTTTTTTCTTAGATTTGTCATCATCGTCCTTTTTATCAAGAATCATACAACTTGTAAGATATTCTTTATATTTCTCAAAACTCATCGATCTCAAACTTATTGGGATTTCTGTTATATGAACTGTATCATCTGATACTATTTCATAACATCCACTAACATTGAAATTTTGTTCTTTTTCTCTTACTATCTTTCCTTTAAAACCTCTATAAAATGGCACAAGCTCATTATAATCTTTTTCATTAATAATATTTTTAAGTTCTTTTACCACATCAAGTGGATCAAACTGAATAACATTTGTTGAATATCCAGTACCAATCCCACTTGTACCATTAATTAAAATCATAGGAATAATTGGATAATATACTTCTGGTTCAACTGATTTACCTTCTTCTATAATATAATTCAAAATTGGCTCATCTTCTTCTCTATAAATATAATGAGCTAATTTATTTATATTTGTAAATATATATCTTGGAGATGCTGCATCTTTGCCTTGCATACTTCTAGACCCAAAGTTACCTTTTGGCTCCAGCAAATTTATATTATTACTGGTTGGCCAATTTTGTGCCATGCCTATAATTGCTTCAGTTAAACTCATTTCACCATGATGATATTCTGTTTCACAACCAATATACCCTGCAAATTGTGCTACTTTAATATCTGCTGCTCTCTTACCTCTCTTTAAACCTGCAAAGAAAATCTTTCTTAATGATGGTTTAAAGGAATCAACCAGTGATGGAATAGAACGAAGATTATCTGCATTTGAAAAATGTATTAATTCCTTATTGATGAAATCTTTATAAGTAATATCACCAATCATCTCAATAGTATCCTCTGAATTATATTTAGATAACCATTTTTTTCTATCATCTTTTCTCTTTTCATCAAATGCTAATGTAATATATTCATCAACATTCTTAAGTTTCTTTTTATCCTTTTCACTATATTTTCCGTTATTATCAGATTTAGCAGATTTAGTTGATTTAGTTGATTTAACCGATTCAGCATCAGAATCAGAATCTGATTCAGAACCCGATTCAGATGAAACATCTTCAGTATCAGATTCTTCTAATTTACACACAAAATTTACTTGTTTATCATTAAAATCTAAGAATGTTTCTTTGGCCTCTAATGCGGTAGAGGTTCCCAGCCCCTTATAATATTTGGCATCGGTCCATGAATTTAAATTTGGTTCCTCATCTCTCCATTTTTTATATTCATTAAGACCATAAAATATTTTAGGATTTTCTTGTTTTTTATCAGATGTTTTAAAAACCTTTAATAATGGAGTTCTTAAACATTGTATAAAATTATCTGTCAAAATAAGACTAGGCCACATATAATGTATCAAATTAATAATAAGACCTTTAATATGAGACCCATCTGCATCCTGATCTGTTAAAATAAGAATACCACCGTAACGCAATTCTTTTACATTTTTATATTCTTGACCCTGTTTTAATCCGAGAATTCTTTTTAATGTAACAAATTCCTCATTATTAATAAGTTGTTTAACAGTAGCATTTCTCACATTCAAAAGCTTACCTCTTAAAGGAAACACACCATATAATTTAGATCCTATAATTTCAAGACCTTCTTTTGCAAAGTTTTTGGCCGAATCACCCTCTGTTAAAATAAGTCTACAATTATGAGAATTTGATGTACCAGCATCCTTTGCATCATCTAATTTAAATAGATCCTTAAGACTTTTTTGTTTTTTACCATCACTCTTTTTAAGTTCTTTATTTTCCTTGAATTCAGTGATACTAATAACTTCATCAATAATACCACTCTTTGAAAATTTTGTAACAAAATCCTCATCAAGTTCACATGTTGAGCCAAATGACGAAGGTTTTGTAGTAAGTTTATCCTTTACTTGAGAATTGAATGTAGGATCTTCAATTGAACATACCATAAAAAGCGTGATATTCATTTTAACAATATCTGGTTTTACTTTTAGATCTTTATTTTTTTTCTGAATTATCTCGATTAATTTATCAGCCAATTGATCTGCAATATATTTTACATGAGTACCTCCATTATAAGTACAAATACTATTTACAAAAGATACACTCGTAGCGCCTGCTTTATCATCAAATATTGCACCAATTTTCCATCTAGATTTTCCATCAAAAATAGTAAGAGTTTTGGGTTCAGTTTCATAATACATTTTAATATATTTTGTAAAATCATTACATTGTATTTTTTTATCATTCAAATATACATTGACATTTTTATTTGTACAAACAGCCAAGTCATATACTCTCTTTGAAAAAAGAAGCATCATGTCTGTAGTTAAACCTTTATATCCAAATTTTGTATATTCCGGTGTAAAACTTATTTTCGTATATGAATCTTTATTTGAATCCTTAATAACTGGTTTTGTTTTTTCTCTCATATTTTTTGTAAATGTTTGAGAATAAAACTTTTTATTTTTAGAATCAATTGTTTCTATTGTAAATTCAGAAGAATAAATATTGGTTAATTTGGCTCCAAATCCATTTTTTCCCCCGACAATTTTTCCCTTCTCTTCATATGTAGAAGATGTACGAAGATGACCAAAAATCATCTCAGGAACATATGCCTTGAATTCTTTATGAAATTCTACTTCAATACCTGGTCCATCATTCCATACACTAATTGTTCCAGTATTTTTATCAATATCAACCTTAATTGTTTTACATTCTTTACTTCTTACAGTATGATCTGACGCATTAACAATAATTTCATCGAAAATTTTATAAAGACCAGGACTAAATAATACATCAGATTTAACAAATTTTTCATTATCACTATCTAAAATCCATAAAGGTACCATATTTGTTTCTACTGTACCAATATACATATCAGGACGCAGAAGAATATGAGATATATCATCAAGACCTTTATACTTATCCTCAACAGTAATAGTTTTATCTTTTGTCATTTAAATATTATATGAATAATATAATATCTTCTTAAATCTAATAATATTAAAATCAATTTTTATTTAAGATATTATCACATTATAATATAATATTATGTCACTATTTGATAAACCAATTAATTATGATAGAGATGTTGTAATGAAATATGATCGTAATCTTATAAATGATCAGAATTATATTAATGAAAGAGAAGAGATATTAAAAGATAATTATATTCATAATAAAAACCATGAAAAAGATTATGATATAAAAAAAACACAATATAATCCAACATTTAATCCCGATTCATTAATTTATGAAACTATAAATAAAGAAGAAAAATATAAAATAGACACAACTAATTATGAACCTTTTATAAATTATTTAAATGAAAAAGGATTAGACCAAAAAGTTAAAGTAAGATATGATATTGATTATATTAATATTGATAGTATGAATAGGGTACAAATTCCAAAAAACATATCAAAATATTTAGTAAATTTAGATACAGACCCACTAACTATACATAATTATGAGCTTAAAATAAAAGTTCCATCAAATATTATAAAAAATATTGTAAAAGGAGATAAAATTTCATTAACCGGGGTTGATAGTTTAGTAAAAAAATATAGTGCAATTGATGAAAATGAGAATTTATTAATGAAATTTTATGAAGGAAAAAATTATATTGAAATAAATATTAATCCAAATGTAAAAAATAATGATAATTTTGATATTTATCAGAAAAATTTTGATACATCAAAAGTATTTGTAAGTATTTCGGGTGTTAGAGGCGTTAAAAAAAATACATATTTTGAAATTAATAATACATTACCTTATAATACAACTGGAAATAATAATTATAAAAAAATAAATCAAGAAACAAATGACGCTTCTTGTGCATATATTGGAAATATACCAATATCTTTTATAAATGATACACATAGAATATATACATTACCACCAGATGAAACAAATGTAATGTTTTCGCCAAATAAATTTTATATTGTATTACCATATGAATCAGATGGTACAAATATTATTAGTGATATTTCTAATAATGTTGATAATAATTATACAATTCAATTTACATTCAATCATTATAATTTTATACCTCTAAATGAAATTATAGCTGATTATCCTGTTAATTACGAACATATAAAAGGATTTCATTTAGTAAAATCAATAAATACAATTGAAAATTATATTACTGTAGAAATCTATCCACCTATTGATACTATTTATAAACTGACTGGAGATTATTTTAAATATGAAAATTTTGGAGGTTCATCAATATATTTAAATGTTATTGATAAAATAGTATACGCATATCCATATCAAAATAATTATACAATAACATTAGATAAATCATATAATAATGTTGTACAGATTAAATTAATTGATTCAAATTTTAATAATTTTGCAAAAACATTTTATAATACTGGTCAATCAAAAAATAATAGAATTTATTTTCAAAATATGGAGAATATACAAGAAATTCAATATATAGAATTAGATGAAGGATTTTATAATAGAAGTGATATAGTAAAAATGATAGAAAAAAAGTTTAGTGAAAAAAAAAGAAATATTGATACTGAAAATTTTGGTTATGATTTAAATTATAGTGTAATGGTTGAGATAAATGAGAATACAGATGTCGTTATATTAAAAAGTTATAAGAAGAAAAAATTACAAAAACCTATAAACAATATAAGTCCTCTTATAAATATAAATGATTCTGGTGTTGGAGATGGTACATATACAATTGTAATTCAACATTTTAATCATGGTATTTCTACAGTTAATTCATTTGGTATATTTGAAGGCTTTATCGATCACAATGGTATTCCCGCATCATCATTAAATGGAACTCATACATTGACTATTATTGATAAAGATAAATATAGTTTTGTAATAAATAATGTAAATTTAACAGAATCAAAAAGAATTACAGATGGAGGTAGAAATGTAACTGTATATATACCATCAGCTATGAGATATTTTTTTAATTATAGTGATACAGCTGGTGATGTTTTAGGATTTAGAGATGTTGGAAGTGACACATCTATAACTTTATATAATTATGAGGTAAAAAATTCATATCCATATGATAATGAAATAGATTATGATATAAATGGATATCCAAAAGAAATAAAAAATAACTCTATACAATTATATAAATTTAATTATTTTTTAATGAAATGTGATATATTAAATAAATTATATAATTCTGGAACAAAAAATAGTTTTTTTACAAAATTTAGAATAACAGAAGATAAAATTATACCAAATGAATATTTAAATACAAATATATTTTTATACGAGCCTATTTATGTTATGGATCAATTATCATTTAAATTTTATAATCCTGATAATACTTTGGTTGATTTTGGTAATTTAAATCATTCATTTATATTAGAAATAACTAGAATAGATAATATGCCATTATTGTCAAATCTTAATACAAATTATCCAATTTCATAAATTATAATGGTTCTGTTTTAGCTTTAATTAAAATCTTATCTAATATTACTAATTTATTTGAAAAATTATTTAACATTGAATAATATCCATCAGTAATTTTCTTTAATTTTTTAATATTTATCTCAAAATAATTCTTAAAATATGGATATACATTTTGATTTAATATTTTTATTAATTTTGAATCATCCTTATTTATTAGAGATTGTGAATTTGAATATAATAATTTATCTATATAACCTAATAATTCAACAATATTTTTAGTTTTATCATCATCATCTTCATGTTCAAATATTTCTAATGTTATTTTAACTATTTTTTCCGGCACAACACCAAACAAATATTCTTTTAATGATATATTATTATATCTCGAAGTAAATATTTCTTTAATCTTATCATCAATTAATTTACTATATTCGATATCTGTTTTTGCCTGTTGTGGTATTTTAGATCTTAATTCATTTCTTAATAATTTTAATAATAAGTGATATAAATTTACAATCATTGTATTTTTTGTTATGTGAATTAATATATCCATCACAGTGGAAAGAGAATAATTTGATTCACTATATTCATTTGGTAATGTAAAATAATTGTTAATATCAACACAAATTATATTTAATGCATTAGAACATTTTTGTATGATTTCATTATTATTGTTATTATTCTGAATAAGATTAAATATTTTATTTATTATTTGAATATCGTCATTTATTGTATTATTTTTTAATAAATTTTCCCATAATAATGTATATGTTCTATAATCTTCTGAATCTAAACTTAATATTTCATTAATTATCAATTCATATGTTTCAAGTGGATTGGCTTTTGTTTTAATGGTTTTGAGTTTATTACGTAAATTTTTAACTTTGTTTATACTATAACCATCATTACTTTTTATATTTATATCTATTTCATTCTTTTCTTTTGGTTCTGGTCTTTTTATTTTAAATTCCGCAAGTCTATCTTCAATTTCATTTAATCTGTATGTATTTTTATTTATAGGCTGACCTTCAATGTTTAATTTTTCATCTTTCAAATGATCTTTCTTATCATTATAATCTTTATATTGTTTTTCCAAATCACTGTAATTTTTTAATTCATTATTTAAAACATTATTCATATTTTCATGAAAATTTATTTTAGTCTTATTTAATTTCAATGGATTTAATAATGGTAATTTTTCTATTTGATTAACAATTTGACTAAATATAATGTCATGTGTTGTGGAGTCTGAATAATTATAATAATTATTTAATTTTGAATAAAATACATGATTTATTAAATATAATAACATTCCCACTATTATATCACTATGACGCATTACATGTGATACTTTTGTAATTGTCATAAGTTCTGAATTTATTTCTTTGATATAATTTTTAATCGTGTTTGGATTTATTTCTGTATAAAAATTATCAATAGAAGTTTTTAATGTATTCTTGCACAGATCAAGTGGTTTATATCCCAATCTATTTTTTGATTTTTTTGTATTTACAGATATATTTGTTTTTAATAATAAATCTATTGCCTGGACATTATTCTGGATAATAGCAACTGCTATTGGTGTATTTCCATCTTTGTCTCTACAATTTACATCAGCACCATTATTTATTAAATATTCTATTAATTTTGAATTAAATTCCATATACAATTCATTTGGATTATCTCCAATATTTGAACCAGATATTTTATATACATTATCTTTATAAGGATTTTGTTTGCTTATATCTTCCGCATATCTATATACAAATTCATTTCTTTTTTTTGTTTTATATAATTTATATAATTCTTTATTAATATCCTCATAATCAAATGTAGTTACATCTATTTTATTAAACATTGTAATATTTGTTAAATTGTAAATAGTACTTGGAGTTGATTTTAAAAATGTTTCATTTATTGTGGTTGCTATAATATTATCTATATTTGTATTAAAAATCTTATCAATAAGTTTTGCAACAGATATTAAAATAATACTATAATCATTTGGATTTGTATTAAGCAAATTGTCTAATTCTGTTTTTAATAGTTTAATTTTATCTATTAAATCTTTAATCGATGCTTCCGGGGCAGATATATTCTGAAATATTTTATTTAATACATATCTAGTTATTAAATATTTCTGCATCATATAGAATTTATCAAAGAATACGGATACAATATTATAAATTGAATCTGATTTATTTAATTTTAATGGCCCAGTTTCTACCTTATATAAACCTATATTATCAGTAGGAGTTGCATTATCAATAAGAGGTGGATTTCCATCTATACCAAATCTTAATTTTAATTGTGCTTGATCGATATGTAACTGAGCAAATGGTGTAAATCCTTGTAAAAATCCAACCTTTGCATTTGTTCCACTTGCATCAGGATTTGCAGTAGAATTAATAAAATTATAAATATTTTTAGAACTTGTTTGTAACATGAATTTATTAAATAATTTGGTTTTGTTCTTTATCTGTTCAGCTTCAACATCTGATATTTGTACATCTTTTAATATATCTTCATATGATGTAAAAAAATTGGGTAAATTTTGTATTGATTCTTTCATTATATTTTCAATTTGAAATGTTTGTGGATCTGTAAAAATATTGTCTATATTTGCAAATTTATTAAAATATTCATTTATATAATATAATGCTTTCTTTTCATTTTGATAGGAAATCATATCATTTACTAATTCATAATAAAATTTTATTGTATTAAAAAGATTTAATTGTGTTTTATCTGAATCTGCTTTCATTTTTTTTATTAATGATTCATAATTATCAATCAATATATTATAAAATGTATTCATCATAAATTGTTTATTACCTCTATTAACTAAATTCATATATATAGGATTATTATCATTTTTGAATTTTAGCATTTCAACAATATTTTCAAGATATTTTATACATTTATTTCTTTCATCTAAATATTTTGGCAATTCATTAAGAAGTCCCATAATGTGTATCATTGTATCATTAACAAGTTTAATAAAAGTATTTGGATTATCAATTTGATCATTAAGTCTTTTAATTTTATCCTTAATTGCTATTATACCATTTGTAATACTATCATAACTCCAATTAAATTTTCTTGAAATAGAATAAGGATTTAAACCATATGGTAATGGTGAAGTGGTAAAAAAATTTATTTCGTTTGGATTCATTCGAGCAGGTGGAATTGAAGATGGAAAGAATGTTTCGTGATTCATAAAAAAATCATTTATATCTCCATATTTTTTATCAATAGACAAATTAAAAAATATTGTGTTTGTTAATAAACTAGAATCTGATGTAATAGTAATCGCTCTGTTCGTACCAATTGTAACTTCATTTCTGACGAAGTTATAAATTTTTCTATTAAATAATCCAGATATATATGAATCTGAAAATTTGGCATCTGCTGGATTATAAATAAAATTATTTTCAATTTCATCCTGACGAAAATCCAATGAATTTAAACTAGGAATATATTGTATTCCACTGCTAGGATCAGTTATAGTTTTAATTTGATTAAAAAACTTTATTGTATAGTATAATCCCCCCATTACATCATTTATTTTTGTATGAACTTCATCATTTAATTCTTTAATTAATTTGATAGAATTTACATCATTTGTATTAATTTTATCATCGATTGATTTTTTTTTTAAAATTAATTCATCTGAATATATTTTATAAATATCAGATATATTTTCATATTCCATAACTTTATTAATAACATTTGTATCTGGACCCCATCCATTTTCTGTATTTGGCTTTAATTTTAATTGTTTTTTAGTCTCAATTAATAATGATTGTACATATTGTTTAATTTGATTAATTGATTCTGATTTTAAATCATATATCTTTATTTTCTGTTGTTCTTCTGTTAATCTAATATCCTCTACAAGATTTGTAACAGCATCAGTATTTTTTTCATTTTCTAATATTGATGTAATTTTTTCTGGAAATATTGAATTAATATTTTTCATTGTATTAAATTGATTTAATATAAGATTTTTAATATTTGTTGCTTCCATATATTTTATTAATTCAGCTGTAATATCTGGGATTAAAGTTGAATTAATTTTAATTTTTTTTTTATTTTTAGGTATAATTGGCTTTTCTTCTCTTAATGGCGCTTCTGTTGATTTACCAATTATACTATAATGTAATGGTGTCTTATATGATGAATCTGTACAATTAATATCATGACCAGATTTTATTAATTCGTCAACTATATCTACTAATTGTAATTTACATGCTATATGTAATGGTGTTTGATTTAATTTATCATATGACATAAGTAATGTTGAATTATCTCTAAAATATCTAATCATTTCGAGTTTTTGTCTTGGAGTAAGATTTACATTTAATAAAATTAAGTGAATAATACTTTGGCCTTCTTCATTTAACATATCATTTGTCGTTATACCATTTTCCATTATAAACTTTTTCAAGTCAATAAAATTATTTTCAGTTGAAGCTTTTAAAAGTAATTGTGCTATAATCTGTGGATCATATATTTTTTCAGGAAATAATGTTCTGTTAAATAATTGGGGTCTTGGTGGAGCCCTCAATGCTGGATTAAAAGTTTGATTTATTTTTTTTGGTCCTTCAAAAATTGGTCTTTTAAATGACATATATATATTAATATATGAAAATAAGTTTTATTAAATTATATCACAAATAATTTAGTAAAATAATAAAAACATAAAAAATAAAATTATATATTATATTTTAATTTTTGCATAAACGATAATCTTCAAGAGCTGGGCATTTTGCGACACTTTGGTCTACTCTTCCCATTCTAACATCATTATATAATTTGTTTTCAGCAAATTGTTGAGCTTGGGTTTGATTTAATGGTGAATTATGTATGCAAACATTGGGTTGGCAATTATATGAGGAGCTCAAAATACTCCATTCGGCATTCATTATATTTGAACCTTGGGCTTGTAAAAAGCTTCTATATTCATGTTCAGAAGGAATATTATTTAAATTTCTTATATATTGTTCTCTTACTGAAGCTTGTCTATAATCGGTGAGTTGTGAATAGTTCATAACAGCTGGACATTCTTTATAATAATTGTCTTTTGCGAAGTTCATATATAATTATTGATTAGATTTTATTTATTTTTGGAATTAATTTCGTCTTTTATTTTTAAATAAAGTTCTTCTTTTTTATATATTTTTCTTTTTTTATCTTTATCTAAATAATAATTATTTATGTTTAATTTGTTTGCAATATCCTTTAAATCATCTACTGTATATTTTTTTATATCTTCTAAAACAAAATTATCTTCTAATCTATCTGAATATATATTCTCCTGTAATGATGTACCTATTTGTAATTTTGGTTTTAATCCTTTTGATTTTGTTGAACCAAATGATATTTTATCATATAAGCTTTTTGCTTTACTTTGAATAGAAATAGTATCTGTATTATCTTCTTCTAATTTTGTAATTTTAGCAGATTCGATTTTAACTGTTTCAAATTGTTCATCGTCGTTATTAGATGTTCTAGACTCATGTTCTGATTTATGTTCGATGATATTTTCGTCAAGTAATGATTGTTCTGTTTCAGATACTGAAATGTTATCATCACATTCTGATTTTGATTTAATTGAATTTGCTGATTTATTAGACTTTGTTGATTTATTAGACTTTGCTGATTTATTAGACTTTGCTGATTTATTAGACTTTGTTGATTTTGCTGATTTTTCTGACTTTGTTGAATTTGATTTATTTGATTTATCGGTATTATCACGTTTATCTTCAAGCCTCACATCATCATTTATATCATTATTTTTATCTGATGTTTTACTTAGTTCATTTTTAACATCGAGTAAATTTTGTAAAGTTAAATTTGAGGTATTGCTTATAATATCATCATCATTATTTTTTTTATCTGTATTAAAATCTATCTTAAAATCTTTAGATTCTGATAAATAATTTAATACATTTTGATTTTGATCATTTTCAGAATCTGTAAAATAATTAGACATATTTGTTATTTTTTGTGAATGTATACGATTTATTTTTTTTGTTTGATTTACAAGGTCTGTATTTAATTCTTTAATTTCTCCAGAAAAGGTGTGAAATTTATTTTTAATTAATTTATTTGTATTTTCATTATTTTCATTAATCATTATTTTTACTAATTTAAATTCATTTATAAAATATAGTGTAATCAATGTAATCAATACTAAAACTGTTAAAAATTTTAAATCCATTTATATATTTATTTTTTAAATTATTTCATTAAAAATAACGTACATTTTATAATCTAAAAAAATTGAAAATTAATTAACCATTACTAAATTAATTAATCATTATATATATATATTATATGAAATCAAAAGAGTTTGTAATTTATAATTCTGTTCTATTTTTAATAGATAGATACATTTATGAATCTGATGAAATGTTTTATTTTAGAATAAATTATATTCATAATAATCTTAAGAATAAGAATATTGATGAATTAATAGGATTATCTATGATAGAAATGAATAAAAAATTTTTACAATGCGAATACAGCTAAAACTTAGCGCCCAGAATTTAATTTATCACGTGCATAATCAATATTAATAACATCACCGGGTGTTATTCTTCTGGATGAATCCCATTCCTTCATATCTACTGGTGTTCCTGTTGTTGTTATTGGAAATACTGGTGAACGTTTTTCACTTACACAAACAGGTGGGTGTGCTGGAGTAGGATACCATTTTTCAGGTGGTAAAAATGAATAACCATATTCATATAATTTACTATCTTCTTTTGTAATTGGTAAAATATTATAATCTGTGTATTGCATTTCAGATTTCATAACATCTGCTTCTGCTCTTGTTGGACCTGATTCATATTTTCTTACATTTGTATCATACATGTATGTATCCATCCCAAATTCATCAGATGTTTTACGTACACAATCTGTACATTCTCCCGGTTTCATTTCTAATCCAGTAGTTTCATCAATATTTGATTTTTTTACAGATGGTGTATTTGTTTGTTTAATTAACATATTTGGATCATATGCTGGTTTATCTGATTCTGTTATAGGTAATTCTACTTTATTAATAAAAAAATCGGATTCATCTTTTGGTAATGAAGAGCTTGCTGGTAAATTTTCACTTGTACCACAAAAACTTGATTTTGTAAAAACATTTTCTACAACTATATATAATGAAAATAATACAATAGTAGAAACTATTATATCTTTATTACTCATTGAAGTATTGGGAATAGTTTTTAATAAAATTAATATACCTAGTAAAACTATTCCATATCTTGTGATTTTTAATGTTTGAAATAAATCTTTAAATTCCATATATATTATGAAATAAGAAAAATTATATTATTTATATTATTATATATTTAATGATGTTTTGATGTATACATAATAATAGTTAAACCAATCATCATTATCGTCATTATAATTAATAATGTTAATAATGCCATAAAATGTGGATAGTATTTTTTATTTATATCTTCTAAAATTGGCTGTATAATTTTTTTCATAATCTTTTTTCTATTTCTTCTCTTATACATTTCAATAGTTAATATATCTATTATCTCGGAAGTAGCAGGACCTAATATTTTATCCATTTATATTAATTATTGAAATATATAAAAGCAATTTTACGCTAAATTTTATAGTAAAAATTTATATAATAATTTTATATGTCTGAAATATCAGAAGTAGATATATTAAAGCTTAATATTTTTCCTGTAAATAAAAAATACTATAATATAAATGACTCTAATGGATCTCAGTTAAAAATTAAATTAAATTGTCATGTGCCTTTTGGTGTTGAAAAATTTAATGATAAATTAATATTAAATTTAGAACTTTTAAATACAAATGAAAATAATAATATAATAAGCAAAATAAATTCAATTGAAAATTTATTAACTAAAAAAATTAATAATTTAGGTTTAAGTTCGTGTATTAAAAAAAGTAAACTAGGTCACTTATTAAGAACACATTATATAAAAAATACAGAATGTTTTATAACAAAATCTAATGGAGAAAAAATTCATATCGACGAGTCAAACTTAAAATTAACTGATTGTGATGTTGAACTATTATTAAAAGGTGTTTGGTTGAATGATAATAATTATGGATTATATTTTAGTATACTTAATATAAGAGTATTAAAATTCACTGATAGTTGAAAAGCTGATACTTGATGATTCATTTAGTATTTGTTCAGTTGCAGAACTTACTGTATATTCTGGATTATATTCTGGAATACGTTTTTGAACTGATTTTGCACTTACAGTTGATGTATTTGATGCATTTGATGTAGATTTTTCGGATAAATGTTTTTCTATTTCTTTTGTTACTTTAGTAATATCAATAGATTTTAATAATTCAAGTGTTATGGATTTTTCCATTTCAACTGCTCTATCAAAATTATTTAACAATGGATTTTTTTCTTTAATCATTCTGTAAATAGCAGCTTTATAGTTTCTTGCTTTTTGTACATCTTGTTGAGAATTTTCATCTAATTTTAATAATTTAATAATTTTTTGTACTGTTCTTTCATGTACATCTGTTGATTGGCGTGAAATTTGTCTTGCAATATCTGATATCTCCGAATTATCAGATGATAATGCTGAAACAGATATTTCAGATTGTAATGAAATATTTTCACCTAATGATTGACGTGACATTTTTTTTGGCTTTTTAGAACCTTTTCTTGCTTTTTTAGAATCCTTTTTAGATGAACCCTTTTTAGATCCTCTTTTTTTACCACCAAATTGATTTTGTTTTAAACGATTTTGTTGTGACATTATATCTTCTAAAATTCTTTCAGTATCTAAATCTAAATCAGATTCAGATTTGTTTTTAGAAACATTATCTAATATTTGTTGAACAATTTGTTCTGTATTTATTGATTCTGTATTTTCTCTTTGAGATTTAAATGGATTAACATTTGATTCTCTAACCGTAGATTTAGCAGGTTTAGGAGATCTAGGAGATTTAGCTAGATTTTTATATTCATTTTGTACTTCTTGTATAAATTTATCTGTATCTAAATGTGATGTTGATTTAAATATATTTTTGTCTCTATTTATTGTATCTCTTACAAATGGTGACATTGTATCTGTTCTAACTGTTTTCTCAAATATTTCAGCATCTAAATCATTAAACATATTATAGTTTATTTTGCTTTCAGATTCAGTTGCTAATATTACAGATACATCAACAGGCTTATCATTATCTTCTTGTTCAACAAATAAACCGTCATTATTTCTTATTGAACAATCTGCACCATTATCAATATAAAATTTAACTAAATTATTGAAACCCAATAATGTTGCATAATGTAATGGTGTTGAACCTGTATCGTCTTGACAATTTAATGCTTTTTTAAGTTTACTTTTTGATATTAAATCAAATAATTTTGTAATATGAAGAACCATATTTCCATGTGATGCATATAATGTCATGTGATGTAATATATTTTTTTTATTTTCATCTACTTTTGTTAGATCCTTTGGAAATTTTTGTAATTTGCAAAATAAATAACATGCAATATCGGGTCGTGCATCTGAAAAAGCACATAATAATATATCTGCTATTTCGTCATTACAAAATAAGCCACCACCGGACTGAGATTGTTTAGCGTGATTAACTTTATGAACACTATCTAAATCACTACGTGAAAAAGTAAATTCACCAGATGATGTATTTTCTGTTATATTATCAAAATTTTCTAAATTTTCTAATGTTTCCATATATATTATATAATAATAATATTTTTTATCTTAATTTAAATTTAAATATAGTATAATATTTTATATTAAATAAATTTTTCTAATATTATATATATAAATGGCAAAACTAACTCAAACCCAACAATTAGCAATTCTCGCAATAGTTGTAATCGTTGTACTTTATCTTATATATATGCAAAAAGAAGGAGCACAAACAGTAGAAAATAAAGAATCACAAGAAACAGATCTTAATTCAGTTGACTCAAATGACTCAAGTAATGATACTCAATCTGCCGGTACAACAGATGTACACATTAGTTTAGATAATGAACTTTTAAGAAAAATGACCGGACCAAATGCTGCCAAAGATGGAAAAGAAAAAGTAATTAATTATAGAGATGGTGAACGTGGTGGTTCTATTGGCAATCTTGATCAATTCTTTGAACAAGGCAATCCATTAGAAAATGATAATGGTAATTTTCTTCCAAATGATCCAGAAAATAACTTTGCCTCATATTCTGGAAAAGCTAAAAAAGAATTAAGTGAAGAAGAAAAATTTAACGCTTCTGAACTTCTTCCTAAAGAAGAAAGACAAGATTGGTTCGAAGATGTTACACCACAAAAAATTAAAAATCGCCATCTTATCAACATTTACAGACCAATTGGTGTAAATACAGTTATAACATCACGCAAGAATGGTTCTCTTGATATCCGTGGTAATCCAGTCAATCCTAAGACATTTGTATCACCATTCCTTAACTCATCTATTGACCCTGATGTAAACGCACGTGGAATCTGTTCATAAACAGATTCTACGAGCCTTTAGGCAAATATTTTATTAATATTAATCTTATTTATTTATTTTATTTACTTTATTTATATCCAAACATTAATATTAATATCTTAATAAAAAATGAATTTAATTTAACTTATTAATAGATGTTATAACCTTATAAAAATAAATGAATTTAGGTATTGTTGGTTCAAGAGATTTTAATGATTATATAAAGTTAAAAACAGAAATACTAAAATTATATCCAATAGAGCAGATTAAATGTATTGTATCTGGTGGTGCAAATGGTGCAGATAAGCTTGGAGAAAGATTTGCAGATGAATATAATTTAGATAAAAAAATATTTTATCCAGATTGGAATAAGTATGGTAAAAGAGCAGGATTTATAAGAAATAAAGATATTGTTGAAAATTCTGATAAATTAATTGCATTTTGGGATGGTGTTTCTAAAGGAACAAAATTAACTATTGATTTGGCTAAAGAAAAAATTGATATCATTGTAATATAATTCCATAAATTTTTATAAAAAAATTGATATCATTTTCATTTAAATATATAAATTTATATATTTATATTAAATATAAAATATGCATTGTAAAAGTTGTCTAAAAGTTTCAAAATACTTTTCAAAATGTATGCATCCTTATTGTGAGAAGTGCTTTGATTTACAAGAATATTGTACTTTGTGTGAAACTGGCAAAATTGTCCAAAATAAGAAATATAATTTCGAGTTGTTTAGGGCAAGTTTTAATCATTATGTAAGTTTATTTTATGGTAAATAATAAAAATTGAACAATTAATACTTAAATATATATTTTTATTATAATATTAATAAAAATAAGATGGAACAGAATGAACAGAACGAACAGAAGGAACAAATAGATAAGATGGATAATTTAATAAATAGATATTTCCAATATTATAAAAAAATTCATCCAGATAAAGTTATTAAAAATATGTTTGATAATATTGATTATGATGATCCAACTAGTACAAATCACATAATGGAAATATTTTATGAAGAATTATTAAAACATAAAAAAATTAATAATGATGTTTATGAATCAATAGAAGATATAAATATTGATGATGTTGATGAATTATATATGTTGGAAATGTGTGATAAAAAGTATATATCTGAATCAGTAATTTCACTATTATACATATTAAGTGATTATAATGGAGATTGGAATATTATCAATCTGATTTAATCTTATTTTGTTTTATTAGCATAGAATTTAATAAATTTAAATATTTTAACATCCATTTCTATGTCATTTATGTTTTTAATTTCTATTTCTTTAATTAAATTTGAAAATAATAATTTTAATAAATTTTTACCATTATCGGTTAACATATTATAATCTATTTCTATTCTATTAAATGATATACCTTCTAAAAATTTATTTACTCTTTCTATAGATTTCTTTATGTCATGTGTTTTAATATATTCTTCCTTATAAAGTGTTACAAATTTTTTACCTAAATTTTCACAGAATAAATTAATCATTTTCTTTATAAATACAGAATCAAATAACCATTCTTCATTTTCTTTATTTAAATATGTTTTAAGAAATTCTTTAATTTTATTATTTTTTGGTATATTTTTCTCAGGTAATCTATACAAAATTCTAAATGGATCTTCAATATGTGTTGCTAAAAATTGTGGTAAATTCTTATCGAAATCATTATATGTCATTATAAACTTTATAATCTCATCATTTAATTCACCTCTATCAAAATTATTTGAAACATTATAAAGTCCATTATTATGTGGATAAATTATTACATTAATTTTTTCTAACATTCTAAATAATATATCATAATCAAATTCTTCTTCTTTATTTTTATAAGAATAAAATAATTTACAAAACATAAATACATATTTTACATTATATTCTGTAATTTTTACTTTCATAGTTGTAAGTGGTATTTCTAATTTAGAAAATGAATCCGAATCAAGTATAGAAATTTCAAAAAGCGGTTTTCCTTCTAAAAGAATAGGTTTTCTGGTTTGATACAATATAAATGTTTTTGCTCGAGGTACAAGATGATATTTTTTAGCAATCTTATCAAATTGTTCTCTATATTTTTCATCTATTTGTTTCTTTGTATATGTTGCAAAATCCCAATCTTTTATTAATTCTAATTTTAAAAATTCATTAAAAATACTTTTAAATTTTGTAAGATTATTTTTATATTTATCATATATCATCTTCAACACCTTTAATCCAAGTACATTACCACCTTTTAAAAATACTTCTACATTTTCATTTTTTATAATATCTTTTATAAATAAATAAAATACTGATGATTCTTTATCAATATTAATTTGTTTTAATTGATGTCTAATATAATTTACTTCACAATCATTTATACATCCATCTTTTGTTTTGTATTTACCATTATCTTTTTCAATACATATATCTTTAAATTTTTGTGTTGGGTCGCACTCATATCTAGACCCACCTGTCATATTTTTAATATTTAACGAAGATTTAAGATTATTATATTTTTCTTTATATTTTATATATTTTTCTTTATAATCAATAGTCATTTATTATATTTATATAATATTAAAGAATAAATTATATATAATTATTAATATAATGAGTAAAGTAAAAACAACAACCATACCTAATAAAAAAAATCAAAAGATCGAAAAAGAAGAAGATTCAAGTGATATTTCAAGTTATGATGAAAATGAAAATTATGGAAATATGACATCAGATGAAATTTCTCAAAAAGCGCATGAAAAATATTTTAAAACTGAACTTATGGAAAAAATTATAAAATATATAAAAATTGATGATTCTATTAAAGAAAAACAAAAAGAAGTAAGAGAACAAGTTAAGTGTTTAAAAACTCAAAAAATGGATATGGAAAAATATATTATAACATATTTAGAAAGTATAAATCAAGAATTTGTTAATATAGAAGGTGCAGCGAAGCTTACAAAGACTGTTAGTGTATCTAAAGGAGCTATAAAACACGACAATATTAAATCTTCTATTGTTGATGGTATTAAAAAACAAAATATAAACATTGATTCTAAAAAAATTGATGAACTTTTGGAAAATGTTATGGAATTTGTTGAAAAAAATAGACCTACAAAAACAAAAACATATATTAAAAGAACAAAGGGTAAAACAGAAAAGGCTTTGAGAAAAATTGCAAATGATAATAAAGATTCGTCCGACGAAGAAGAATTACCCAAATTTGACCCAAATAAAAAAAAGTAATATAAGGAAATATTTATTATATAATAAATATAGCCATGTGTACTCTTAATGAAATGTATGAAAAAGTACAAAATAAATTATATAAAACAGATAAAAAAATAGAAAAATTTGAAGAAGATATGTTTAATGAGTGGGTGAATATCGAGTCTTTAAATTTGTTTAAATCACAAAGAGATTATTTTGAATATATGATTTCTTTACCCAGATTTAAAAAATTAATGGATAAAAAAAATAAATTAAATTTAAAAATTGAGGAAATTGATAATCAGATCGAAATAGAATACGAACATTATAAAAAATACACTAAATTTATGAAATATATTGATATACCAGATCTAACTGAGGAAGAAATAAATAATATCTCATTAAAACTTGATGAGATAATATTACCATTTGTATTATTTAAAGATATCGAAAGAAAAAATTTCCTATCCTTACCATTTTTAATAAATAAAATCTTAATAAATAAAAAAACATACAAAGGGGGATTTGAAAAAATATGGAAACAGATCTGTATTTATAATGAATGGGAATTATAATAATTTATACCCAAGCTGGTATCCATATTTTAACATAGGGTACAATTGGTGTATTAAATGTTGGTATAAATACAGAGTTTACTCTATAAATTGATGGGGTATAATACCACATTGAAATTGGTTGAGTTAAACGTCTGTATTTGCTAAAATTATAATAATCGTTTGAATCTGATAAATCTGAATCAGAATCAGATGATGATGAATCTTTATCACGACGACGGCCAGAATTTTTAACACCTCCTATTTGTCTTTGAATTTGAGCATTTTTTTTACTTTCATATTTTTCTACATTTTTTATAAAGGATTCGGTTTCGGTTTGATTTAATTTATTTTCTAATTCAGAAATAGTATAATCTGTTACTTTAGAACCACCTTTAAGCTTTTCTGAGATTTTATAATGTGATATTTGATTTTGTTCGTCTTTTAATGTTACATATAATGCTGGCATATTATTTGTAACATGAGTACTAAGATCATTCCAAAATTGACCTATAGCATCTAAACCATTATCAGCTTTATATTCTGTGTTAAATTGACCTAAAATAAGAGGATTGACTAATTTAAAACTTTTCATTATATTATTTATTTAGATTTTATATAATTTTATAAAATAAAAAATTGAATTATATATTTTTTCGAAGTAAATATATATAACATATTAACATATAGATATAATATTATGAAAGAAGGACGTATTTTTGAGTATACTATCGAGCATATATCAATATTTAAGCATTTATTTGAAATCTTATCAAATGTACTTCATGAATTAGAAATTATTCATATACAACCAGATAAGCCAGTTGATAATGAAAAACAAGACTCATCTGAATCAGATAAATCAGAATCTGAATCTGAATCTGAATCAGACGATGAGCCTAAAAAGAAATCTAAAGCTAAAAAAATAAATCTTAAAAAAAAGAAAAAAGACGAAAGTTCCGAAGAATCAAATTCTGATTCTAACTCAGAATCTGAAAATGAAATAGAATCAACCTCATCTAAATCTAAATCTAAATCCAAATCTAAATCTAATGATGATATGTCTAAAAAAGGTGGTATTAAAATTGTAGAGATAAATGATTATGAAAGTATTGCTATTATTATAAAACTTGATGCAATAAATTTTAATAAATTTGATTGTAAAAAACCATCATTTTCAATAGGTATGGACCCAACAAATATGTTTAATATTCTTAAAAATATTGATAAAGAAGGACAAGTTACTTTTTATGTAAATGAACAAAATAAACAAACATTAAATATCGAATTACAAAATAATGAAAAGAAAAGTAGATCTATCTATGATTTTAAACTTATGGAACTAGATGAAAGAAAAATACCTAAACTTTTACCCGAATTTGATATTAATATTCAAATGAAAACAAAAGATTTTCACGATATTTGTAAAGAATTATCTACATATAGCCAGTTCATGATTATTGAATGTACTGATAAAAAAATTCAATTTAAATGTAAGGGTGCTGTGAGAGAATTTGAACATGATGAGGAAGGAAAAGATAGTTGTGTATTTATTAGACTTAATCCTAATCGTGATAAATCAAAACCAGTTATTGTTAGAGAGATTTATGATTTAAATGATATTTGTATGTTTAATAAATGTAAAAATATTAGTACAAATGTTCAGATTCTTCTCCGCAATGAATATATTATGTTTGTTAGATATAAAGTAGCGTCATATGGCACGATGACTGTCGGGTTTAATCCTGCAAGTGAAAAACTTGTGAACAAACATGCAAATTATGATGGAGAAAAATTTGATGCATTTTACAAACCAGCTGAAGTTAAATATAAAGAATAAATTTTATTTATATAGTAAATAATTATATAAATAACATAATGAATAATAATATTTTAGATGAAAAAGATAAATTAATTGAATTATATAAGGAAAAATATATGAAATATAAACAAAAATATTTAGATAATAAAAAGAAGGAAGAATTACCTAAATTTGTCCCAACATATTACGGTTTTGAATAATTTAATTTATTATTTATAATATGTTTTAAATAATAAATAAATTTTATATACATATTTTTTATATATGGCCTTTATAAAAAATATATTTAAAAATTATTATTTAGAATTATATAAAATAGAAATATATGATTCTGTTTATAGATATTTAACAAATAAACCAACTATTAAAAAATTCTTATATATACCTGAAGAAAAAATAATAATATATAACGAAAACAATCATATATATTTTAAAAGAAGAATATTAAATGATGAATATATATTATTAAATAGAATAAAAGTAAAAAAAACTATCTACATTGAATTAATAGATATGTTTAATAACAAAATAGAAAAAAATAAAGAAAATATATATTTATTTATTAATAATTATTTAATTTAAATATCTAATTTAATTCATATTCAGGTTTAATTTGTTTATATTGAATAGACATCTTATAATTATCACCCAATATTCCATTCAATTGTTTTTGTAATTCTGAATTAAACTTATTAAAAAGAGGTTTTGGTAGATCATCGATAAATTTATTATCTTTATGATGTGTTTTTGTCCATAATTTTATAAGTATTCCTCTTTTCTTAACATTATAAGAAATACCATTGATATCTTCATTATTCATTAAAAATGTTTCATTCATAACAAGCATGCATATTGAAATAAATATTTCTGTTGAAATATCTGTTTTAAATCCTCTTTGTGTAGAATCAACTTTAATTGAACAAATACCACCAAACTTATTATTAACATCCTCCCAAATTGGTGCAATTTCTCCTCTCATAATAAATAGTTGATTCTTATAACAATCATAAAATTGGAAGTTGTTAAAAAATCTCCAAAATGATCCAATACTATTTATTACATAACGTTTTTGATAACTTTGCAAAGTCCAATCTTGATTGTCGGATTTATGTACCCATACTGTCCAATAAGAATTCAATTTAAGCTCATTTCCAATATCTCCATAATCCTTTGTTTCATCATATATTTCTTTATTTTCTAATACCTTATCGTCGTATTTTGTATGTTTCTCTCTTTTTGGCTTGTTTTGTGTTGGAAGAAATTCTGATAATTTTACATCACTTGGAAGATTTAATAATGATTGTGAATCAGCAACTACAGCTGTTTCATCAACTACAGGTGTTTCTTCTTTAATTTCTTTAGTTTCATTAGTTGGTTCGGATTCAGAGTCAGAATTAGAATTTTCTAAAAGACTAAATAAGTTTTGTTTTTTAGGCTCTGTTGTTTTGGGAGCACTTTTCATACTTTTTTTACCAGACATTATAATTATATTAATTTGACTTATTCTTAACTATATTAAATTGTAATTTTATCAATTTTTTTTATTACCTTATAAAATAAAATGAATCCGAATCTAAAATGAGGTCTAAAAAAAACATGATACGAATGCAGCTATGATTAATTCATCTAATGGACAGATATAAATATTATACTCAAGATTTTTTAATTTATTTATCACTGTTTTAAATCTTTCAATAGGTATTTTATTATTCTGAAATTTGTCTAATAAATATTGATGAGTCTCATTTATTATTTCTAAAAATGAATACTGATTTGAATATACTATATCTTTAATTATTTCATAAGATTTATCAAATTTATTTTTAGTAACAGTTTCATAAATTGTTTCAATATGTTTTATAGATGGATATCCAAAAAATATACATACATTATCATAAGTTATAAGTTTATAAACCATTGAAATAGATTGTAAATTATTTATTGTTTTTCTCATATCACCTTTTGATATTTTTATTAAAAAGTCAATCCCATCATCTGTATATTTTATTTTATTTAATTTACATATTTTTAATAGTCCATTTTTCATATCATCGTGTGAAAGATTTGAAAATTTAAATTGTGTGCATCTAGATTGAATCGCTAAATCTATATTTTTCACTTTATTACATATAAGACAAAATCTAGCATTTTCTGTATAATCTTCAATAATTCTTCTTAACATTGATTGTGCTGAAAATGTCATAGAATCTGCTTCATCCAAAATAACTAATTTAAATGGTTGAACTTTATATATACATTTTGTAATAACAAAATTTTTAACTTTATTTCTTATAATTTCTATACCTCTTTCTTCAGATGCATTGATTTGTAATACCATCATTCCATAATAATCTCCATATGCTTGTCTTGCATATGAATTAATTATTGATGTTTTGCCTGTTCCACTTGGACCATGTAATAATAAATGTGGTAATTTATTTTCTTTTAAATATGTATTTAATGCTTGTTTTATATTTTTATTGCCTATAATCTCATCTATAACCAATGGCCTGTATTTTTCAACCCATGGTAAATTTTCTATTTTTGTATTTCTATTATTTTTCATTTTAATAATATCTTCATCTATATCAACAATAAAATTTATCTCTTCATCTTCATCCATATTTAATAATAGTTTTTGATATATTTAAATAGTATTTTAATCAGATTTAATTTTGTTCAATTTTTTTAAATAATATATAAAAATTGAATATATTTTAATTTGATTAAAATACTATTTAAATTAATACTATACTAATATATATAAATAATGGACAATCCTATCTACGCATATGACCGTAACATTAGACAGATTGAAAAAATAGAATTTTCCGTCCTGCCAAATGAAGAAATTATTAATAAATCGGCATTTGGGAGAGATAATCCTGGTACAGAATTTCCCGATTTATATGAAAACGGTGAACCTAGAAAAGGAGGGTTGGCTGATCCGCGTTTAGGTACTGTTGATATTAATACTATTTGTGCGACTTGTGGATTTGACACAAATTTTTGCCCCGGTCACACTGGACATATGACATTGGTTGAACCTTTTTTTCATATAGGATATCTAGCACATATTAAAAAAATTATGGATTGTATTTGTTTGAAATGTTCGCGTGTTTTAATTCATAAAAATGAAGCAAAAGTTTCTGATATATTAAAAACAAAAATAGGTAAAACTAGATTAGCTGAAGTTTATAATGCTGTAAAAAACATTGTAAGCTGTCCAAAGTGTGGGACTACTGTATCAAAAATTAGATCAGAAATTAAAAAGACCACGGCTACTATTTTGATGGTAGCAGAAACTGACCTTGAGAATATTAAAGATGAATCAATTCAAGCATTGGGTAAAAAGAAATTAAAATTAGTTTTGACACCAGAAATAGTTTATGAAAAACTTAAAAATATTAGCGACGATGATTGTATTATATTAGGTATGGATCCAAAAAGAACAAGACCTGAAAATATGATTCATACAATATTTTTAATCCCACCATTATCAATACGTCCCGCTGCAAAAGGTGACTTTTTAGGAGGAGCACAAATGGAAGATGGTCTTACACACAGACTTGTGGATATTGTTAGATCCAATTATCGTATTATGAAAAATAGAGAAAGTGGTAATGAAAATAATTCTAAATTTGCAAATGATAATTCTAATCTTTGTCAAATTCATATAGCGTCATATTTTGATAAAGACCAAATATCTTCTCAAAAAGGTGACCAATCCAAAGAACGTTCTCTTGCACCTGGTATAAAAGCCAAAGAAGGAAGAATTAGAGGAAATCTTATGGGTAAGCGTACTGACTTTACTGCACGTACTGTTATTACATCAGACCCAGTAATTGATTATAATGAAGTCAGGGTTCCTGTAAAGATTGCTATGACACTCACTTTCCCTGAGGTTGTTGGACCATATAATATTGATTATCTTACATCTCTTGTTAGAAAAGGTAGAACAAGTTATCCTGGTGCAAATTTTGTATTTCAGGCAAGTAATATCTCATCTGGTCAAAGTGTTAGACCTCTTGATTTACGTATTAAAAAAGAACAAGTAGAACTTCGATTTGGAGATATTGTTGAAAGACATCTTCAAAGTGGTGATATTGTACTACTTAACAGACAACCGACCCTCCATAAACAAAGTATGATGGGTCATAAAATTAAGGTTGTTAACAATCCGGAACTTATGACATTTGGGTTATCAGTTGCAGTAACGAAACCCTACAATGCCGATAGACCTCCTTGTGCACTTTTTTAGAAAAAGCACAATCATTGTCGGCAACAGGAGGCGTTAAAAGCGTGTACCTCCTAGTATATAAATCAAAAAACTAAAAATTTTGAGGCTATTGTTATTTAAGATTATAACAATATTATTAAATAAAATGAACGTAGAAGATACAAACCAAAAAACTGTCAAATGTTCTAAATGCGGTGAACAGAAGCCAGCAGATAGAATAGTTAAAAATAGAAAAATTTGTAAAGATTGCTGTAATAAAAAAAAATTAGAAAAACATAAAGAAAATATTACAAAAATTGATACAAATGAGGACAGAAAATGTAAAGATTGTGAAAATATTAAAAACATCACATTATTTTCAAGAAAAGGTATGTCCCATATTTGTATTGATTGTAGTAATAAAAGAAGAAGAGAGAAATATGATAATAATGAAGAACATCGCAAAAAGGCAATTAAAGATAGTACAGAATTTAAAAAGAAGAAAAAAGAAGCAAGAGATAAAATAAAAAAAGAAGAACTCGAAAAATTAGAAAATAAAATTGGTAAGGATAACACAATATGCAAATATTGTAAAGAAATAAAACCAAAAACACGTTTTCGTCATAATCGTCTTAAATGTAAAGATTGTGAAAAAGATGAGCCAATTGTAAAATTAAAGAAAAATTTACGTTCTAGAATTTCCATAGCTTTAAAAGGAAATAAAACTAAACGTACAATAGAATATTTAGGATGTTCTATTGGAGAATATGTAAATTGGCTTAACTATATTTGTGATGATTTTATAAATGATGAAAATGATGAAAATGAAGATAAAATGCACATTGACCATGTTATACCCTTATCAAAATTCGATCTTGAAAAAGAAGAAGATATTTACCTTGCTTTTAATTGGAGAAATACTATGCCTTTGTCTGCGAAAGAAAACTTATCTAAAAATAATAAAATTTTACCACAGCAAATCAAACAACATTTTGACAGTTTAAAAATATATCACAAAGACAACAAAATAAAAATGCCTCGAGAATTTATTGATTTATATGCGAAACACCTTGAAGCGGGAATCCCCTTAGAGCCTTAACTACCAACCTTTTACGGGAAACTGTAGAAGGGATCTCGGTTAATAGCCGAACCCGATGGTAACAATGTTAAGGATTGGGCAATCCGCAGTTTACTACCTAAATTCGTTTTTGATAGAACATGGTAGGGCTTCAACGACTGAACGGGTGTTGGTGAACGATGATGGTCTAGTCAGCCGGAGTTTGCTTAAGATACAGTCTGCCCCTCTGGGAAACCTTAGGGAATCAGCGTTTGATGGCGACGAGATGAATATTTTCATTCCAGAAAGTATACAAACACAAATAGAACTTGAAGAGATAGCTGATGTAAAACGTCAGATTATCTCACCCTCATCATCTAGAACAAGTATTGGTCTAGCACAAGACGGATTGTTAGGTGCTTACAACTTAACAAGTCCATCAATGAGAATAAATTGGAGAAATTGTATGAATATTATCAGTTATACTAGTTTTGAAAAGATGGAAACATTTAAAAAGAAAAATTATACAGGTCATGAATTATTTTCATTGATTATTCCACCTGGTATTAATATTAAAGATTCAAATCTTGAAATAAAAGATTCTGTTTTAACTAATGGAAGACTTACAAAAGATGCACTTGGTGAGAAAAAGAATTTTGCCATCCATCAAATTATTTGGGATGGTTATGGTTCTGATGAAACAAAGAGATTTATTGATAACTCTCAAAGATTAATTAATAATTTTAATTTGTACAATGGCTTTACTGTTGGTTATGGTGATGCTTGTATCGATGAATCAATTAAAAAAGATATTGATAAATTATTTGCTACAAAAGAGCAAAAGGTAAATAATATGATTGCTGAAATTGAAAACAATCCAAATCTTATGGAAAAAGAAGTATTTGAATTTAAACTTGTTCAAGAAATGCAAAATACTTTATCAGAAGTTGGTAAACTTATTATGAAAACTATGAATCCAGAAAATAACTTTAATATTATGTTTTCATCTGGCTCTAAAGGTTCAGTTGCAAACATTGCACAAATTAGTGGATGTATGGGTTTTCAAGCAGTAGAAGGTTCTTTACCTCCTAAAAAATATAATGAAAGAACATTACCATATTTTCATCAAAATGATGATCGTGTCAAAGCAAGAGGTTTAATCAGAGAGCCATTTTTTGATGGACTTGATTTTTCATCATTCTGCTTCCTTTTAATGGCTGGTCGTGAAGGTATTATTGATGGTGCAATTAAAACAGCTACAACTGGTTATGCACAACGTCGTCTTGTAAAATCTATGGAAGATATTATGGTTAAATATGATTCATGTGTAAGAACAGCAAATAATTCAATTTTACAACTTGTATATGGTGATGGTGGTGCAGATACAACCAAACAATATAGATATAATATTAAATTTGTAAATTATGGTAATAAAGAATTAGAATCTAAATATAAATTTACTGAGAAAGAATTAAAAGAATTTAAGAATTTTAAGGAAAAAGATAATGAAACACTATATAATAATTATCAAGACATGCGTGATGAATTTAGATATATTATGATGAGAGCTAAATGTGATTTTAAGGCATTACAAACAAATCCATTCCTTCCTATTAACTTGGGTCGTATTATCAACACAAATTTAAATGTAAAGACTGATAAATCTGATAAATTAGAACCGGATTATATATTAAATGAAATAAATAAACTTTTAAAAAATGAAAATACACTTTTAATGATGATGGCTGAATCAGAACAAAAGAATGAAAAATCTGTTAAGAATTATGATGAAAGATTATTTAAAACATTTTTTAAAATGGCATTGTATGATGCATTGTGTCCAAAGATTCTTATAAATAATATGAATCTTAATAAAGGTCAATTTGATAAAATTATTAGTGAAATCAAATCAATTTATAATTCTAGTATTATTCAGCCAGGCCAAATGATCGGTATTCTATCGGCTCAAGCTTTGGGTGAAACTATCACACAGATGACTCTTAATGCTTTTCATTCAGCGGGTTTATCTACAATGAAAGTTTTGACAACAGGTGTGCCACGTATTCAGGAAATTATGAGTGTAAGTAAAAATATTAAAACACCACAAATAGCAATTAGACTTGAGAAACAATATAAAAAGAGTAAAGAAATAGCACATAAAGTAGCTTCTAATATTAAATATACTACATTTGGAGATGTCAGAGGAAGAATTAATGTTTATTATGATCCAGAACCAAATGATGATGAATCAATAATGAAAGCTGATAATGTTACTGCTGTATATTACAATCAAAAAGCAAGTAAGAATAGTTGTCAATCAAATATTAATGGACTACCTTGGCTTATGAGAATTGAAATTATCAAAGAAAAAATGCTCGACAAGGAGATATCATTGATGGATATAAAGAGTAAATTCTGTAATTGGTGGGAAACCAGATTTAATGATGTTAAAAATCTTAAAAAAGAAGAAAAACGTGTAGTAAATAAAATAACAAGCATGGCTATACTTTCAAACACAGATAATGATTCCCAGCCTGTTATTCATCTTAGATTTAATGTCAAAGATGTTGACCGTGTTAAAGATCCATTTAACAGAGAAACATTAATTGAATTTATTGATCATATTATTGACAAGTTTAAATTAAAAGGTATTGATGAAATCACAGATATTCCTGCTATTATGTCAGAACGTATGATTACATATGATAACGAAGATAAAGAAATTAAATATGAAGATGAATACATGATTTATACATCTGGTATCAATTTAAATGAAATAAGATATATTGTTGGTATTGACTTATTAAATTCAATTTCTAATGATATTTACGATATTTATAAAACATTTGGAATTGAGATAGCAAGAAGTAGACTTATAAGAGAAATTGATGATGCATATCAACATGCAGGACACGTAGTTGGTTATACACATTTATCAATTCTTGCAGATCTTATGACAAGTTCAGGAATTATTATGTCAATTGATCGTCACGGTATGGGTAAATCAGATATGGATGTTCTTGGTAGAGCATCATTTGAAAAGGCAGTTGAACAAATCTTAACAGCGGCTGTATTTAATGAAACTGATAGTATTAATGGTGTATCTTCCAGAGTCATGTGTGGACAAGTCATAAAAGGTGGTACAGGATATTGTGATGTAATTTTAGATACAGATATGGTAAAGAAATCAGAATATATTGAAGATAATAAATATAAACAATTTACAGAAATTGTTACAGATAATGTTGCAAAAGATATTATGAATAAAGAAAATGATAATGTATTTATTCCAATGTAAATTTATTTGTTAAATTCATTTCGGAGTTTAATGTATTTTGATTTATATTTTAAATATTTATTTTTTATTTCATTAGAATGCTGTCTTAATAAAGATAATTCTTGTGGTTCTTCTGTTAATTTATTTAAAGATTTCATGTTTAACTCAAAATTAATAAGAGGTTCTCCTCTATAATTAATAGTATTACATATAAAAAGTATAAATATATATTTATTATGTTTAGATTTATTTTTTTTAAATTCTTTAATAATATACTGTAAATTATTATTACTTATATTTTTTAAAATATCATATTTTCTATGTATTTCTTCATTATACCAATTATGTGGAAATGGCAAAGGAAATATACCCATAGGACTTTTAAATTTATTTTCTGTAAATGATATATCATAATTATATATAGATTTTTTAAAATATCTTTTTAGTTTTAAATTTTTAATTTTTTTAAATAATTGAAAATAATTTAATTTACTTAATT
>JACCED011193852.1_pt1 | contig 33958 bp, 37 predicted proteins | sample 7455021 | NCBI WGS metagenome assembly JACCED01 (sample SAMN15323456, study PRJNA562643) | freshwater metagenome | isolation source: river surface water | place: USA:Blue River Watershed | collected 2017-08-19 | reverse complement strand
TTAGTGGGATTTCGGTGAGCAAAGAATTTGCATCCGATAACCAAAATGATAGCAGGTCTTTTGGTCAACTCCTAATTAAGGGGCTTGGTTGCCTAATCCCAGTTAATTAACTGGGACGAAGGCGCCTTCATCGGCAACCTGAAGTGCGGTTGCCGTGAATCCGCTCTGGGCAATAACGCTAAGTGCCTGGTTGGCATTTTCATGGGTAGCCAGAGCTAAAACGGTTGGCCCAGCGCCACTTATGCAAGCTGCAATTCCTTGCGCCCGTAATTGATCAACTAAGTCCATTGATTCTGGATAAGCCGGACGCCGATAGTTTTGGTGAAGTTTGTCATCCGTTGCATCAAGTAGTGATGTGGTGTCAGCAACTAGCGCGGCAACAAGTAGTGCAGTTCTAGCTGAATTAAATACCGCATCCACGTGTTCTATTTTTGCTGGGATCAAACCGCGTGCTTTTTCAGTGGATAACTCAAGATCAGGAATGCCAACAATTGGAATTACTGCAGGGTTTACGTTCATTGATCTGGTGTTAATTTCACCATCGGCAGTTTCCCAAGAAATAGTTAGACCGCCCATCAAACATGCAGATGCATTATCTGGATGGTGTTCAATTCTGGTTGCCTCTTGCAAAATGAAATCATCTTCAATTTCCAGTCCCGTTAATTCGCGGGTTAAAACTAAACCTGCAACAACGGCAGCAGCTGATGATCCAAGGCCCCGACCTTGAGGAATAGCGTTTTCGCACTTTAGCCTGAAGCCGCCAATTTCTTTGCCCAGTTTTTTTGATGTTTCAATAATTGTTTTTGCAATTAAATGTGATTCATCTGTTGGAAGTTGGCCAGCACCATTGCCAACAACTTCAACGCTAACTGTTGAGTCATCGGTTAACTCAGCTGTGACAACATCACGAAGTTCTAATGCCAAAGCCAGACTGTCATAGCCTGGGCCAAGATTTGCACTGGTTGCTGGAACGCTAACTGAAACTTTTTTACCCATTAGGCAAGACCTAACGTAACTGCAGCAGCATGCGGATCAACTGGAACGATAATCGGATCCTGCGCATCTTTAAGCGCCCATTGAGTGTCTTTCAAACCATTACCTGTAACCGTGCAAGTGATGATTGCATCCTTAGGCACTTCCCCGCGAGCTGCTTTTTTAATTAAACCTGCAACACTTGCCGCACTTGCTGGTTCAACAAAAATGCCTTCACGTGCACTTAATAAATTGTGAGCAGCCAAAATTTCGTCATCAGTTACTGAATCGATTAAGCCACCTGATTCATCGCGCGCATTTGTTGCTAAATCCCAAGATGCTGGATTGCCAATTCGAATTGCGGTTGCAATAGTTTCTGGATGTTCAATTGGGTGACCTGCAACAAATGGCGCAGCACCTGCAGCTTGAAATCCCCACATCATTGGTCTGTGTGTTGCAATTCCGTCTTTGAAATATTCAGTGAAACCCATCCAATAAGCGCTGATGTTTCCTGCATTACCAACCGGTAAACAGTGAATTTCAGGAGCATCGCCAAGGGCGTCAATAATTTCAAACGATGCTGTTTTTTGTCCTTGTAAGCGGACTGGATTAACAGAGTTAACCAGCGAAATTGGGTAATGCTCAGCCAAGTCACGGGCCAGGTTTAAGCAGTCATCAAAGTTTCCATCAACCTGCAAAATTTTGGCGCCATGGGCAACTGCTTGAGCTAACTTGCCCATCGCAATTTTTCCTTGCGGAACTAATACAGCGCTAGTTAATCCAGCTTTGGTTGCATATGCAGCAGCTGATGCACTGGTATTCCCAGTTGACGCACAGATAACTGCCTTAGCCCCGCGGCGAACAGAGTCTGTGATCGCAAGTGTCATGCCGCGATCTTTAAATGAACCTGTCGGGTTCATGCCTTCAACTTTTAAATAAACTTTTGCGCCAACTCGATCAGAAATTTCACACGCATAGGTAAGCGGAGTTCCACCCTCACCTAAAGTGACGATCACATCAGAATCGGCAATTGGCAGGCGATCGCGATATTCTTCAATAATTCCGCGCCACTGGTGAGCCATTAAAGTGCGCCACCTTCTACGCGCATCACACCAACAACTTCCTTAACGGCAGCTAGATTCTTTAGGCCATCAACAGTTGCGGAAAGTTTTGCATCAGTTGCTTTGTGAGTGCGAATAACAAGATCCGCATCTTCACCAATTCCATCTTGGCGCACTGCTTGAATCGAAACATCGTGCTTTGCAAATTCACCAGAAATCGCAGCAAGCACGCCAGGTACGTCAGCCACCCGAAGGTTTAAGTAATAAGAAGTTTTTGCATCACCAATAGCGCGAAGTTCAAGATCAGCATAAATACTTTGGGCCGGCGCCAAACTTCCAGCAATCCGATTTCTTGCGGCAGCTACCACGTCACCAAGAACAGATGATGCAGTTGGATCGCCACCAGCACCACGACCATAGAACATCATTTGTCCAGCAGCTTCGGCTTCAACGAATACGGCGTTAAATGCATCGCGAACACTTGCAAGTGGATGACTTTGCGGAACCATTGATGGATGAACGCGAACGATCACACCTTTATCATCATCAGAGAGTTCAGCAATTGCCAAGAGTTTTATCACATAGCCCATTGATTTTGCTGCGGCGATATCACCAGCAGTTACTTTTGAAATTCCTTCTCGATAAACATCTTCGGAAGTTACGTTTGTGTGAAATGCGATGCCGGCAAGAATGGCAGCCTTTGCTGCTGAGTCATAACCTTCAACATCTGCAGTTGGGTCACTTTCGGCATAACCAAGTGCTTGGGCTTCGGCTAATACTGATGCGTAATCAGCGCCTTCGGCATACATTTTGCTCAAAATAAAGTTTGTAGTGCCATTAACAATTCCAAGCACTCGGCGAACCTTGTCACCAGCAAGTGATTCGCGAAGTGGGCGAATTAATGGGATTGCGCCTGCAACTGCAGCTTCATAAAAAAGGTCAACACCTTTTTCTTCAGCAAGTTTGTGTAAGTGTGCGCCATGCGCGGCAAGTAAAGCTTTATTTGCAGTGACAACTGATGAGCCATTCTTGATTGCTGTTTCGATCAAAGACTTGGCTGGTTCAATTCCACCAATAAGTTCAATAACAATGTCAGCTCCTGAAGCAGCAAGCCCGGCAGCATCAGTAGTAATTAATTTCGCATCAATGCCGGCGCGTTTTTTAGATGCATCGCGAACGGCAACGCCTTTTAATTCAACTTGGCTACCAACACGAGCAGTGAAATCTTCTGCTTGTTCAACAAGTAAGCGGGCAACTGCTGCGCCAACAGTGCCACCGCCAAGAAGTGCTACGGAAAGTGGCTTTGCCATAGTTACTCCTTATATATGTCGATTTCAAAGAAAATCGTGGTGGCTTAGGTACTTAAGTCTGGCAGAAGTGCGCAATTGCGCCAAAAAATCTAACGACTAGTTCGTAATACCAGCATCAAGTGCCAGTAAATCATCAATAGTTTCCCGTCTTAGCAAAACTTGTGACTTTCCATCCTTAGTTGAAATAACTGCAGGCTTTGGCAGGTAGTTGTAATTGCTTGCCATGGCCCTGCAGTAAGCGCCAGTTGCTGCAACTGCCAAAAGATCCCCCGGTACCAAATCGGCAGGTAACTGGGTATCGCGCACAACAATGTCGCCGCTTTCGCAGTGTTTACCAACGACTCGTGAAGTTACTGGAACGCCGATTGATTCGCGGGATGCAATTGCAACTGTGTACTGGGCGTCATATAAAGCGGTGCGAATGTTGTCACTGATTCCACCATCAACGCTGATGTAGTGGCGAACTAAAGAGTCAGAAACATCAACCGGCTTAACAGTTCCAACTTCGTAAACTGTCACTGCCCCGCCGCCAATAATTGCGCGACCTGGTTCAACCGCAAGACGCGGAAGTGGAAAATTAGTGCGAGCACATTCAGAAGTAATAATGTCGTGGATTGCTTTAGCCATATGTTCAACGTTTAGTGGGTCATCACTTGGCAAATAAGCAATACCCATGCCACCACCAACATTTAATTCGGTAATCGTGAATTCAAATTTTTGGCGAACTTGGTTTGCAAGTTCAACTATGCGATGAGCTGCAATTTCAAATCCGGATGCATCGAAAATCTGTGAACCAATGTGTGAATGTAGGCCAAGTAAATTCAGTGCTGGGGTGGCAATCACAGATTCAATTGCATCTAAAGCCGCGCCCGATGCAATTGATAAACCAAATTTTTGGTCTTCATGTGCAGTTGATATTGCTTCGTGGGTATGTGCTTCAACGCCTAATGTGACGCGGACTAAAACCTGCTGGGTTATTCCATTGCGAGCAGCAATCTGATCAAGTCTTTGAATTTCAATCAAACTGTCAACAACAATGCGACCAACGCCAACTTCAACAGCTTTTTCTAATTCAGCAACACTTTTATTATTTCCATGGAACAAGATTCGACTTGGGTTTACGCCAGCGCGTAGCGCAACTTCAAGTTCGCCTGCTGTGCAGACATCAATACCCAGTCCTTCTTCGACTAACCATTTAGCAACTTTGACCGATAAGAAAGCTTTGCTCGCGTAATAAACATCAGTTGGAACTTCAACCGTATTAAACGCTTTTACGTAATTTCGAGCGCGATTTCGCACATGCTCTTCATCAAAAATAAATAGCGGTGAACCATATTGCTCAACTAATGCGCTAACTCCAACGCCACCAATTGTTAGTTCACCAAAATCACTACGACTAGCAGAGTCTGGCCAGATCATTGGGTTAAGTTCATTTAAATCTGTGCTGGCCATGACTACATTCTTTCTGGTGCGCTAACACCAAGAAGTTCAAGGCCATTAAATACTGTCTGTCTGGTTGCAGCACATAACCAAAGTCTTGCAATAGTTAGGTCAGTTGGTTTGTCATCACCTTGAGGCAATACCCGGCATGCTGCATAGAACTGGTGGTAAGCCGTAGCAACTTCTTCAAGGAATCTGGCAACCCTGTGAGGTTCACGTAGTTCAGCGGCAGCGGCAACAACACGTGGATAATCTGCCAAAAGTCCAAGCAAGGCACCTTCACGTTCATCGATTAATAGACCTGGATTGAAGGCACTTTGATCCCAATTACTTTCAGGCAAAATTCCAAGATCAATCGCATTTCTAACAACAGATGCAATTCGAGCATGCGCATACTGAACGTAGTAAACCGGATTGTCATTTGTTCTAGAAACCAATAGATCTAAATCAAGCACAAGTGGTGAATCCACTGGGTAGCGAATGAGTGTGTAACGAGCGGCATCAACCCCAACTTCGTCAACCAGATCTTCAAGGGTGATGATGTTGCCGGCTCGCTTAGAAAGTCGGACTTCTTGGCCGTCTTTCATCATTTTGACCATCTGGCCGATTGGCAACTCGATATTCTCATTTGGATTATCACCAGCGCATGCAGCGATCGCCTTTAATCGATTTACGTATCCGTGGTGATCTGCGCCAAGTAAGTAGATGCAAATATCAAAACCGCGATCGCGCTTATCTACGTAATACGCCGTATCTGATGCGAAGTAGGTCAATTCACCATCAGCTTTAACCAGCACGCGATCTTTATCGTCGCCAAAGTCGGTTGTACGAAGCCAAGTTGCACCATCTAATTCAAAGATGTGTCCCTGTTGGCGTAGTTTTCCAAATGCGCGTTCCACTGCCCCACTTGAGTGCAAAGTTCGTTCGCTGTACCAAACATCAAAGTGGGTATTAAATAATGCAAGCACTCGTTTTTGGTCATCTAACTGAAGTTCATAAGCTGCTTCACGGAATGCTTCACTGCGTTCTGGTTCACTTAAGTTTTTTATTTCTGGATTTTTGGCCAAAATTTCTTTTGCAAGATCTGCAATGTATGCACCGTGGTAACCATCTTCTGGAATTTGTTCACCGAATGCTGAAGCTTTAACAGAGGCACCGAATTTATCCATCTGCACACCACGGTCATTGATATAGAACTCTCGAGTTGCTGTCGCACCTTGGGCTTCAAGTACTCGGGCAATGGCATCGCCAACAGCAGCCCAGCGAGTATGACCTAAATGAAGTGGACCAGTTGGATTGGCAGAAATAAATTCAACATTGATTTTCTTGCCTGCAAGAGAAGTGCCTTGACCATATTTATTACCTTGGCTAACAATTGCACTTGCCAGGCTTCCTTGGCTTGCGGCTGAGAGCCGAATGTTGATAAATCCAGGACCAGCAATTTCACCAGATTCAATTCCAGGAGCAGTGGTGATTAAGGGCAATAAAATTTCAGCTGCTGCTCGAGGATTTAAGCCAGCTTTTTTAGAAATCTGAAGTGCAATATTTGTGGCCCAGTCACCGTGGTCGGAATTCTTTGGGCGTTCAATAACTATTTCTGCTGGGATATCACTTGTTGCAAGTGTCAGCTGGCCACTAGTAATGGCGTTATTGACCGCAGACCTTACATATTCGGCTAACTCCTGCGGTGTCATACGTCAAAAGCCTACCGAAAACCTTATTAATTAAGGAATTAGACAATGCTCAGAAAAGCCATGCCTACTTCTTATGTCTAATTACCTGACTGACAGCACTAACTGCATTCTCACGGTGCAAAGTTTGAAATTCGATTGTTTTCTTAACATCGCGCTTTTTTAGACTTTCCAACATTTGGCGATGCTCAGAATTCATATGCTGCAAGTTTGTTGGTGTGGCGAAATAAACCCCGCGATACGCATCAGTTGCATCCCACAGAGTGCGAATCATTCGAACAAGTCTTGGCATGTTGCTGGCTTCAAACATGGCAAAGTGAAAACGACGGTTGGTTTCCGTGATGCCTGAAATCTTCTGGCTGGCAACGGCTTTTTCAAGCTCAACTTGAATACTTTCGATGTATTCGATGTCTGAATCGGTTAAAAGCGGAATTGCAAGGCGCAATGCTTCTTCTTCAAGGATCGCTCGAATTCGGTAAACCTCTTCCAAGTCTTCAACACTTAAGTCGGTTACAAAGTAACCGCGATTTGGGAAATGGATTACCTGTCCTTCTCCTTCAAGCACTCGAAGTGCTTCGCGGATTGGTACGCGGCTAACTCCAAGGGCAGCTGAAAGGCTTTCTTGAACAATCTGTTGGCCAGGTTCTAATTTGCCGGTGCCTATCATTTCGCGAAGCTCGGTTAAAACGGCTTCTTGAGAGGTTCCTTGCGAACTCAAAACTTTTCACCTATCGAAGGTGGTGCACTTCGGTATTCAACCGGCGTTTTTGAAAATGTAATTGGGTTGGCTACTTGTTTTCGAGCTTCACCATTTTGAATAATTTCAATGATTGGCTCTAGTTCCATTTGATCAGCTAACTCAAATGCTTCGGACATGTTATTAATTGGGCCACTAGGGACTCCTGCACTATTAAGCGCTTTCCACCAATGATCGGCACCATTTGTGCCCAGCTGTTTAATCAATATTTCATTTAGAGCTAATCTGTTTGCCACTCGATTGGAATTTGAATTAAATCGCGCATCAGTTACTAGTTCAGGGCAGCCAAGAACTTCACATAACTTTGCAAACTGACCTTCATTGCCAACTGCTAGAACTATTTGACGGTCTGCAGTTGGATAAACCTCATAAGGGCTAATCGATGGATGAGCATTGCCTAAGGATTTTGGAATAACTCCACCGGAAACAAAACCACTTGCTTGATTCACAAGCCCAGACAAAATAGAACTTAATAAATTAACCTCAACTGCCTGACCGTCACCAGATTCATTTCGATGATTTAGCGCTGCCAAAATTCCGATTGTCGCGTGAAGTCCGGTGATTACATCAACTAATGCCACACCAACTTTTGATGGTTCAGCTGGACTTGGTCCAGTGACACTCATCAAGCCGCCCATAGCCTGAACTAGTAAGTCATAACCGGGAATGGCAGCGCCAGCTTTAGTTCCAAATCCTGAAATAGAACAGTAAATGACGCTTGAATTAATTTGTTTTACGGATTCATAATCCAAACCAAGTTTCTTTGCGTTTGCTGCTGGAAAGTTATGAATTACTACATCAGCTCTAGCGATCAATTTCGCAGCTTGCGCTTTGCCTTCACTTGAACTCATATCTATTTCAAGTGATGACTTATTTCGATTTACAGCTTCGAAGTAGGTTGCGCGACCGGCTTCATCATGTGGTGGTCCCCAGTAACGGGTGTCATCGCCAACTTCTGGGCGTTCAACTTTGATTACCTCTGCGCCCATATCCCCAAGAAGCATGGTTGCGTAAGGCCCGGCCAATACACGGGTGAAGTCTGCAACCACAATCCCTGAAAGAGCACCAGTCATACCAAAATTGTATCCAATCTGGATGGTTCCCCTATTTAATCTAAATGGCACAGAATTAACCTCATGGAATTAACGCCCAGCGAACAAGATCGATTGTTGCTGTTCACTGCAGGTCAGTTAGCGAAATCACGCCTTGATCGTGGATTGAAATTAAACAAGCCAGAGGCGATAGCGATTATTTCTAATGCTGTGATTGAAGCAGCCAGATCTGGCGCAACACATTCTCAAGCTCTTGCAGCTGGCAAGTCGGTGTTAACCCAGTCAGATTTACTTCCTGGTGTTGGCGCAATGCTTGGCTCAATTTCAGTTGAAGCAGTTTTTGATGATGGTCGCCGCTTAGTGGTTGTTAATTTTGAAAGCAATGAATCGCAGTACCCAGGTCAAGTTACTCGCCTTGAACCATTCGTCGAAAAAGTTTCAGTAAATTCAATTCGATTAAAAGTTCGAAATGAATCAAATATTTCTATTTCAGTAACATCTCACATGCACTTTTTGGAAATTAATCCAAAATTAAAATTTGACCGAAACCTTGCTTATGGGATGCGTTTAAACATTCCATCAGGAACACACACCGACTTTTTACCAAATGAAATAGTTGAGGTCGAACTTATTCCAATTGAAGGTGACCGAGTCATAATCGGTTTTGCCGGAATTGTTGATGGACCGCTTGATGCCACTGACGCAAGAGAAAATGCGATGAAGCGCATCGCTGAATTTGGTTATTTAAATGGTGAACCGAAATGACACCAGAAGAATTAGCCCAAGCTCAATCAGACATTGCTGTTCATGGAGCACGCATTGGTGACTTCGTTCGACTTGGCGATACAGATTTAGTCATTCGCGTTGAAGGTGACGATCGTGCGCCGGGTAGCGAATTTCAAATGGGTTTTGGTAAAAGTGCGCGCGACGGAATGGGACTTAAGTCAGTAAATAGTTCTCAGTCCTGCGACCTAGTAATCACCAATGCATTACTACTTGATCCAATTCAAGGAATCAAAGTCACCTCAATTGGAATTAGAAACGGACGAATAAGTGCAATTGGCCGGCCAGGTAATCCAGACACGATGGATGACATCGATGTAGTTGTTGGCTCTGGAACTGTTGTTATTCCAGGTGAAGGTTTTATTGTCACAGCTGGCGGAATTGATACGCACGTTCATGCGTTAACACCTCGCGTGTGTGATGCTGCACTTTCAAGTGGCGTGACCACAATCATTGCCCAAGAGTTTGGTCCATTCTGGGGTGTTGGAGTTAGCTCAAGTTGGGCACTTGCTCACGGTCATGAAATGTTTAGTGCTTGGCCACTAAACGTTGGTGTCCTGGGACGAGCATCAAGCAGTACCACTTCTCCACTTGAAGAAGCGCTTGCTGGCGGCGTCTGTGGTTTCAAAATCCATGAAGATACCGGTGCGCATCCGCGAACTATAGATACTGCGTTAACTTTTGCAGAAAAACATGACGTTGCAGTTGCCCTGCATACCGATGGCTTGAACGAAATGCTTGATGTTGATGGCACATTAAGTGCCATTGCTGGGCGTGCGGTTCACGCATTTCACGTTGAAGGTTGCGGTGGTGGTCATGCACCTGATGTTTTGCGCCTAGCTGGGCGAGAGAACATTTTGGCCTCATCAACAAATCCAACTCTTGCTTATGGCATCAACGCAGCTGATGAACATGTGGCGATGATTATTTCAGCACACGGAATGAATGCAGATTTACCAAGTGATGTTGCCTTGGCTAGGCAGCGTGTTCGCAATGCAACTATGGCTGCTGAAAACAAACTTCATGACCTTGGTGTAATTCCCGTGACTTCTTCTGATGCATTAGGGATGGGACGAGCTGATGACACCTGGCGAAAGACTTTCGCAATGGCCAGTATGTTTGCCGATGTTGCTGTTTTGGATGGAACAGTTAACGCCGATCAAGTTGTTCACTCAAATGAACGTGTTCTAAGACATCTTGCAAAGATCACAACTAACCCAGCTCTTGTTCATGGACTTTCTCATGAAGTTGGGAGTGTTCAAGTTGGGCTGATGGCAGATCTTGTGATGTGGCGTTATGCAGATTTTGCAAGTAAGCCTGACTTGGTAATTAAAAATGGAATTCCAGCCTGGGGTGTAATTGGCGATCCAGGTGCAACTGTTAAAGATGCACAGCCATTAACAATAGGTCCACAATTTGGTGCATATGGTGCGACTGCTGCCCAGCTTGGCGTGCACTTCACAAACCAATCTTCTGAAGTTTCACCGAGTGGTCGAACAAGCGTGGCTGTGAAAAATACTCGAAGTGTTCGATCAAGCCAGATGATTCGTCACGGTGTGCTTGGCGAAGTTGAAGTAAGTAATGATGGTGCGCACGTAAGTTTTAATGGCCAAGCGGTTTCAAGTGCTGCGCAGTTAAATTCAAGCCTGACTAGGCGTTATTTAATTTAATTACCAATTGTCAGTATTAACGGAATAACAACCAAAATACCTAGCGTCACCATTACGACGCCACCCATTGTGCGCAGTGCAACTAGTCGCTTACGTGAATTGGCAAACCAGTCTCGGCTGCCACCAACAACAAATCCCCACATGCCATCCAGAAAGAAGCCCAGTGTGCAGAAAATAATTCCGAAGATCACCATTTGTCTTGTGATTGAGCCAATTGAAGCGTCGACAAATTGAGGGAAAATCGCACTAAAAAATACGAGCGCTTTTGGATTGAGTGCACCCACCATGAATCCTTGCTTAATCACTTCTATTTTTTTTGGTGCAACCTCAGAAACAGCAACCATGTCTGAGGCGTGCAGTTGGCGATGTTTGAGTGCGTCAATACCTAAATAAATAAGGTACAGACCACCAAGTAATTGAACTGAAAATAAAAGAGTTTCAGACCTTTGCAATAGTGGTCCAAGTCCGAAAGCAATTAATAGCGAAAGTAAAAACATTCCGATTGTGTTGCCAAGAACCGTCAAGATTGCTGTTGCCCTACCCCAAGCAACTGCCCTAGCAATTGTGAACATAACACTTGGACCGGGCGCCAAGATGATTGCCACCGATGCGTAAATAAATTCGGCCAATCTCGATCCAGAAATCACGTTATTGACTATATCAATAGGGCTTCTTAACTATCTATTTAAGAAGTTTTTATCTAGGCTCAGTTAAGCGAAAGGGTTGAAGTCTTGAGAAAACTTGCAGTGGCAATCACGACTTTGATACTTCTCTTAGCCTCAGTTGATTATGCCGCTCCGGCAAATGCCCGAACAGATTCAAATTCAATTCAAAATAATTGTGCAAATCTCACAACAGGTTTAATCCGAGCAACTAGGTCACTAACTTGCAATCCAAATGAATTGCCAATTGGAATCGGACCAATAACTGCTGGTGTAACTAGACCAACAAAAATGGATTCGTTTTTAGAAAATCGAATAAAGCTGGCTCAAGCCATGGGAGCCCTTGACGGTTATCGGCTAAATATCACTAGTGGTTGGCGAACCCTTGAGTATCAGCAAATGCTTTTTGATCGCGCAATAGTTAGCAATGGCTCTATCGAAGAAGCTAGCAAATGGGTACTGCCACCACAGTTTTCAAATCATCCTTGGGGTTTAGCAGTTGACATCAACTACAAGCAAGGAAAGCCAGAAGCTGCAGCCTGGCTGGAAGCAATTGGTTACCAATTCGGACTTTGTCGTCGATATAAAAATGAATGGTGGCATTTTGAACCACTAGTTGCACCTGGCAAAGTCTGTCCGATGCTTGAAGATTATCCAGTTGCTAAATGATTAATTAGCTAAATTTTGTGCAACGAGTGCAGCAAAATCATTCCAGGCGCTAATTCCAGCACTTTGCGATGCCCACTCATTTGAGTAAGCAGTAAAAATCCAGCGCTGTGTTCCTGTTTGATCCCAAGTCATGCCAAGCGTGTTAATGCGCCACTTGCCTTCCGGTGGAATGTCACCAGCTTCTGCCTGGTACCAACCATTCTTAACGGCAAAACTCCAGCCAGCTGGAATGTTTGTGCCAGCACCCCAGGATTGTTCTGGATTTACATTTTTCATTAAGTCGCGCAAGATTACGCGCTGAGCTTCGGGAAGTGGGCTCTGCTGTGTTCCGATCACTTGGCTCAATAATTTTGCTTGATCACTGGAATTAGTCATGGTTGTGCCCCAACCACGATCTGTGACAGTTGCGCTCATCCCGTAACGCACTTCGATGTCTTGCAGTGTTGCCGCTTTCCCGATTGCAGCAAATAATCGATCTGCAGCTGAGTTATCAGACTGAGTGATCATAGAAGTCATGTCTGCTTGCACGCTTGCATATTCAATTTGGCCTTGAGCAACTTTCTCAAGAACGCCAGTTGCCACCAGTATTTTTCCGGTAGATGCAGTTGGGAATTTAGCATCCGGGTTGCCCGCCGAATACGTGCAGTTATGGACTAAATCGATCACCGTTGCGTTATAGGCACCTGGCGAGTGGGTTGCATTCCAATTCGCCAGATTTGCTTCGCTAAATGGATTGTGTGCACTGCAGTCATATTCAGGTGTTGGATTTGCACTGATAACTTGCCCAGGATTGTTTGGATCCACACCAAGAGAATCTGCACGATTTGAACCATGGCGCCAAGTAACAATTGCCAGGATCAAACTAAGTATTACTAAAGCCCAGAAGTTACGTTCTCGCTTTGAGATCTTCATTGAATTTTGCTTCAGACTCACAACAGATAAGTATATTTACCGCTGCTGATAAAGTCGCAGTACTAAAGCCAGTTTTGGTTAATTAGCCCTCGTAGCTCAGGGGATAGAGCGTCTGCCTCCGGAGCAGAAGGTCGATGGTTCGAATCCATTCGAGGGCACAGTGTTAATAAGTAGAAATTATTGCTGTTCTCGATTAATGAAATTCCTTTAAGTTACAATCAACTAAACAACACGGGAGCTCACCGGAAGTGGGCTGAGAGGGCAGATTTTCTGCCGACCGTCTAACCAGTCGGGTAATGCCGACTTGAGGAGTAACAATGCATACATATATTCATGCCGGAATTTCAGACACTGCTCTGCAGACAGTTTTAACCATTTGGGGTTATGAAGTTTCCGCACTTGAACTAGTTGCCGTTGTTACCGGGTTCATCGGAGTATGGCTTGGTACAACTGGCAAAAAAATAACTTGGCCGTGGTGGGCAATCAGCAGTTTGTTTTATTCCTGGTTATTTTTTGAATGGAATCTTTATTCAAGTGCTGCCCTGCAATTTGTATTTATTGCAGCTGCACTTTGGGGCTGGAAAGGTTGGGCGCCAACTGGCGCAAATCCAAAAACAGCAACTGCTAAGCAACGCGTGATCACATTGGTAATTGGATTACTGATTTGGCTTGCCTTAGCCCCTGCCCTTGCATCGATTGGCGCTGCGGCAACTTGGCCAGATTCATTCGGATTAATTTTCAGCATTATTGCTCAAGTGATCATGGTTAAGGAATACACCGAGACGTGGTTTGTTTGGTTTGTTGTAGATGCCGTTTACACAATCGAATATGCATTCCAAGGACTTTGGTTCACTTCAGCTCTATATGCAGTTTTCACGCTAATTGCTATTCGTGGTTGGCTTAAGTGGGATCGCAAAGAAAATCTTGGATAGCAAAGAAATAACAGCAATTGTGGATCGAATTCACAATTGCAAAAATTTCACTGGATCAGCCAGGGTCATCGCAATCGATGGTCCTGCTGGTTCTGGCAAAACAACTTTGGCTGATGGACTTTGCGACCAATTGCCCAATTGCGCAGTTGTTCATATGGATGATCTTTACGATGGTTGGAATCAGGAATTAATTAATGAGCTGCCACTTCGAATTGAAACCCAAATATTGAAACCGTTATCTCTTGGGCACAAGATAAGTTTTCAAACCTATGACTGGCATCAGGGTCTGTTCGCTAATACCCAGGCAATAGACAATCCAGAATTTCTTATTTTGGAAGGTGTGGGCGCTGCAAATCCAAAACTAAAAGAGTATTTTGCGCTCAGTATTTGGGTGGAGGCGCAGCCAACATTGCTTTTAGATCGCTTAATCGCCCGCGATGGCCAGCAATTGCGCGATCAGCTTGTAACTTGGCAAGTGCATGAGGCTGAGTACTTTGAAAGACTTGATGTGCGAGGTTCAGTAGATCTGGTTGTTCGGGGAGACTAAATTTTCACTCGGCCAACCTCAGGGCTAATCTTGGAATAGCGAATTTCAAGGAGGCCCGAAGACGTGCCCAATCAACCGAGTAGCCAGTTCGGTCCAAACGACTGGTTAGTTGATGAGTTATATCAGCAATATCTTGAAGATAAACGTCAGGTTGATCCAGCATGGTGGGACTTTTTCGCAGATTACAACCCACCTGAATATTCGCCAGTAAAAACTCCTGCAGCAGCAAGTGCTGCGCCTATTGTTGAACCAATCCAAACTTCTGCTCCGATAACGCCTCAAGTTAGTGCACCTGCTCCGACTCCTGCACCAAGTGCGCCAGTAACAACTGAACCTGCGGCTGAAAAATTAAAAGGTCCAGCTGCTCGTGTTGTGGCAAATATGGAAACTAGTTTGCTAATTCCAACTGCAACCAGTGTCCGCGCAGTTCCTGCAAAATTAATGGTTGACAACCGCATTGTGATTAACAATCACTTGGCACGTAACCGTGGCGGAAAAGTCAGTTTTACCCACATCATTGGTTACGCAATTGTTCGGGCACTTAAAGACATGCCGGACATGAATGTTTCTTACACCACGCTTGAAGATAAACCAGCAATTGTTCGCCATCCTCATGTTGGAATCGGTTTAGCGATTGACTTGGCAAAAGAAGATGGCACTCGCCAACTACTTGTTCCATGCATTAAACAAGCTGACACGTTGGACTTTGCCGGATTTTGGGCAAGCTATGAGGATGTTGTTCGCAAAGCTCGCAGCGGAAAACTAACAGTTGAAGATTTCCAAGGCGCAACAATTAGTTTGACCAACCCTGGAACTATCGGAACAGTTCACTCAGTCCCACGCTTGATGCAAGGTCAAGGCGCAATTATTGGTGTTGGCGCCATGGAATACCCAGCTGAATGGCAGGGGGCTTCAGAAGAAACACTTACCAAGAATGCAATAAGCAAAGTATTAACTTTGACTAGCACCTATGACCATCGAGTAATTCAAGGTGCACAGTCTGGTGACTTCCTTCGTCGCATTCACGAATACTTACTTGGTGAAGGTAATTTCTACGATGACATTTTCCGGGCTTTACAGATTCCTTACGAACCAATCCGCTGGGCAAGTGACATCGCAACATCACACGATGATGTTTTAGATAAAACAGCACGTGTTCAAGAAATGATTCACGCTTTTCGCGTGCGCGGGCATTTACTAGCCGACGTTGATCCTTTGGAATACCACCAGCGATCACATCCAGATCTTGATATTGCAAGCCACGGTTTAACCCTTTGGGATCTAGACCGAGAGTTTGCAACCGGTGGATTTGGTGGAAAGCCGTTTGCCAAACTTCGTGATATTTTGACCATTTTGCGCAATGCATACTGCCGCAAAGTCGGTATTGAATACATGCACTTACAAGATCCTGAGCAGCGTAAATGGATTCAGGATCAAGTCGAACGCAGTCACGAAAAGATGAGTCATAGCGAACAAATTCGAGTCCTGCGAAAACTAAATGAAGCCGAAGCTTTTGAAACTTTCTTGCAAACTAAATATGTTGGCCAGAAGCGCTTCAGTCTCGAAGGTGGCGAAAGCGCTATCCCGCTTCTTGATCAAGTTTTGATCGAAGCGGCCGAAGCTGGTCTGGATGAAGTTTGTATTGGTATGCCACACCGTGGTCGACTAAATGTTCTGGCCAATATTGCTGGCAAAGATTTTGCACGAATCTTTAATGAATTTGAAGGTAACTACGGCGAAGAGTCTGTCCAGGGATCAGGTGACGTTAAGTATCACTTGGGAACATCTGGAAAATTTACATCAGCTTCTGGAAAAGAAATTGGCGTTTACTTAGCAGCTAATCCTTCGCACCTTGAAGCAGTAAATCCAGTTCTTGAAGGAATTGTTCGAGCAAAGCAAGACCTTATTGGTCCGGAGAAACAATATTCAGTAATGCCTATTTTGATGCACGGTGACGCAGCATTTGCTGGTCAAGGCGTTGTAGCTGAAACTTTGCAATTTAGTCAGCTGCAAGGTTACCGCGTAGGTGGAACGCTTCATTTAGTCGTTAATAACCAGGTTGGCTTCACCACTTCCCCGCGTTACAGCCGCTCAAGTGTTTACTCAACTGACGTGGCAAGAATGGTGCAAGCACCGATCTTCCACGTAAATGGTGATGATCCGGAAGCAGTTGTGCGCGTAGCCAAGATGGCTTTTGACTTCATGCAGGCATTCCATAAAGACGTAGTAATCGACATGGTTTGTTACCGTCGTCGTGGGCACAACGAAGCTGATGACCCTTCATTAACCCAACCATTGATGTACGAGATCATCGATCAAAAGCGTTCTGTTCGAAAGCTTTACACCGAAGCACTTGTTGGCCGCGGTGACATTTCAGTTGATGAAGCTGAGGCAGCACTAAAACATTTCCAAGATGAACTTGAACGTATTTTCCAAGCAACCAAAGCTGACAATGCAGATCACAAAGATTTCTCATCTCGCACCGCGGAAGTTGTACACACCGGGCAACAATCACTTGCGCCGCAAACACCTACGCGTGATGTACCGACTGGAATTAGCCGTGAAGTAATCGATCGAGTTGTGGCATCACAGTTAGAAATGCCAGAAGGATTCACGGTTCACCCACGTCTTGCTCCGCAGTTACAGCGCCGCAAAGAAATGGTTGAAACAGATTCCATTGATTGGGGTATGGGCGAAGCCTTAGCGATTGGTTCACTTCTTTCTGAAGGAAAATCAATTCGCCTAGCCGGACAAGATTGCCGCCGCGGAACCTTTGGTCATCGCCATGCAGTGATCGTTGATAAGAAAACTGGTTGGCAATACAAGCCACTTAAGAAGATGTATGAAGGTAATGCCAAGCTTTGGGTTTATGACTCATTATTAAGTGAATACGCTGCGATGGGCTTTGAATACGGATACTCAGTTGTTCGGCCAGATGTATTAACAATGTGGGAAGCTCAGTTTGGTGATTTTGCCAACGGTGCGCAAACCATCATTGATGAATTCATCGCAGCTGGTGAGCAAAAATGGGCGCAGCAAAGTCGCGTAACCCTTCTATTGCCGCACGGGTTTGAAGGACAAGGACCAGATCACTCATCAGCGCGCGTTGAACGTTTCTTGCAGTTATGTGCACAGGACAACATCACAGTAGCCATGCCTTCTACCCCTGCTTCGTTCTTCCATTTACTTCGCTGGCAAGTGCACTCACCACTTGATCGACCGCTAGTAATTTTCACACCAAAATCTCTTTTGCGTGCCAAGGCAGCAACCAGCAAGGTAAGTGATTTCACTTCTGGAACATTCACTTCGATCATCACTGATCAAGAAACGAATCCAAGTGAAGTGACTACAGCACTGCTATGTAGCGGCAAGGTTTATTACGATCTGTTGGCACATCGCGAAAAAACAGGACGTAAAGATGTTGCGATTATTCGCCTAGAACGTCTTTACCCACTTCCAACTACTATGCTTCCATCAGAATTAGCAAAATATTCAAACTTGCAAACGGTTAAGTGGGTTCAGGAAGAACCTGCAAACCAAGGTGCTTGGTCATTTATGGCAATGAATCTTCCAGAAGTTATTGATCGTGGAATTGTTGGCGTATCGCGTCCAGCATCTTCTTCACCGGCTGTTGGTTCACACCACCGTCATGAAGTTGAACAAGAGACTTTAGTAAATCAAGCATTTAGCTAGGCATTCATGTATTTCACCGACCGTGGCATTGAAGAATTGCTAAATCGCCGAGGCGATGAAGACATTCAAGTTGCTTGGCTTGCTGGCAAGTTACAGGAATTTGTGGACCAAAATCCAGATTTTGAAATTCCAATTGAGCGACTTGCAACTTGGCTTGCTCGAATGGATGACGACCAGGATTAGTCCTTGCGACCAATTCTTAGCCATCTTGGAAAACGGTAAATAACTTTTCCAATGATCAGGTCATTTTTGACTGAGCCATAATTTCGAGAATCAATGCTGACCGCTTCGTTGTCACCTTGAACAAAAATGCGACTTCCCAAAATCTGCTTCACGCGTTTAATGTCTGTGCGATGGGTGAAGTTGATTAGAACAACATCGCCCTGACTGAATGGGGCACCGTATTTAACTAGAACTACTTCCCCTGGGGCATAACTTGGAATCATGGAATGCCCATGAATTACTGCCAGCCCGATACTCATATTCCTAGTCTGGCACTTCCTGGATTGGCAAAAACCCTTGGCCGATATGTGCTTAGTCACACGTTGTCGTAACCTTAGGTAAGCGGCTAGCCCGATAAATTACTTTCCGGAGGATTAATGAAATTCTTTATGCCAACAGTGCAAGTTTCAGCACACTGCGATCTGCCTTGTGGTGTTTATGATCCAGCACAAGCACGCATTGAAGCTCAGTCTGTAAAAGCTTGTATGGAAAAGTACAACGCTTCTGATGATGCAAACTTCAAAGCTCGTGCCATCGCGATCAAAGAAGAACGCTCACACATGGTTAAAGATCACCTATGGGTTCTTTGGACTGACTACTTCAAGGCACCTCACTTTGAAAAGTACCCACAGCTACACCAGTTATTTAACGACGCCACCAAACTTGCTGGCGCAACTGGAACAAAGGGAACAGTAGATGTTGCAGTAGCCGATCAATTACTTGCAAAGATCGACGAAATTGCACACATCTTTGCTGAAACTAAAAAGGCATAACTAATTGTCTTTTCAAGTTCGCCAAGCGACATCCAGCGATGTAGCGCAAATGCATTCGATGATTATCGAATTGGCAGAATTTGAAAAAGCAGTTGACGAAGTAGTTGCCACCGAAGAGCAGCTTCACCAAGCACTTTTCGGTGGCACTTCTTTTTCCAACTCCCCTGCTAACACACCATCTGGTGCGCCGGCTCTATACGCACACGTAATTGATGACCCAGAAAATCCAGGACAACTCGCTGGGATGGCTATCTGGTTTTTGAATTACAGCACCTGGCAAGGTGAATACGGAATTTACCTTGAAGATCTTTACGTTAGACCGCAATTTCGTGGACACGGACTAGGTAAGTCTTTACTTAAAGAACTTGCAAAAATTTGCACAGCCCGTGGTTACCCGCGCTTCCAATGGTGGGTACTGCACTGGAACGAACAAGCATTAGATGTTTATAAATCGATTGGCGCAGTGCCAATGGATGAGTGGATCGTTTATCGACTCACCGGCGACAAATTAACTCAATTTGCCAATTAATTTGCGCGTCTAGTTTTTAAAAGTCCGACGATTCCAGCAATGGAAACAATGCCAATTAATAAACCAGCTATCTTGTAGTTAGTTTGAGTTCCAGCGATCAATGTATAAGCAACAATTAAGCCGAATGCTTGACTAAGTAAATACGGAGTTCTAGCCCAATCTTTTGCTCTATTTATTCCGTAACCACAGACAAAAATCAATCCTGCGAAAATCAAATAAATAATTGTTTCGACAATTGGTGATCCGACTTTTGAATTAACTTGAGTAGCGGTAACCATGATTGAAATTGCATACCCAACCAAGGCAAGGCTTTCGAGTAAAGCAACTGCATAACTTAATTTGCGCATACCTCAACCATATCGGCTTTAGGCTTTGGGTATGCGAGCACTACTTGTGGTTAACCCTTTTGCCACCGGCACAACTGCCCAGATGCAATCTGTGATTAGCGCTGCTCTAGCAAACTATTTAGATCTGACTGTCGAAACGACGACTGGAAAATTTCATGCCTATGAGTTAGCTAAATCTGCTAGCGAAAATGGTTTTGAATTGGTGATTGGCCTTGGCGGCGATGGAACTCTAAATGAAATGGCAAATGGAATTTTGGATAATGGGTCAGGAGATCACAATCCCCTACTGGCAGGGATTCCAGGTGGGAACGCAAATGTATTTCTTCGAAATCTTGGGTATTCAAATGATCCGATTGCCGCCACTGCGCAACTGCTGACAAACCTTGAGAAAGGTTTCCGACGCAAAATTGGGGTTGGCAAGATTTCTTTGGAAAATCAATCCCGATGGTTTCTTTTTAACGCGGGGTTTGGCTTAGATGCCAGAGTTTTGGCTCGAATGGAAGCCAGACGGTTTAGTGGGAAAATTGCCAGTGATTTAGGTTATGCGTTTTTAACTTTGCGCGAATTGTTTACCGAAATTCGAAAAGTTAAACCAAGTATCGTGATCACTGATCAAAATGGGATTGCCTATGAGCGAGCTCAGTTTGCTTTGGTGATTAACCTTGCACCCTGGACATATGTTGGAAAGTTTCCAATTTCACCAATTGAAAATTCGGCGGATACAAAATCGCTGGATATCTTTGCTACTTACCAACTGAATATTTCAACCACTGCTCGATTAATCAAAGATCTACTTTCACCAAGAATTATGCAAAGTGACTCCCAGACTTTGGTATTAACTAAGCAGCATTCATTGAAAGTCAGCGCCTACGAACCAACTTGGGCACAAGTTGACGGCGAAGCCCTGGCACAAGTAACCAACGCTCAGATTGAACATTTCGCTAGTTGCTTAACTGTTATTGCTTAATTGATTTGGGCTAAACCCCAGAAATCGCGGAAATTTCAACTAACGTGACCTAGGCCACGTCCTTTTCAAAAAATAATTCGGCTAAACCCTTGTGAAAACTGTCACGAGATGAGAAGGTTAGTTAGTCGAATAAAAACTGCACTTTTGGTTTGGATTCGGCCCTAATTTTTGCCCAAAACTATCCCCTGGAGGATCAAGTGGACTGGCGCCATGAGGCAGCCTGCCGAGCTGAAGATCCGGAACTGTTCTTCCCTATTGGCAATACTGGCCCTGCATTACTGCAGATTGAAGAAGCGAAGGCTGTTTGTCGTCGCTGCAAAGTAATCGAACCATGTCTTAAGTGGGCGCTTGAAACTGGTCAAGATTCTGGCGTTTGGGGCGGAACCAGCGAAGATGAACGCCGCGCGATTAAACGCCGCGCCCAGCGTGCACGTGCTCGTGGCCTAGAGCCAACTCCGCACGTTTTTGAATCAGACTTACCCAGTCTTTAATTAAACCTGTGGAATTTTAATTTCCACGCAAGTACCTGATTTATTTGAACTTAATTTGTTATGCCGGAAATCTATCGTTCCGCCTAATTCATCATTAATCAAAGTGGTCACAATCGGAATGCCAATTCCCTTCTGTGGGTCAATTGGCAACTCGATTCCAGGTCCATCATCGCAAATGATCAATTCGTAGCCATTTGATGATTTGGATGACTTGATAGAAATCCCAACCTCTTTTCGATTGACCCCACCATGCTCGATGCAGTTGGCAACTAATTCAGCCAGAGTTAGCGCAAGAGGTGTGGCCTGGTCAGTTGGAAGCTGCCCAAATTCAAAATTCATGTCCAGGTCAACTTCAATTGGAATACCCGTTTCAATTGTTAGTCGAACTACTCTGGCGGCCACTTCATCAAAATCAACAACGTCACCTGGGTTATGTGCCAGAAGATCGTGAACTACTGCAATAGTTGCCACTCGCCGACCAGCCTCAGCAATCGCAATTTTGGCGTTTTCATCAGTAAGCCTTCGGCCCTGCAATCTAAGAAGCGATGCCACAGTTTGCAGATTGTTCTTTACGCGATGGTGAATTTCGCGAATTGCTGCATCTTTACCAAGAAGTGCCTGTTCTCGTCGACGCAAGTCAGTTACGTCACGAACCAAAATCAAAGTTGAGGTCTGCTCGCCTCGAGTTGTGATTGGAATTGATCTTAAGGTCACTGCCGAATTTCCTGAGTGAAGTTCAGCGCTTGCCTGCACTCGTCCTCGTGAAACCAGACTTAATGTGTCATCAACGGGGATGCCTCTTTTATTTAGCTTGGTGACTAATTCAGAAAGCGCTTGTTGCTCAAGGTCAATAGCAAGCCCTAAGCGTCTGAAAGCTGAGCGTGCATTTGGGCTTGCGTATTCAATTCGACCTTTTTCGCTAAGAATCATTAAGCCATCACCAACGCGCGGCGCACCACCACGGCCACCAGTTCCTTGATCGTTGTCATTTGGTCTTGGGAAATCACCAAAGGTAATCATGTTAAGCAGATCAGTTACACATTTTTCGTAAACTTCTTCAAGGCGACCGGTTTGTGATGTTCCTGAATAGCGGCCAATTATTGCAATTGTGCGGTTGCCGAATCGAACTGGAATTGCCTGGGTTACTGCATGTGACTCAGTTGGCGCGCCATCTGTGATCGATCCAGAAGCAAATGCGCGATCTAATTCAAAGTGGCGTCCACGCGGAGCAAAGTGACCAACTAAATCATCTGGAATATGTGACCTTGCGGTTGCTGGACGAATTTGGCCAGCAACAATAAACCCAGCTTCATTCCAAGTTGGTAGCCAAAGTAAAAGGTCGGCAAAAGCTAAGTCAGCAATTAATGTCCACTCACTAAGAAGCGCCTGAAGTCTGCTGATTTCATCTGGGGTTAGGTCCGTGCGGGTTTGCGCCAGAGTTGGCAATTCCGTTGAAGTTGTAGACACCCTTATAGGTTAGTGCGCAATTTAACCTACCTACACACCCAAAAATTTCATGATGGGCTAGCGTTAATACATGGCTGAAATTCGTGCTGACATGGTGGCAAACGTAATGGAAATTTATGTTGCTGAAGGTGATCAAATTTCAGTTGGCGACACAGTTGTATTACTTGAATCCATGAAAATGGAAATTCCAGTGATTGCAGAAGTTGCTGGAACTGTTGCACGCCTTGCGGTAACTCAAGGTGACGTGGTTCAAGAGGGCGACCTGATTGTTGAAATCAGTTAGATAGTTTTTCACAAATAAAAAGAGTCTGGATTATCCAGACTCTTTTTTAAGTTTGTTAAAGATTAGGCGTTTGGACGACGACCGTGGTTAGCCTTGTTCTTCTTACGATCACGCTTTTTGCGGCCGCGCTTGCTCATTTAGTTCTCCTTGGTAAAACCTCGTCTACCAAGGATAGGGCCTAGTTAGGTGTGCTTTTGCACTCGAGTAATTTCAACCTGAATATCTGCAATTTGGGCAACGATTCGCTCATAAATTGCTACCGGGGCAACTTCTGGCTGGCAGGACCTTAGGATCGCAGACTTTAATACCTGCTCGAGTCCAAACTCTTCATTACATGGACCGCATTCGATCAAGTGCTGAGTCACTAGTGTTCGTTCCATGTTGCAGTCTTCGTTATCTAAGTACAGGTAGATAACTTCTAAAATCTGACTACAAGGAGTGTCATGGTGATTGCCGCAGCTCATGATTTCCTCTCCTTGATAAAGCCATTTTCATAGGCATAATCTTCAAGCAGTTCACGAAGTAGTTTGCGACCTCGGTGCAGACGAGACATTACTGTGCCAACTGGAGTGTCCATGATTTCGGCGATTTCTTTATAGGAGAAGCCATCGACATCTGACATGTAAACGACATTTCGGAAATCTTCAGGAATTGATAGAAGTGCATTTGATATAACTTCATTTGGCAAGTTTTCAAGGGCTTCAGTTTCAGCAGACTTCAAGCCACCTGAAGTGTGACGTTCTGCTCTTGCCATCTGCCAATCTTCGATTTGTTCAGTTGGATCAACTGCAGGTCCGCGTTGATTCTTTCGGTACTGATTAATGAAGGTGTTGGTTAGAATTCGGAATAACCAGGCTTTGAGGTTCGTGCCCTCTTCGAAAGTTCTAAATGAACGGTAAGCCTTGGCAAAAGTTTCTTGAACTAGGTCTTCAGCATCGGCAGGATTTTTAGTCATGCGAAGCGCCCCAGCGTAAATGACATCAAGAAGCGGTAGCGCGTCTTGTTCAAATCTTGCAGTTAACTTTGCAGATTCAGCGGCACTTAGTTTTGGCTTTGTCGTTAAATCATCCTGCTCAAACTCTGCTAGATCCGATTCAATTGGATCTGCATCTGGGGCTGGCGACTTAGTCATTGATATTGACTTTACCTCTTTTATTGTGACCCCATATTTGGGGCGGGTAATTACGCCAGTTGCCATAAGAATTACAACGGGGTTTGGGGTCTAACTATTCCCTTTTAGGAACCATAAATATGTAGCAAAACTTGTTTACTTTATAACTACTAGGCTTAAGTCGTGATTTACCAACTGGCTTCGATGGGAACTGCGTGACCCGTTACGACGAAAAGAGTTTTGATCGACCAAGTCGATTTAATACCCGTCGCAGATCCAAAGATCGGCCAGATTTTTCAGATGCCCAAGTTGGCCAAGTTGTTGCCATCGATCGCGGTCGAATTACTTGCGTTTATCCAGAAGGTGTCACCCACGATCTGCAAACTTTCGTAATCACAGTAAAAGCTAGAGAACTTGGTCGAAAAGGTGTGACTATCGGCGACAAAGTTCGTCTTGTCGGCGACCTATCAGGTAAGCCAGATACTTTGGCAAGACTTGTTGAAATTTTGCCGCGTGAAACCGAATTAATGCGAACAGCAGATGACTCAGATCCAGTCGAGCGAGTTATTGTCGCAAACGCAGATCAGATTGCCATTGTTACAGCCGTAACTAACCCAGAACCTCGAATTGGGTTAATCGACAGATCACTTGTTGCTGCCTTTCACGGTGGATTGAGGCCTTTTCTAATAATCACCAAAACTGACTTAGCTAGCCCAGAAGAGTTACTTGCAATTTATGACGGCATGGACTTGCCACACATTTTGATTGATAACAAGTCTGGAAATGGTATTGCTGAACTTTCCAAAGTTCTAAATGGTCACACCACAGTCTTTATCGGTCATTCAGGTGTTGGTAAATCAACAATTGTTAATGCCCTAGTCCCTGATGCCAACCGTCAAACTGGTGATGTAAATGATGTGACAGGTCGAGGCAAACACACTTCAACTTCTGCTGTTGCCTTAGCTCTTCCAAATGATTCCGGTTGGGTTATCGATACGCCAGGTGTTAGATCTTTTGGATTAGCCCACGTTAAACCAGAAGACATCATTGAATCGTTCCCAGAATTAATTGATGGCACAACTGAATGTCCACGTGCCTGCACACATGTCAGCAGTACTGGTGTGCGCCCGCCAGATTGCGCGCTTGATGCTTGGGTTAAAAGTGGAGCGGCTGGTAAATCAGGTGTTGCCAGACTTGAGTCTTTAAGAAGACTCCTCTTCGCCCTGCAGTCTCCGTCTAGCTGATTCATAATGCTCTTCAGTGATCGCGCCACTGACTCGCTTAAGAACCAATAGCAAAACCGCAAAGTCATCGGTGAAACCAAAACCTGCAATCACATCTGGAATTATGTCCGCAGGCATGATGAAGTAAGCAAGAGCTGCAGCAATAGTTGCTTTGACTTTAAATGGAGTCTTTGGATCGCGCAGCGCGTAATAAGCAGCTGTGATTTGTTCAGCAAACGGAATCTTTCCAGCTGCGGTTAACTTCTTTGGGAACGCATCTAAGATTGCTTGAATTTTGTCAGGATTCTTGGTGAAAAAATCAGTGGTCGATTGAACGGTATCTTTAATCGCCTTCTTTGAAATTTTCTTACGCCCGAACATTGTTCACCCTCAAGAGTTTTGATTTCCTTGCTATAGCCTATGCCACTACCGTTGAGGTATGTCCGACCTTGATTTTGCACTTGAATTAGCAGATGAAGCTGATCGCATAACTCTTGCACGCTATCGGGCTCAAGATTTAAGAATTCAAACAAAGCCAGATAACACTCCGGTTACCGAAGCAGATCAAGCAACCGAAACTATGCTCCGCGAAAAAATTAATGCGAAATTTCCAAGTGATGGAATCTTGGGCGAAGAATTTGGTCTAGAAAAAGAAAATTCAGATCGAATTTGGGTGCTTGATCCAATCGATAGCACTAAAAATTATCTACGCGGTGTTCCAGTTTGGGGAACACTAATTGCCCTTTTGGTAAACGATGATCCGATTGTTGGTGTCGTTAGCTGCCCGGCACTTGGGCGCAGATGGTGGGCTATGCGAGGTGAAGGTGCATTTACAAAAGATGTAGATGGAACTGTGCGCTCGATTTCAGTTTCTGAAGTTAACAAACTTACCGATGCATCATTTTCATACTCAGATGAAGTTGGTTGGGAACAACATGGCAATGGTTTCAATAACCTAAAGTCTGCTGTTTGGCGTACCCGTGCATATGGTGATTTTTGGTCTCATCTACTAGTTGCCGAAGGCGCCGTTGATATTGCTGCCGAACCAGAACTTGGTAAATGGGATATGGCTGCCAATAATGCAATCGTGATCGAAGCTGGTGGAACTGTGACTGGCTTTAGAGGTGGGTCGGCTTTTGCTGAAGGAAATGTCGTTACCACCAATGGCAAACTTCACGATGAAGTAATTAAGTTAATTCAAAAATAGTTAACGAGCTGTAATTCGCATCGGCAGACCATGTTTTGGTCGAAGTGTCACTGATGCATCAATGGGAACTGGCGCATGGGTTAGCGGTGACACTTTCCAATTTTGGAACAGATCAGCCAAAATCAATTTGCCCTCAAGTAGGGCCATATCTTTACCGATACAAAGTCTTGGACCAGCACCAAACGGGAAGTAGCCAACTTGTGGTGTGCCATCTTTCATTCGGTCTGAATTAAATTCTGTTGGCTTATCCCAAAGTGATTCATGGCGATGGGTAACCCAAGGGCTGAGAATTACCAGTGAGTTTGCTGGAATCAAAGTTTCATTCACTTGAATGTCTTCAAGGGTGCGACGCGTGATTAGCCAAGCTGGTGGATATAGGCGCAAAGTTTCAGCAAATACTTGCTCACTGCGTTCCGGATTTTGGGCTAGTGCTAATTGTTCATCTGGATGAGTTGCAAGTAAATGCATTGCCCAAGTTAAGGCGCTAGCTACTGTCTCATGCCCAGCGACAATAAAAGTAGCAACTTCATCGCGTAACTGGGTTTTATTTATTTGATTTTCATCTTCGGCGGCAAGTAAAACATCGAGCATGTCTCGGATTGGTGAACCTATTGGCAATCTATCTTGATTGCGATATTTAACGATTCGCTCAATCGATTGATCTAAGCGAGCTACAGCTTTATTCATACCTTGGTTTGCTGGTGTGGGAACTTTCAATGGAAGAGCAAGTGGATTTTGAGCTCTAGCTACTACTCCGTGCAGAGCACTGATTGTGGCTGAAGTAATTTCAAGGGCTTCACCACTTAAATCTGTCCCGAATAATGTATTGCCAGTAATTTCAAGGGCTAATGACATCATCTCTTGATCGAGATCAAATATTTCATCTCCGCTGGTAATTGATTCATGCCAACGTTTATTTAGCCCGGAAAGTGCATTTATGACTTGATCCTGTGTGAGCTTGATCATCTCGTGGTGGAATGCAGGCTGCAAAATTCTTCGTCGCTGCCTCCAGACTTCCCCGTCGGCCGTTAGCAATCCTTCACCAGTTACCAGCGCCAAGGTTGAGTATTGGATGGTGCGCTTATTTACTTGTTTGTGTTTAGCAACCAACACATCCCTGGCACCTTCAGGTGAAGAAACAAAATAAGTTGCTGGCTTTGGGATTGGGAATTGAACTACATCGCCAAATTGCAACCTCGTGGAAGCAAGAAACGGCAGCGGCTCTGCCATGATGTTTTTCATCATGGACAGCATGTTTAGACCTTTAGGTCCAGGCGCAGTGACCGGCGTATTCCAGCCGTATCGTTTTGGCAATTTGGAATTGGCCATATCAATTACCCTGTAATCGACTTTGATTTATTAAACGGATTAAGTTCCATAACTAGAGCACAACCAATCATGATTATGATCGAGCCGACAATCTGATTTGAAGTCAATTTTTCACTGAATAAAAAGTATCCAAGGATGACCGCAACCACCGGAACTAAAAATTCAGTTGAAAGCGCTGTTGATGCCCCAACTTCGGCTACAAGTTTGAAGTAGAGAATGTATGCCAGTGCACTGCCAGTTGCAGCTACAGCAATCAAACACAAAATGTCACCAAAAGTTGGTGTCTTGAATATTGGGACAAATAGTAAAAGGGGCAGCGTCCATAGACCACCAAACAAGAAAGTCCCGATTGTCTGTTCCCATGAGCCAATGTGACTTGCGCGAGCTTTTGAGTAAACGCCACCAATTGCAAATCCAGTTGCCCCAATTATTGAACCAGTAAAGCCAAGAAGGAATTCTTTATCCATCGCCTGTGGCGAAAGACCGATCAAAATTACGACCCCAACAAATCCAATTATCAAACCGAAAAGTTTTGTCTTTGTTGGAAGTGCCCGAAGCCAAATACTTTCAAATAAGACGCCAAATAATGGAATAGTCGTAACCAAAATGGCAGCAAGCTGGGTTCCGATTCGGTCCAATGCAAAGTTAAGTCCACTTAAATTCATCGCAACACTTGTCAATCCAAGCACCGCAAGATTGGTCCAATTCTTGCCAAAGACAAGTTCTCGCTTCGTAGCTTTTGCAATTGCATAAACAATTGCGCTAGCTAGAAATGCGCGAAAAGTAACGGTGGCTGCCCAGTTAAGTGAATTGACTACGGGGACCAAAAAGGCAAATGACGCTCCCCACATGATTGCAACCCAGGCATACATATTTATCTGCCGAAGGGTCATACTCTGACTATATCGGGCGTGCAAAAAGTTTCGGACTAGGGATCTTCCCGAGTAATTAGCGCGCTAGTAAACTTGAATATGAAGAAAGAGGAAATTATGTCTGCTGATCTAACCAACCGCGTAGTAGTTGCAGTAATTGAGCGCGATGAAACCAGAATCTGGGCTACTAACGCTGAAAAAGGCACCAAACCTGAGGTAGTACATCAGCCGGCAAATTCGGATAACCATAGGCATGTTCGTGAAGCACAACATCATGGTGGCCATGATTCAGATAAAGCAACTAAGGCCTACTACGAGGCTATCTCTGCAGTTCTTGCACCTGCTGGTGAAATTCTTTTAGTTGGCCATGGCAATGGCAAGTCCAACTGGATGGTTAAGTTTGTTCAGCATCTTGAACGTCACCACAAAGATGTTGCCCACAAAGTAGTTGGCGCATTAGACATCAATGTTCCAGCAATGTCAGAAAATGAAATTTTAGCTGCTGCCCGTAATTGGTTTGATGAACCAATTCACCGACGTTAAAGAAGTTCGCGAATTTAATGTCGGCATTTCGCGACTTCTTTACACCTCGCTCAATTAAAGGTGAGAAAGTCACCATCAATGACGTCATAAACGCACCGTACTTTCGCCTAGCTGTACTCAGTTCTCTAGCGGCAACGCTTGCTTATTTCATCGGCTCAAACGCTCCGCAAATTTCTGGAACCACAGCGGCAATCACAGCTTTAATTTCAATCCGACATACATTCCACGATTCAATTCGGGAAAGCTTCAGCCAAATTGTTGGTGTGTTAGTTGGCGGCACAGTTGCGTTCTTATTTATTCAGACAATTGGCTTTAACTGGTTTGTATTTCTAATCTCGGTCTTTTCAACTTTTATCACCGCTCGCCTTTTAAAACTTGGCGAAGAAGGTGCAATTGCAATTGGCATTACGGTGATGCTTGTAATCGGACAAAGTTCAACTGAAAACGCCCTTGGAACTCTTGAGCAAAGATTCCTAGGTGTTTTGCTTGGCGTTTCACTTGCAGTTGTCGCCTCCTATTTCATCAGAAAAGGCACACCACATAGCAGGGCGCTTCGCGCAGGTATTTCGCAATCACTTGCGATGGTGAATTTACTAAATCGAATTGCAGTTAAATTGGCACTTGAACCTGATGCAATTACCCGCGATATGTCGCGTGATTGGTTAGTTGAAGCTAAGAAAATTGTTCAAGACTTGGTTGAAATTACCGCGCAAGCAGAAAATGCAGTTGCTGGCACTGGGTGGTCACCAATTCTGGATCGAAAAGAAACCCAGGCGGTTTTAAAACAAGTTCAGAAAACAAAAATTACTGCTGAGACTTTAGTGAATATTTGCCGAGAACTTGATTTAACTTTTGCCGGTTCTGATAAATTGCCTGAAAACTTAGCCGCCGCGTTGGCTGGTGTCCTGACTGCAACTGCCCATGCAATTAATGATCAAGCTGAAGCCGCCGAGGAAAGCCCATCTGCTGTGATTGCTGAGGATGAAGATGGCTTTGAGGCGCAACGGCAGAATGCAATATCTGAACTCAGACACTTGGATGAAACTCAGCCATTACTAATTGGTGGGTCCATTCTGCGAGATGCAGAAAAAATTAATGATCTACTAACTGAACAGTGGAAATAAATGAGCAAGATTTACGATATGTCGGTGCAATCGGTATACGTGCACTATGTAAACAAGGTTGAACGAAAAGGTCGAACCAAGACTGAATTAAATAAAGTCATTTGTTGGCTTACAGGTTTTTCTCCAGCAGAGCTCCAAAAACATCTGAAAGCCGAAACAACCTTTAAGGATTTCTTTAAACAAGCCAAGTTGAATAAAAATGCCAAAAAGATAACCGGCACAATTTGTGGAGTGAAAATTGAGGACATTGAAGAACCTTTGATGAAAAAGATTCGGTACCTGGACAAGATTGTTGATGAGCTTGCTAAAGGACGAGCGTTAGAAAAAATACTTAGAGATTAAAAGACAAAGGCCCCAACTAATGGGGCCTTTGTCTTTTTAGTAGCGGGGACAGGATTTGAACCTGCGACCTCTGGGTTATGAGCCCAGCGAGCTACCGAGCTGCTCCACCCCGCGTCGGTTCATTAAGGATACGGCAGATTATTACCCGCGCAAAATCGCACAATGTTTGATGAATTTATTAGTAATGCGCTAGGGCAAGTAATTCATTAATCGATTTACCAAAACGATTTAGATCTATGTAGGTGCTAGCAACACCATAAGTTGCACCATTGCCAGTGTGTGAATACTGCCAAATAGTCCAGTTAAGGTTGCAAGCACCAGTTGTCCAAACAGTTGCGTAACAAGTTTGCTTTGAACCAACTGTTCCTGGTGTTGGGGTATCACTAGTGTTTGCAACCCACAGTGGATAATTAGCGATCGCTGGATCGTTTATGTATTGCTTTAAGAAACTTAAGTTTGAATAAACAATTGGTGTGAATCCCGTCTGGGATTTAACTGTGTCTAGAAAAGCCCTAACGAAGGCAGATACAACTGCCGCTGGTGTACCGGCACCTCCAGCCAAACTGAATCCTTCAATATCTAATGCAACCGGAAGAACACCTGGTTTGTATCCACCGAGAGTATTCATATTTGAGATAGCCCGGTTTGCTTGCGCAACTCCCTGTGCAGCCGCACTTGATGGGCTACTTCCGGCTGAAATTAAACCAACGTGATAAATGCCAGTAAGGATGCCTGCTTCACGAGCTTTTGGAAAATCGATTGTGGACCAACGCATCGCCTGAGCATTAGCCGCATCTCCACCACTTGATCCCTTCATGAATAGGAATCTGACACCCGCATCATACATTTTGATGAAATCTATTTGCCTGCCACCGCTGTGCTGGGCGTAAGAAATGTCAGCACCAATAATGTTGCCATTTGTTGGAAGCCCTGCGAAAACGAGCTTGCGCAATACGGCTTCTTTTTCATTTGCTAGAGCCTGAAGTCGATCAGCCTCTGCTTTGGCTTTTTTGGTTTTAACGGCAATGTCAGCAACTATTTTTTGGGCTTCATCATTTTTGGCTTTAATTTCGATTTGAATTTTTTGGGCTTCTTCAACTTTGACTTGAAGTTGAGCCTTCTTATCCATCAAAACTGCAAGTACATCATTGCTGCTATCCAGGACATGATTAAGTAATTCAATTTTGCTGGTTATGTTTTCATCAGTATCCGAACTGATGATGACATCCACCATTAACCACTCTTTGCTAACACCCATTTTGTAAGCTGTTCGAACAATTTCATCTAGCAATGCCTGGTTCGTCGCAATTTCTGCATTAAGCGCATCCATCTCAGCTTGAACAACCGCTAAGGCATCCTCGGCTGCCTTTAATTCAGTGGCAACTTTTGCAGCAGCCGATTTTGCTGTTGCTAATTCTTTTTCAGCTGCGGCCAGAGTCGTTTTAGCATCTTCAAGGGATTTCATGGTTGCTGCAAGTTCTGCCCTTGCCGCTGTTACCGGATCGTCAGCCTTGGCAGGTGAAACGACCGAAAAGAAAACTAAGCCGAATGAAATTAATAAAATTAAAGCTTTTTTGGGCACAAAACGACTAGTGGGAAGTGGACTTTTGCGCATATTTTGATTGTAACCCAAGAAACCCAAAGTCCTTGGAATACAAGGTTATTAGACTCTAAGCATGAGCAATCAAATTGAAACACAGCTTGAAGTACAACTAGAAAATCGTGATCGGACATCAGTTTTATTACGAGCTATTTTGATAATCCCAGCATGGATTTTCCTATCTTCATTTGCTAATTGGGCTTCAGAGAATTCAGATGCAGCAACTTGGACAGCAGGATTCATTGTGTTGCCACCTGCGTTAGCACTAATCTTCCGTGGCATTTACCCTTCGTACGCTTTGGCATTTAACCATGCGCTGCTAGATCTAAGTTTGCGTGTTACTTCATATTTCGCTTTGTTGACAGATAAGTATCCAACAATCGAAGCCAGCTCAGTGGTCAAAACAACGCTGCCTGAAATAGATGGTGGTCGAAAATTAAATCGACTGCTGCCGCTAGTGAAGTGGTTTTTAGCAATCCCACTTTATTTAGTTGGACTTTTGTATGGACTTTATGCTGCACTTTTTGTGATTCTGTCCTGGTTTAACATCTTGTCGACTGGCCAAATGTCTGCCAACTCTGCTGATGTGATCTGCAAAGTAATTGCTTACTGGAACAGAATTACTGGGTATGCATTCCTCTTGGTTACTGACGAATATCCAGGTTTCAGTCTTTAACTTAAAGTATGTAAATGGCTGAATTAGTTTTCTTCACTGGAACGATGGACTGCGGCAAGTCCACTCTTGCTGCACAAGTTAATTACACGCATGCCAGCCGAGGTCGTCGCGGACTTGTTTTTACTTGTAATGACCGTGCCGGAGATGGAGTTATTTCAAGTCGACTTGGTCTTGAAGTTCCAGCTATTGAGGTGAGGCCAGAAACTAATTTCTTTGAGATAGCTCTTGGCAACCAATCTGAAGGTAAGCCACTTGAATACTTGATTTGTGATGAAGCCCAGTTTTACTCTCGTAAACAAGTAGATCAACTAGCGCACGTTGTTGATGACTTAGATATAGACGTTTTCACTTTTGGGTTATCAGCGGACTTTAGGACTGAATTATTTCCAGGATCGGCCAGACTATTTGAGTTGGCTGATCGGATCCAAGTTCTTCAAGTTGAAGCACTATGTTGGTGTGGTCGCAAAGCAACTCACAATGCCAGAACTGTTAATGGCGTAATGGTTACCGAAGGTGAGCAAGTGGTTGTTGGCGATACATCAAGTGCTGATGTAGTTGCTTATGAAGTTTTATGCCGACGTCACCACATGGCTTCGATGCCATTGGGTAGTGCTGAGGAATACTAGTCGCGGTCGCGGCTTAGAAGTCCGATTAGGCCAAGTAGTGCTACTCCAGCAATGGCTAAGCGCTCTGGTTTAACT
>JACCED010685889.1_pt1 | contig 34001 bp, 30 predicted proteins | sample 7455021 | NCBI WGS metagenome assembly JACCED01 (sample SAMN15323456, study PRJNA562643) | freshwater metagenome | isolation source: river surface water | place: USA:Blue River Watershed | collected 2017-08-19 | reverse complement strand
TTCACTCATCATCATGCCCACCTCGCTCATTTATAATTGGGAGCGGGAGGCGGCCAAATTTGCCCCAGATCTAAAACTTTTGATCTATACCGGCGTTTTCAGAAATAAAGATATTGCTCAATTCAGTAAATACGACCTGGTGCTCACCACGTATGGTATCAGCCGAGTTGATGTTGAGTTATTGAGTTCGATGTTTTTTAATTATATCATTTTGGATGAAAGTCAGAATATCAAAAACGCTGCATCCAAATCATACAAAGCCATCCGGCAGTTAAAAGCAAAACACAAACTGATCCTCAGCGGTACGCCGGTTGAAAATTCGGTGAATGATTTATGGACGCAGATGTCGTTCATCAATCCCGGATTGTTGGGTTCACAACATTATTTCCAGGAAGAGTTCGTGATTCCGATTGAGAAGAAGAAAGATGAAGAAAAAGCGAAAAAACTACAGGCCCTGATCAAACCCTTTGTACTCCGCCGAAATAAAAGTCAGGTGGCCACCGAACTGCCGCCCAAAACAGAACACCTTTTTTACTGCCAAATGAGTGCGGAACAAGCAGAGCGATACGAACAGGTGAAATCGGAATACCGGAACGAGCTGCTGCAAAGTTTGGAAGAGGGTACTTTTGCTAAAAAGCAAGTGCAGGTACTACAGGGCTTGATCAAATTGCGCCAAATTGCCAATCATCCAAAACTGATTGACGAAGATTTTAGTGGCGAATCGGGCAAGTTTGAGAATGTGATTCATACGCTCGAAAACATCTTGGCCAACGGCCATAAAGTGTTGATCTTTTCTCAATTTGTGAGACAGCTCGATATTTACAGGAAACATTTCGACAAAGAAAAAATAAGTTACGCGTATCTGGATGGCCAAACCCAAAACCGGGGCGAAGTAGTACGTACTTTTCAGGAAAATAAAGAGATTCAACTATTCCTCATCTCTCTAAAAGCGGGTGGCGTGGGTCTCAACCTTACCGAAGCAGATTATGTGTTCATCCTCGATCCTTGGTGGAACCCGGCGGTAGAACAGCAGGCCATCGACCGTACACACCGCATCGGGCAAACCAAAAACGTGTTCATCTATAAATTCATCAGCAAGGATACGGTGGAAGAGAAAATTCTGGCACTGCAAGGTCGAAAAAAACAAGTCGCCGAATCGCTCATCACCACCGAAGAAGATTATGCTAAATCGCTGAGTGCAGCAGATATCCAGGAAATTTTGAACTAAGCCAAAGCCGGCTGAAACAGGTAGAGGTAATTGTACACGTAATGGCTTAAGGCTCCTGCCACTACAAAAACGTGCCAAATTTCGTGGCTGTGCACCCATTTGTGGTAAGCCCGGTCCTGATAGTAAAATACGGTTCCGCCTATATAAAATACACCGCCCAGCAGTAACCACATAATGGCTTCAAATGGAACTTTAATAGCCATTTCGTTCAATAAAGGCACTATTAACAGGCCCATGCCAATGTAAACGGCCAAAGAAAAACCCTTGTGCTGTAAACGGTTGAAAATCTTAATGATGCACCCCGCCAGGGCAATTGTCCACACCAAGGCAAATAAAGACCAGCGAACCCATCCATCAAACAATAGCAAGGTGGTGGGTGTATAAGAACCTGCAATCATGAGGTAAATGCAGCAGTGATCAAATTTTTGCCAAAAACGAATCTCTTTTTCGGTGCTGGGGTAGCCGTGGTAGGTGGCGCTAATGCCAAATAATACCAAAGTGCAAAGGCCATACACCACGGCCGCAAATTGCTGAATAGCACTTTCGGATTGAGCGAAAAGTAAGTAGCCGGCAGGCAAAGCCAACAAAGCAGGGATCACATGCGTATAAAAATTGGCAGGTTCGCGGAGGTGTTTATTCAGTTTCTTCATCCTGACGGGGCTCTTTGCTGATTTCGTCGAACAAACGATCCATTTTTTCCACGTAAGCATTGGTATCATCTACAAAAAATTCGAGTTGTGGTACCACCCTTACTTGATTTTTGATACGGGCACCCAATTTGTAACGGATCTCAGAAGCATGAGCCTTAACGGTATTCAACGCCAGCTGGTTATTTTCATTGTTGAAGAAACTCAAGAAAACCCGTGCGATGGCCAAATCGGGGGTAACCCGTACCTTGGTGATGGTAACGAGTGTATTGGGCAGAAAATTCATCCCTTCCCGCTGGAAGATGGCGGCCAAGTCTTGTTGAATGACTCCGGCAAATTTTTGTTGACGTTTACTTTCCATAAGAACTGATAACAAATTACAATAAATTTTCAGTTAAACACATCAATACAACAATTTATCGTAAGGATAACGTTGCGTATGAATAGTGACCACTTTTTCATACAATAAAGATCGGAAGGCCTCAATATTTTCTTTTTTCAGGGCAGAGATAAAGATGGCAGGAGAACTGGTCTTTGCCATCCAGCTATTCTCAAAATCCGACAAACTGATCGGAGCCTGTTCTTCTTCCTCATTGCTTAGAGGAACATATTGATCAATTTTATTAAAAACCGTGATGATCTCTTTATCAATGGCTCCTAAATCTTTCAGGGTTTCGTTCACCGTTTCCATGTGATCCTCAAAATTGGGATGAGAAATATCCACTACATGGATCAGGATATCCGCTTCCCGAACCTCATCGAGGGTAGATTTAAAACATTCCACCAAATGATGCGGTAATTTTCGGATGAAACCTACCGTGTCCGAAAGTAAAAAAGGCAAATTCTCAATCACCACTTTACGCACCGTGGTATCCAGGGTAGCAAACAATTTATTTTCGGCAAAAACCTCCGATTTAGCAATCATATTCATGATAGTAGATTTACCCACATTGGTATAACCCACCAAAGCCACCCGCACCAATTGGTGACGATTTTTGCGTTGCGTTTCGTTTTGTTTGTCGATTTCTTTGAGTCGCTCTTTGAGTAAAGAGATTTTTTGAAGGATGATACGACGATCGGTTTCGATCTGCGTTTCCCCCGGACCACGCATCCCGATTCCTCCTTTTTGGCGTTCCAAGTGCGTCCATAGGCGGGTCAATCGCGGAAGCATGTATTGTAATTGAGCCAACTCAACCTGTGTCTTTGCCTGTGCGGTTTGGGCACGCTTGGCAAAAATATCGAGGATGAGATTGCTTCGATCCAAAATCTTTAGCTGTAGCTCATTTTCAATATTTCGCAATTGAGAAGGTGAAAGCTCATCATCAAAAACCACAATATCAATCTCCTCTGCTTTCACATAAGCTTTGATCTCTTCGAGCTTGCCGGTACCCACAAAAGTGGCCCGGTCTGGTCGCTGCATGCGCTGGGTAAATGTTTTGATGGTTTCACCACCGGCAGTCATTACCAAAAACTGTAATTCCTCCAGGTATTCGCGGGTTTGCATTTCGGTTTGGCCGGGCGTAACTATACCCACCAGCACTGCCCGTTCTGCTTTTATTCCTGTATCGTAAAATTTCTGCCTGGCCATAAGGAGCGCCAAAGATACCATAAAAAAAGGGGCTTTGAGGGCCCCTTTTAAAAGAATATTGTGTTTAGCTTAAGCACCAGATCCCAAAATAGGGCGGCCGCTTTGCATAATGGCGGCCAAAATAACTACCAAAGCCAGGCCATAAAAAATAGCAACAGTACGATGTTTCGCAGCTGCTTCTCCGGCTTTTTTAGCACGAGCATGGCCGACGGTGATCAGCACCAGTGCAAAGATCATCATGGCAAGGTGTTCAACCGTCCAATAACGCAAACTGGCGTCTTTCATGGCAACTGCCATTTCATTGTATTTTACAAAAGGACTGAAAAAATAAAGAATGAGGCCGGTCAATAATTGGACATGGGCAGAAATCATCGCAAAAAGATTCAATTTTCTGTTACCCTCGCTATAGGTCTTATTGCCAAACCATCCTGCTAAGGCCTGAATAAGGGCTAAAACGAGAAGTAATAATACAATGTATCTGAGACCCGAGTGGAATTTTAATAAGAAAGTGTACATGGCTTTTTTAATTTTAATGTATTCAAAGAAACAAAAATTAGTGCAATAAATTCACAATTCTCTATTTTGGTGGTAACGATAAAGTTACTGCAGGTTTACACTTGCAGTATGTTTAAGCACTAAATTAGAATCTCAAAAAAACCCTATCATCAAATGAAGAAAATTTTATTCCTCTTTTTATTTCTGGTGAGCTTACAATCCATTGCTCAGGAAACCTTTCCTGTAAATGGCTCTTGGGACAAGCGACCAGGATTGTATGCATTTACCAATGCTAACATTGTAGTAAATGCCGATCAGACGATCAATAACGGAACGCTTTTAGTAAAAGACCGTGTAATTGAATCTGTTGGAACCAATTTTGTCATTCCAAAAGGTTATATCGTAATCGACCTGAAAGGTAAATACATTTATCCTTCGCTGGTAGATGCTTTTACCAGCTACGGCGTACCATCCGTATCTGTTGCAGTTAACAGACAGCAACAGTTTCGTCAGGTATTTACCACTACCAAGCCTGGCGCATTTTATTGGAATGAAGCCATTCGGCCCGAAATTGCGGTAAAAAGCCAGTTCACCAAGGATGCTAGAAAAGCAGAGGAGTATAAAAAGAACGGGTTCGGGGTGGTACATGCCATCAACCGCGACGGAATCGCCCGAGGCACTTCTTTAGTGGCAACTTTGGGCGATGAAAACGAGCATGAAGTCATTTTAAAAGATCAGGCAGCCGCACAATACTCTTTTAACAAAGGAACCTCAAGCAATAATTATCCTTCCTCTTTAATGGGATCAATCGCCTTGCTTCGCCAGGCTTACCTCGATGCCGCATGGTACAATAACCAAAAAAGTGAATACAATATTTCTTTAGATCACTTTAATCAGATTCAAACTTTACCTCAGTTTTTTGAAGTAAACGATGCTTTGAGTGTGCTACGTGCCGATAAAATTGGAGATGAATTTGGGAAACAATACATCTTTAAAACAGATGGTAAAGAATATCAAAAAATAGATGCAGTAAAAGCAAGCGGCGGCAGTTTCATCATTCCGATGACTTTCCCGAAAGCTTTTGATGTAGAAGATCCTGCTGATGCACGCAATGTAAGCTTAACCCAATTAAAAGATTGGGAAATGGCTCCTGGTAATGCTGCAGCCTTAGAAAAAGCAGGTATTCGCTTTGCGATTACTTCTTTTGGATTAGAGGGCTCCCGCGATTTTTGGAGCAATTTACGGACGGCCATCGAACGTGGTTTATCTGAGAAACAGGCGCTAAAATCTTTAACCACGATCCCTGCCGAAATGCTGGGCGTAGCGAACCAGGTAGGTACGCTAAATGCCGGTAAACTGGCCAATTTTATCATCACTTCCGATCAGCTTTTCAAAAAAGACAATGTCATTTATGAAAACTGGGTAGAAGGCCGTCAGTATGTGGTGGCAAAAATGAATGTGAACGATCTGCGTGGAACCTATGCCTTAAAAGTGGATGGATTGGGTGATTTGAGTTTGAAAATTGGCGGAACTGCTAGCGCCTATGATGCCAATGTGGAACGCCTGGCGGATAGCACCAAGGCAAAAGCCAGCTTCAACCGTAACGGCGATCTGATGAGTTTGAACTTCGACCTGAAAAAACCAGCAGGAGTAATCAGAATGAGTGGTTACATTGCCAGTCTTTCTCCCTTGAGCTTTAAAGGCGAAGTGGTACAGCCAGATGGTAGTTCAGGTAGCTGGTCAGCCAGCTTCAAAGAAGCAATTAAAGAAACCGAATCTAAAAAAGAAAGTCCGGCACCAGCTCCTGTTAGCACCGGCTCGGTAATTTATCCGTTCACAGCTTACGGCAATGAGAGTGCTCCAAAGGCCGAAAGTGTTTTGTTTAAAAATGCTACGGTTTGGACCAATGAAAAAGAAGGAAAACTAAACAATACTGATGTTTTGATTGAGAATGGAAAAATTAAAGCGGTAGGCAAAAACCTGAGTGCTGCAAATGCAAAGGTGATTGATGCCACCGGAAAACACATCAGTCCGGGTATCATCGATGAACACTCACATATTGCCGGCTTCGGTGGTATCAATGAGGGCGCTCAATCGGTTACTTCAGAAGTGCGCATTGGCGATATCCTTACTTCAGAAGATATCAATATTTACCGCCAGTTAGCCGGTGGGGTTACTACTTCACACATCCTGCACGGATCAGCTAATGCCATTGGCGGACAAACACAAATCATTAAACTTCGTTGGGGGAAAAATCCTGAAGAGCTGAAATTTGAAGGCGCCGATGGCTTCATCAAATTTGCACTGGGTGAAAACGTGAAACAGAGCAACTTCCAAATCCCGGGAGGTAACCAGCGTTTCCCGCAGAGCCGTATGGGCGTTGAGCAAGTATTTGTTGATGCCTTTACCAGAGCTAAAGAATATCAGGCTGCTCGTTCTGTTAAAGGTAACAACGTACGTCGCGACCTGGAGCTGGATGCATTGGTGGAGATCATGAATCAGAAGCGTTTCATTACCTGTCACTCTTACGTTCAATCTGAAATCAACATGCTAATGCACGTAGCCGATTCAATGGGCTTCAAGATCAATACTTTTACTCACATCCTAGAAGGTTACAAGGTTGCTGATGGCATGGCCAAGAGAGGCATTGCCGCATCTACATTCTCCGATTGGTGGTCATATAAGAATGAGGTGGCGGATGCTATCCCATACAATGGAAAATTGATGCACCAGGTGGGTGTATTAACTGGCTTTAATTCGGATGATGCTGAAATGGCCCGCCGTCTAAACCAGGAAGCTGCCAAAGCAATCACCTATGGAAACATGAGCGAAGAAGACGCTTTGAAATTGGTCACCCTTAATCCGGCAAAAATGTTGCACATTGATAACCGTGTAGGAAGTATTAAGGTTGGAAAAGATGCCGACATCGTGCTCTGGTCAGATAACCCGCTTTCAATCTATGCTAAAGCAGAGAAAACCTTTGTAGACGGCATAGCTTACTGGGATATGGAACAAGATACTGCCAAACAAAAGGCTTTAAATGCAGAACGTGGACGTATCATCCAAAAAATGATTACTGCTAAAAATGGAGGAACAGCTACCCAAAGAGCGGTGGCACCACGTCAGCGTTTATATGAATGCGAAAGTCTGGAAGAGGAGCAATTCGTAAATGCTAACCGTTATCAATAATTTATAAATGACGAAGAACATGAAAAAATATATATGCCTTTTCGCCAGCCTGTTGGTTGGTGGAAACCTGGCCTTCGGACAGGCGAATATTTTACCTGCCAAAGCGCAATCCAAACCAATTACCATCACCAATGCCACCCTACATTTGGGCAATGGGCAAGTGATCAATAAAGGCTACATCAGCTTTGCTAATGGAAAAATAACCGCCATTGCAGAAGGCGCTGCTCCAGTTAATGCTCAGGCCGAACTGATCGATGCAACAGGAAAACACGTTTATCCGGGCTTTATTGCTCCGGTAAACAATATTGGTTTAACCGAAATTGCGGCAGGTGCAAAAAGTACCGATGACGCTACAGAAATTGGTGAAGTGAATCCGCACATCAGATCAATTATTGCTTACAATACCGATTCTAAAGTAATTCCTACCGTAAGATCGAATGGGATTCTGATGAGTCAGCCTACCCCCGAAGGAGGTTTGGTCACTGGCCAATCATCTGTAGTGGTATTAGACGGCTGGAATTGGGAAGATGCAGCTTACAAAAAAGACATCGCCATTCACATGAACTGGCCTGCAATTAACAGCTTTGGTGGGTTTGGTGGGTTTGGAGCAGCAGCTGGAACTGATCAGAAAGAAGCTAATCAAAAGGTTTTGGCCAATTTAGATAAATATTTCAGTGAGGCACAGGCTTATGCACAACTGTCTAAACCAGCAGAGGTAAACGCTCGCTTTGAAGCCATGAAAGGTTTGTTCAATGGAAGCAAAAAGTTGTTTGTAAACGTAGATGACAGCCGTGGCATTGTCCAGGCAGTGAATTTTGGCAAAAAATTCGGAATCAAAATAGTGATTGTTGGTGGAGAAGAAGCGGTACAGGTAAGTCAATTACTTCGCGATAATCAAGTACCAGTAATCTTAATTGAGACTCAAACTTTGCCAGGCAAAACTGAGGATGAAGTTTATTTACCTTACAAAAGGCCTAAATTATTGCACGATGCAGGAGTACTGGTGGGTTTAACCGGTGTAGGTTACTGGCGTCAGCGCAACCTGCCATTTGAGGCGGGTACAGCTGCAGCTTATGGTTTGGGTAAAGAGCAAGCAGTGGCCCTCATCAGCTTGAACAACGCTAAAATTTTAGGAATTGATCAAACGACCGGAAGTTTAGAGACAGGCAAAGATGCTACACTTTTCATTTCTGGTGGAGATGCGCTAGACATGCTCGGAAATAAAGTAGAAACTGCTTTTATAAGAGGTAAGAACATCAACCTTGATAACCTGCACAAGCAACTCTACGAACGTTACAAGGAAAAATATCAGCTTAAAAACTAAATTTTCTTGGCTACAACCGCAAAAAGCCCTTCCAAAATTGGAAGGGCTTTTTTGTTTAAACACACCTGAATAAAAAAGCTCCTTGACGGGCGTCAGGAGCTTTTTTTGAACTAACCAATTATAAACCTAAGAATAAGGTTGCCATGAGAAGAGGAGTCGAACCTCAGAGTAATTACCCTCACCTATTAAAATTCTCACAGATGATCAATACCGAGGTATTGAATGTTACAAAGATAATAAATTGATGATTTTTTTAATATTATCATAATGTTAACTCTTTATTTTTATTATTATTGTAATTATTAAAGTGTATATTTGAAATATCATCAAAAAATGGCTGATAAGAAAGCCCAAAATTTAGAAATTGATAATCTGGACCGTGAAATTTTATCGATTTTAATGGCCGATGCCACCATCCCTTATACTGAAATAGCTAAGAAATTGGTCATTTCTGGAGGTACCGTACACGTTCGGATGAAAAAGATGCAGGAGATGGGCATCATTCAGGGTTCGCAGTTAAATATCAGCCCACAAAAAATCGGTTATGATATTTGCGCTTTCCTAGGCATATTCTTACAGAAAGGTTCTCAGTACAACGATGCGGTAGAGCGGCTACGACAAATTAAGGAGATTGTGGAACTACATTATTGCACCGGTGCGTATAGCATGTTTGCCAAGATCATTTGTAGAGATACCAACCATTTACGTAAAGTACTGAATGACGGTATCCAAGCGGTTCCAGGGATACAGCGTACCGAAACCTTTATCTCTTTGGAAGAAAGTATCCGCAGGCAGATCAGCTTGAGCAAATAAAAAACCGCTCCAGCATGCTGAAACGGTTTTATTTGATTGATTTAAAAAATCTTTATTTGTTCACGTAGAGCACTTCTTTCACCGCTTTGATCACTCTTGCTGCATTAGGCAATGCTTCCTGAATGAGGGTTGGTGCATATGGCAATGGTACATCTGCCGAAGTAATGCGGATGATCGGTGCATCTAAATAATCGAAGGCCTCACGCTGAACACGAAAACTCACCTCTGTAGAGATGGATGCCAATGGCCAGGCTTCTTCTACAAACACCATACGATTGGTTTTTTTGATAGATTCGATCACGGTAGCATAATCGATTGGACGTACTGTACGTAAATCGATCACTTCTGCATTGATACCTTCTTTGGTTAGCTCTTCCACTGCAGGCATCACCACACGGCTCAACATTTTTCCAAAAGTAACGATGGTTACATCAGTACCTTCTTTAACAATTCGGGCTTTACCGATGGGCAGGTAATATTCTCCTTCAGGAACCAAACCTTTATCGCCATACATCACTTCCGATTCCATGAAAATAACTGGATCTGGATCGATAATTGCTGATTTTAACAAGCCTTTAGCTTCGTAAGGGTCGGCAGGAACCACCACTTTTAAGCCTGGGCAATTGGCGTACCAGTTTTCAAAATTTTGAGAGTGTTGTGCGGCCAGCTGTCCTGCATTACCGGTAGGACCACGAAACACCATTGGGATAGGGAATTGGCCACCACTCATTGATAACATCTTAGCAGCCGAGTTGATCACCTGATCGATCGCTACCAGAGAGAAGTTGAAGGTCATGAACTCCACGATTGGTTTGAGGCCATTCATGGCGGCACCTACGGCAATACCTGCAAATCCCAATTCAGCAATCGGAGTATCGATTACGCGTTTGGCACCAAACTCATCCAACATACCCTGACTTACCTTGTAAGCGCCATTATATTCAGCTACTTCCTCACCCATTAAAAAGATGCTTTCATCTTTTCTCATCTCTTCATTCATCGCTTCGCGGAGTGCTTCTCTGAATTGTAATTCTCTCATTGTGCTATCAAATTCTTTTAGGAAGGCAAATATAATTGTATTGTTTGAAATCTGTATGTCAGATCATTAATCTTCGTTTTCTTCGGCCGAAGGTTGTTCTAAAATATCATTTGGCTGGCGGAAATTACTCCGCACAAACGTACACCATTGGCATTTTTCGTCACCACAACCTGTAAAATCGTGTTTGCGGATGCGGTGGTAGACCGAAGTGATTTGTTCACGTACCAAACTCAAATCTTCCGGCCTGATTACTACTTTTTCTTTGATGTATTGATAATCGTGTGGTTCTACAAAATCGAATTCCACCCGCTCCACTTCCCAATTATGGCGGTCATCGGCCTGTATCAGTAATTGATAAAATACCGCCTGTCTCCAGTAATCGCCCCCTAAGGGATTTTTATCAGATGGGCCTTTCAGTTTTCCTTCTTTTACCACATTCTCGTAATTACCGGTCTTATAGTCCACAATGGTTACCTGATTGCCGTTCATCTCGATCTTATCCAAATCTCCCTTAACCGGAATCCCATCAATTTCCACATTCTTGATCTTATACTCTGTTAGACTATTTTTCACCCAGTCGTTCACATAACGTTGATAATAGGCCGGCAATATTTTGTCGCCGTATTCCATCCTTCGCTTGAACTGTTCGTTGGTAAAAGCTTCGCGGTTTCGCTGCATATACCAGTAAAAATCAGACATAAATTGTTCCAATCCATGAAACTCATTTCCGTTGTCTGGTAATTTGCGGAACAGTTTATTCAAAGCCCAGTGCACAGCCGATCCAAATGTCATTGTTTCGTTCTTTCCGGATGGTATTTGAATGAGATTTTGGAAATAAAACTTCAGCGGACATTCTAAATAGTTGTTGAGGTGAGTAACGCTGAGCGTATATTTCTCCAAGAGGTGATCGATGAAAGAACCATCCACCAATCCCGGATTTAAATTTTCCTGCTCTTTAAACTGGGTAACAAAAAACTCGATAAGGGAAGATTCGGGTATCTCAATTTTCTGCAATTCCAAATCAGTGGCTGCCAAGATCTCTCCAATAAAAACGGAAGATTCCAGCGGCTTACCACTGTCGCTCTCTTCAGCAAAAGAAATGAATAATTCACGGCGGGCACGGGTGAGTGCCACATAAAACAATCGGCGAAGTTCTTCTTCATCGCTCGAGCCAGCTATGCTTGAAAAAATGGTCTCCGGTAACTTATATTCTCCTGGCCGGTTTTTGCCTTTGCCTTCCCAAACGTTTTTATTACACCCAATTAAAAACACATAATCAAACTCTAAACCCTTTGATCCGTGACAGGTCAGAAAATTAACCCCAGCTTCGTTAAATACAGATTGATTCAATTCCAGCGGTAATTCATTTTCTTCCAACAAGTCCAATAAATTAACGAAGGCTTTCAAGCTCAAATCGGGTTTTTTGCGGGTTTCTTCCTTCAAAAAGTTAAAGAGCGAAGTGAGCACCTGCATCAACCAAGTTTTTTGATCTGATTTGAGGACATAGGCCAGGATACCCCCTCGGACCATGATCTTTTCAAACAAATTATGCAGGGTCAGGTTGTAGGCTTCCTTGATCCAATATTCCAGATCATCACTCAGCCGTTTGATCTGTTTTTGACTTTCGCCAACTGGTTCGCCCTTGGCTATTTGATAGATCTGGTGACGAATGGAAGTTTTATCCTCGTTTTTATAATTGTGTTGATTAACTGCCACGCTGATTCGGGCCACATCCATTGGAGCAATTTCATAGAAATCATAATGCATGATTTCAAACAGCAAAACATCGCCGGTGTAAGGAGATTCATTCTCGAGCGCTAGGTAGCGCAACAGGTTGATGATCTTTTTCCCGAAAGGCTCTTTCAGAATGTTCACCTTTTTTTTAGCACTTACCGGAATGCCCTTTAATTGAAAGTAACGAGCCAGCTCTTGTCCCGATTTGTGTTCCTTATAGATGATCGCGATCTCCTGAGGAGCCCCTCCTTCAGCAATCAATTGTTCCACCTGAGCCGTAACATGAGCAAACTCATGAAATTGACTTTGGTAAGCACGAATTTCTGGTTTTACTATGGATCCGGCATACTGATCGTTCCGGGCGGTAAGCACCTTGCTCAGTCCAGGCAGTTGAACCCGCTCCTGATTGTTATCGATCAACACCCTGGCCGCATCCAAAATATGCTGTGAGGAACGGTAATTATCAGTAAGCATTACCTGATATAAGTCCTGCTCATATCTCGAATGGTATTGCTGTATGTTTTGAACGTTGGCGCCCTGGAATCGGAAAATAGATTGGTCATCATCTCCCACCACAAAAATATTTGGGCTATTCCAGTAGCTGATCAGCAGATGGATCAATTCGTTCTGCGAGCCACTGGTGTCCTGGTATTCATCTACCAGCACATATTGATAACGCTCCTGATAATTGAGGAGGAAATTGGGATCGTTTTTAAAAGCATTCAACACCCAAAGGATCATATCGTCATAATCATAACGACCCATTTGGCGCATCATTTGCTGATATTTTGGAAACTCTCTGGCCGCTGCACGAAGTTTTTCGTGATTTTCTTTGAGTTCGGCAAACTTAGGTTTCCAATCACCCGGCATATTTTCACCGCTTTTTCGAGCATAGCGGTAAGTTTTATAATACTCCGAGCCCGGTTCGGCATCCGCTATCAATTGAATATGTTCATCAATTTTTTGACTGATCAATTCAGGCGACCAGTCCTCCCGTTTCATGGCCGAAAAAAGATGTTGCAAACGTTTTACCTCAAAATAGACTTCCCCTCTGAAACGCTTGAGTGGATGATCTTTATCAAAGCTGTCTACTAATTTTTGGAACAGATCCATGCGCTCCAGATCCGAAATGGCATCCAACTCCAGCTTACCGAAATAATCCAGGTTTTCCTGAATAATATCATTACAAAATGCATGGAAAGTGTAAATATTCACCCGGTAAGCTTCCGGACCAATAAAGTCGAACAAACGCTTGCGCATGGCAACCGCACCAGCATCGGTATAAGTAAGACAAAGGATGTTGTGAGCCTTCACATCGGCATCCAACAAAATTTTACCAATACGGGCAGCCAAGATTTGGGTTTTACCCGTACCCGGGCCTGCAATTACCAGCACTGGGCCTTCAATTTGGTTCACAGCCTTTAACTGGTTTTCATTAAGTGAAGCCAGGGCCTTTTTAAAGTTTTCGTTGTATTTATTGATGGAAAGCATGGGAATTTAAAGGTACAGAAAAGGATGAAAATTGGAGGATCATTGTCCCGAATTGTCGCTTTATAAAATTGGTATGTCTGTAAAAACGAGTATGATGTAAGTTAGATTTGATTAATAATTATCTTTGCAACGATAAGCAAAAACAACATGAGTGTTTCCCTGTTAGCCCAAAACTTAAAAGGTTCAGAAATCATTAAAATCGGGGCTGAGATTAATGAATTAAAAAAGAAGGGGGAGAAGATCGCGAATCTGACGATCGGAGATTTTGATCCGAACATTTTTCCTGTTCCCAACGGATTAAAACACGGCATTATTGATGCTTATCATGCCAATCATACCAATTATCCGCCAGCCGACGGGGTAAACATCCTAAGGGAAAATGTTTCAACATTTTTAGAAGAGCGATACCAGCTTGAATACCGAGCTCAAGAGATCTTAATTGCCGGTGGATCGAGACCTTTAATTTATGCTGCCTACCTGGCATTGGTAGATCCGGGAGATAAAGTGGTTTATTCGGCTCCATCTTGGAACAATAACCATTATTGCCAACTTTCGGGAGCCAATGGTGTAGCCGTGATGGCCCAGCCCGAAAATTTGTTCATGCCCACAGCTGAAGAGCTGAAGCCTCATTTAGCTGGAGCAAGTTTATTGGCTTTATGTTCGCCGCTCAATCCTACCGGGACCATGTTCGGTCAAGAGGAACTGGAAAAGATCTGCGATCTAGTGATTGAAGAGAATAAGAAAAGAAAAGCAGGAGAAAAACCACTGTACATCCTTTACGACCAAATTTACTCCCTGCTCACCTTCAACAATAAAAAACACGTTGATCCGGTTAGCCTTCGCCCTGAATTGAAAGACCATGTCTTGTACATCGACGGCATTTCCAAGTGTTTTGCAGCCACCGGAGTAAGGGTGGGGTGGGCATTCGGGCCTGAGTTCGTCATTACTAAAATGCGATCTATTTTGGGCCACGTGGGTGCCTGGTCGCCAAAAGCAGAACAAATTGCTACCGCGAAATTTTTGAAAGATAAAATTGAAGTAGACACCTACCTGAACGCGTTTAAAGTACAATTACAGCAAAGTCTGGATACACTTTACAAAGGAATTAAAAACCTGAAGGAGGAGGGCTTAGCCGTTGATGCCATCGATCCAATGGGAGCCATTTACCTGACCGTAAAGATTGATTATGCAGGAAAAGTGACTCCTGAAGGGACAATCTTGCAAACCAGCGCCGATATTAATTTTTACCTGATCAAGGAAGCGGGTATGGCCATGGTGCCTTTCTCTGCTTTCGGAACAGGAAGCGATGTGAACTGGTTCAGGGCTTCGGTTGGTGGTTGCACCATTAAGGATATTGAAGAAATGCTGCCGCGATTAAAAGCTGCACTGGAGAAATTAAAATAAGCTTGATGGCTTTCGGAAAATTATATCTCCTACCTGTTCCGCTCGCCGAAAATACTGCAAGAACTGTCTTGCCTGCCGCACACAGTGAACTCATCAATCATATAAAGCATTATGTGGTAGAAAATGAGAAAACTGCCCGTAAATGGCTGAAAGAAATGGGCCTGAAAACCCCACAAAGTGAACTTGAAATATTAGTTTACGGCAAGCACAGCGAAAAACAAAACCTGGCCCCTTATTTTAAAGCCATCAAAGATGGAAATGATGTGGCATTGATGAGTGAAGCAGGTTGCCCGGGCATTGCCGATCCCGGCGCTGAACTAGTTGCCGAGGCGCATCGTTTGGGTGTAGAAGTGGTACCACTAACCGGCCCCAGCTCTATCCTGCTATCCTTGATGGCTTCGGGATTTAACGGACAAAGCTTTGCGTTCCATGGTTACCTGCCTATTGAAAAAGGTGCCCGCTCTAAGCGATTAAAAGAATTGGAGAGTATGGCCGAAAGGTTTAGCCAAAGCCAAATATTCATTGAAACCCCTTTCCGAAACAATCAACTGTTGGATGATATCCTGAACAGTGCTCACCCTCAAACGCAATTATGTATTGCCTGCGATATTACCGCCGAAACGGAATTCATCCAAACCAAAACATTGGCCAACTGGAAAAAAGAAAAGCCGGACTTGCATAAACGCCCAGCCATATTCATACTGTATAAAAAATCTTAACCGTGGATGTGCTCTGATTTGCCGTAGCGACTGATCACCTCTGCTTCATAATCTAAAAATTCCTGCCAGCGTTTATCCACGTCGATGGTTTGGGCATATTTTTTAGCCAGTTTCAAGAACATGGTATAGTGTCCGGCTTCACTGATCATCAGTTCATGATAAAATGCTGCCAATTGCGGGTCGTTGATGTGCTCCGACATTACCTTGAAACGTTCGCAGCTACGGGCCTCAATCATGGCTGAGAATAATAAGCGGTCAACTAGCTGTTGCTCACGTCCACCACCTTTGGTAATAAACTGATATAACTCGTTTACATAGTGGTCTTTTCGCTCTCTGCCCAATACAAAACCGCGTTCTAAAATGATATCGTGCACTCGTTTAAAATGGTCCATTTCCTCTTGCACCAATAGCGCCATCTCTTGCACCAAATCAGATAAGTTTGGATTTTGAACAATTAAAGTAATGGCATTGCTGGCAGCTTTTTGTTCACAAAAAGCATGGTCAATTAATATTTCTTCAATATTACTTTCCACCACATTTTTTACCCACTGTGGGTCGGTGGGTAGCTTGAGTTTTAAAATACTTCCGTCTTTTGACATGATTAAAAATTTCCTCTTAAACTGATGATAAAATTACGGCCCGGAGCCGAAATTCCGGACGCAAATACCCGGTAATTCTGATCTAATATATTTTCTAAAGCCAGCTGCAATTTTAAACTTTTATGAACCTGGTAAGCCGATCTGAAATTAAGCGTTTGCCATGCGGGCATGCCATTGGGAGTAGCCTGAGGTAAATTATCTTCCCCGTTGGGTTGGTAATCTTTCAAACGCTTCCAACCATTATACTGAATGAAAAATTCGGCCTGAAATTTATGATTTTCATAAGCGATTCGGCTCGATCCAAAAAATGGCGGAATATGATCCAAAGGCTGGATGGGGGAAGTTGAAGTGATTCGGGCAAAGGTATAAGTGGCATCATTTTTCAGCCAAATATGCTTGGCAATAAAAAGATCAAAAGAACCGGAAAATCCATACAAATAGGCTTCTTTGGCATTTACATTGGAAGTGACCTTACTTAGCTCGCCATTATACATGATTTCGGTTTGGCCATTAAAAGTAGTGGCCTGGGTGGTGATGGCATCGCGATACCAGGTATAAAAGGTGTTGAATTGGAATCGGGATTGATTTTCGAACCTTTTCTCTACACTCAACTCCAGGTTATAAGTATACTCTGGTTTTAAATTCGGATTGGGCACGATCACATTGCCCGGGATACTTTCAAAAACCTTGGCTAAATCATCCACATTGGGCGCCCTGAATCCGGTAGAGCCCAGTAAAGAAAACCGCCAGCGGTTCTCCGATTTATAAATTAATCCCACATTACCGCTCCAAGCCAGGTTATTTTGTTTCACGGTATTGAACGGGAATGGGAAAAAGGTTTGATCGTTAAATAAAGCCTCAAGTTGAACCTTATTTAATCGGAAGCCGCTGCTCAGGAGCCATTGCGGATGGATTTCCCAACGATGTGCTAAAAATAAGGCGGCGGAAGTCATGGTGCTGCCTCCATCAGGATAGCGGGTATCTAAATCAGATCGAACGCCGGTGTTGATATTGGTTTGATCTGCTCTTGAAGATACCTCATTATGGCTCAACTCCAAGCCATAACTCAATTCTTGAGCTCCCCAATGTTTGCTAAAATCTGCATTGAGTGAGTATACCCCTACTTCTTCGATTCGGTTATTTAAGGAAACATTATTCAATCGGCGATCGTGCCTGCTTTCTACCATATCCTGGTAAGCAAGGGTGATGTTGGAACGATCGAACCAGCCTTTGAAACCTTGTAATTTTAACTGATAAGCCGCCAATAAACGCTTTTGAGGGCCATAATACCATTCCGCAAAGCGAGGCTGATTGTTCTGTAATTGCGCCAGCCGATCGTAACGCGGTACATCTGAAGAAGTAGAATATTGCAAATTAATCAGGTGACTCACCCGATCGCTGCTACGGTAAAGCCACTTTTGCATCAAGTCGACTTGTTGATATCCCGAAGCACTTTGAACATCCGGATTAGGGTTGTTAGCGACCACGTCTTGATTTCCTTCCCTTTTTACCAGATACTTGCTTTTCCAAGCATCATTCTTATAATTTCGGCCTCCCTGACGTAAGTCGTTAAAATCAGAAAAACTGAGTTGAGTGAATACTGCCCAATTGTTACGGCCGTAATTAGCCGATACACCCGTACTGAAAGCCTTGGCGGCACTGGCATACCGGCTAAATGCAGCGATTGATGTACGATTAAGTTCAGGATTTTTGGTATGTGCATGGATCACCCCACCGAGGGCATCGCTACCGTAGGAAACCGAGCTGGGACCAAAACCTACTTCGAGGCTCTCCAGGGCTTCATTATCCAAAGTGATCACGTTTTGCAAATGTCCGCCACGGTAAATGGCATTGTTGATACGCACACCATCAACCACGAGTAAGACTTTATTGGCTTCAAAACCACGGATGATGGGGCTGCCACCCCCCAACTGGTTTTTCTGAACCAAAACTCCCGGAGTTCGTTGTAAAATATCTGCCGGATTGGCTCCATTCAACTGCTGAATGCGGTCTTTTTTGATGACTTGGATTTGCTGGGCTACATCTTCTTTTTTCTCCGGAAAACGGGAAGCCAAGATGACCACCTCCTTCAGCGCTGTGGTATCTTTCTTAGTTTGCTGGGCCATCGAGCTCGTAGCAATCAGACAAAAAAATAATAATGCCAAGGGAAAGCGCATCGCAAACTCAAATAATTAGCGGTATAAATTCTTGCTTTCAATAAAAGCCAAGACCTGATCGGGAACAAAAAACTGAATATTTCTTTTCTTTTTGATCGCCTGACGGATGAAGGTGGCAGATAATTCCATGAGTGGCGTATCGGTCAATTCAACGGAAGGATGATCGGCTAAATCCGGGTGTTCGGTCCCAGGTCTTGGATACACCAGGATGCGGAAATCGCGGAGCAAAAGCTCATAATTTTTCCATTTTTTTAATGATGCCAAGTTATCAGACCCCATGATTAAAAAGAAGTCGTGTTCCGGATAACGGGCTTTCAAGTGAGTCAGGGTATCGATGGTGTAAGATGGCTGAGGCAAAGAAAATTCAATATCGCTTACGCGGATATTTTTGGAGTTTTCGGTGGCCAGACGAGCCATTTCTAAACGGTCGTAACTATTGATCAGATCCGATTTTTGTTTCAGCGGATTTTGCGGCGAAACCACCAGCCAAACCTGGTCGAGCTGAGTGTGGTTGGCCATATAATTGGCTATGATCAAATGACCAGTATGAATGGGATTAAAGGAGCCGAAAAACAATCCTATTTTCATGGCCGCGAATTTAGGTGCCTAAAAACTTGCTCACCAATTGTTCTGCTTCTGCACAGGCAGTTTTAAGATCATCGTTTTTGAGAATGAGGTCGAATTTATCGGCGTAAGCTAATTCTTTTTCTGCCTTTTCGATTCGTTCCTTCAACTTCTCCGGGCTATCGGTAGCCCTGCCATGCAGCCTTTTTATTAAAACTTCCAGCGAGGGGGGTTGTACAAAAACTGCCAAGGCCCGATGGCCAAATTTCTTTTTCAAGTGCAACCCGCCCTCTACATCAATATCAAAAATCACCTGTTTGCCTTCGGACCACAAGCGCTCAATTTCTGAACGCAAGGTGCCGTAAAAATTATCTTTGTACACCTCCTCAAACTCCACAAACTCCTTCTGGGCTATGCGGTGTAAAAAATCTTCCTTACTGATGAAATAATAATCCTTTCCATGCACCTCCTCACCTCTTTTTTGACGAGTAGTAGCAGAAACAGAAAATGCCAGCTGGGGTATTTGTTTCAACAAATGATGCACAATGGTGGTTTTACCGGCACCCGATGGGGCTGAAAATATGACGAGCTTACCTTCTTGCATCTTTATAAAACGTTGAGCAATTGTTCCTTAATTTTCTCCAGTTCCTCCTTCATTACCACCACCTGTTGCTGCATGCTGGCATCATTGGCTTTGGAGCCGATGGTATTGATTTCGCGACCAATTTCCTGAGCGATGAAACCTAATTTTTTGCCATTGGCATCAGCTTGGTTTAGCGTAGCTATGAAATAATCGCAATGGCTTTTCAGCCTAATCTTTTCTTCAGTAATATCGAGCTTATCGATGTAATAGATCAATTCCTGCTCAAATCTATTCTGATCTATATTCTCTTTGCCCACTTGCTCATTCAATAAGGTGCTGATACGTTCCCGGATTGCTGGAATTCGATTGACTTCCAATTTTTCCACTTCGGCCTGACAGCCTAGAATATTTTTGATCCGTAACTCTAAATCTTGTTTCAGGATACCGCCTTCATCGGCACGGAATGTCTGAAAGTTTTTCAGCGCCTGCTGATAGGTTTGTTCAATCAACGCCCATTCCTCATCCGTGCCATTTTCTTCCTGGTAAGCTATAACCTCCGGCATATTCAAAGCCAGCTGTAATAAATTTTGCGATGGTTCGCCCAGTTCTTTGGCCGCTTCTTGTAATTCACGATAGTAAATAGCCAGCTTTTCGCGGTCGATACCGGCGGTTGTTGCTTCGCTTTGCTGCTTTTCTACCGTGATGCTCACATAGGCCTTTCCTCTTTCCAGGTTTTTGCTGCAATCGTTGCGCAACAAAAGCTCCTTGTCGGAATAGGCTTTCGGCATTTTGAGCGACAGCTCCAAAAATTTGCTGTTCAATGATTTGATCTCGACGGTGAACTTGCAATTCCCCGCATCGAGGGTGGCCAAACCAAAGCCGGTCATCGATTTTATCATCGGGTAAAGATAGCATAAAATGCTTTAAGGCTGATTTAAGCCTCCGACAAAATCTGTTGTTCCATCAGTTGTTTGACCTTTGCCTTCAGTTGGGGCAGGTCATCCATGCTGTAGCCATCAACAGGAACAGGAGGCATGAAAACCATGGTCATGGTACCAGGTTTGATACGAGTGGGATGATCGCGGTGGAGCAATTTACTGGCATTGATCAGGACCATAGGTGCAATAGGAGTTTGAGTTTCGATGGCAATACGGAAAGCGCCATCATAAAATTGCGCCAAGGGTTCATCACCACGGTTCATGGTTCCTTCCGGGAAGATAAAAAGTGACTGCCCCTTTTGTAATTCAGTTTTTAGCAATTCCACACTTTTAGCACGGCTCTCCTGACTGCTTCGATCTACCATCACCACCAAATTGCGGTACATCCAGCCAAAAACGGGCACTTTCACCAGTTCTTTCTTACCCAATGGCTTAAATGCCTGCGGTGCTGCCAATACAACTGCGATGGCATCTAAATAAGAACCATGGTTGCAAACATAGATATAAGAACCCTTGGGATCGCGGTACTGCTTGTTTTTGATCACCAATCGGTAAAGACCGAGCACTAAAAATACCCGGGCCCAAATGCGCAAACAAACGAAGGATAGCGCTTGTGCTTTTTTTCCACTCAAAAGGGTATTGATCAGGATCACAAAAGGAAACATGATCAACATCATCACAATGAATACGGTAGCACACCAAACTAGATGTAAGATTGAAAACAAACGGCCAATGAATTTCATGTGATCAATTTAAATATCTAAAGTCTGACAGGCTTTTTCGGCCGCCATTTTTTCGGCATTCTTCTTATTATAATCTCTTCCCTGACCTAAATTTTCTCCATCAACCATCACATTTATGGTAAAAAGCTTGGCACTTTCCCCGTCTTCATTGGCCATCAATTCAAACAATACTTCTTTCCCATGTCTTTGACACCATTCGATGAGTTTACTTTTAAAATTTGTTTCGGTGAGCTCGAGGGTATGAATATCTACATGCGGCTGAATGATTTGATGTAGGATCACCGATTTGGTAAAATTATAGCCCTTATCCATATAAATGGCCCCAATGAGGGCTTCGAAAGCATCTCCCAAAAGAGAACCTTGTTTGGTGGGATAGTTCACGATGCGGGGATCAAATTCAATCAAATTATCCAAACCTAATTTCTTAGCCAACTGGTTGAGGTGTACTCGACTCACAATTTTGGAGCGCATTTCGGTTAGAAATCCTTCATCGCGATAGGGATAAATTTTAAATAATAATTCGGCTATCACCGCTCCTAACACCGCATCGCCCAAAAATTCTAAACGTTCGTTGCTGCTTTTGGCTCCATTTTTAAGCGTTATGGCCACCGATCGGTGCCTGAAAGCCATTTTATAAAGATTGAGATTTCCGGGAACGAAGCCCAACATGTTTTTTAGGCTAAGCACCAATTTCCTGTCGGAAGAAAGATATAGCTTATAAAACTGAAAAATGGGCATATGGATATGGTCCAGGTGTACTATCAAAAACCCGAGGACTTAAAATTATGTAATAAATAGGTGTGATAACAGATTTAGCCTTGATATTTTTTGAATATCACCGAGGCGTTGTGTCCGCCAAATCCGAAAGTATTGCTCAAAGCGGCTCTTACTTCACGTTTTTGTGCCTTGTTGAAGGTTAAATTGAGTTTGGGGTCAATTTCAGGATCGTCGGTAAAATGATTGATGGTTGGCGGGATGATATCATTTTTCACCGCTAATACCGAAGCTACGGCTTCCACCGCTCCGGCAGCACCCAACAAGTGGCCGGTCATGGATTTAGTAGAGCTGATATTTAAACGGTAAGCATCCTCGCCAAACAAGCTTTTAATGGCCTTGGTTTCGCTGATATCTCCCAGCGGAGTAGAAGTACCGTGCACATTGATGTAATCGATGTCGGAAGTAGTTAAACCGGCATCGCTCAAAGCACTCGTCATCACTAATTTTGCACCCAATCCTTCAGGGTGTGGAGCAGTAATGTGATTGGCGTCGGCACTCATACCACCGCCCACAATTTCTGCATAAATTTTAGCACCGCGGGCTTTGGCATGCTCCAGCTCTTCCAAAATCAGCGTAGCCGATCCTTCTCCGGCTACAAAGCCATCGCGATCTTTGTCAAAAGGACGAGAGGCGGTTTGAGGATCATCATTGCGGGTTGAGAGCGCATGCATGGCATTAAAACCACCCATTCCTGCCTCATAAATAATCGCTTCAGATCCTCCTGATATGATGATATTGGCTTTGCCCAAACGCAGGTAGTTAAATGCATCAATTAATGCATTGGTAGAAGAGGCACAAGCAGAAACAGTAGAGAAGTTTGGACCTCTCAAACCGTATTTAATGGAAATATGACCTGGAGCAATGTCCAGGATCATTTTTGGGATGAAGAAAGGGTTGAAACGTGGAGTTCCATCACCATTGGTGAAAGCCGCCACTTCATCCATAAAAGTTTTTAATCCACCTATACCCGATCCCCAGATTACACCAATGCGGTTGGTATCCAGCTTTTCAAAATCTAGATTCGCATCCTTTACGGCCTCATCGGTTGAAGCCAAGGCATAATGTACAAAGGGATCTAATTTTCGGGCGTCTTTCCGGTCCATGAATTGTTCCGGATCGAAGTTTTTCACTTCGCATGCAAACTGGGTCTTAAATTTAGTTGCGTCGAAATGGGTAATAGGTGCGGCGCCACTCACTCCGTTGATTAAACTATTCCAATACTCCGGAACAGTGTTTCCAATGGGAGTGAGTGCACCTAAACCTGTTACTACAACTCTTTTAAGCTCCATTTGTATGTGGGGCGGGTTATTTTACGTTTTTCTCTAAATAGGCGATCGCTTGACCAACGGTACCGATGGTTTCAGCTTGCTCATCAGGAATTGCAACATTAAATTCTTTTTCGAATTCCATGATCAGCTCTACGGTGTCTAATGAGTCGGCGCCCAAATCGTTGGTAAAAGAAGCTTCCGGAGTTACTTCTGCTTCGTCTACACCTAGTTTTTCTACGATGATTGCTTTGACTCTTGATGCGATATCAGACATAGTTTTAATGATTTAAGGGTTAAATAATTCTGTGCAAAGAAAAATAAATAATATCAAATATCAAACCTTTTTGTTTTTGGCTCAAACTCAACTAATTTGAACGTAAAGTATGATATTTTTGTATCTCAATTATTAAAAATAAAAATTTGAACAGAGTAACCCTAAAATTAGAGCTCGATTTTGATTTCGTCTTAATCGCCATTACTTCTTCCTTAAAAGATTACCGGCTTTGCCATCAAATTAACAAGTGCTTAGGGGTTGATTTTTCGCGAATGGATGAACTGGTACTACCTTCAGGGGATAATAAAGTGAATCAGGAATTCAATAGGTACGGCTATTTCCCCGACGACTCAGAAACCGAATTCTATTTAATAACCAATAAGGGTTCAGAAGGTTTTCTGATCCCGGAGATGAGCAAGGTAGATTACTTTGTAATGATTAAAAATTTTATTGATGAAGAGGATTTGAATCATTGGCTGAGCAGTATTAAAAAAATTGAGGAAGTGCTGGCTGCAGTAGAACTTGATCCTAAAAAGTTGAAATCCAAAGAAAATCTGCTATTTTAGCAACATAATTTAAAGTGTAAATCGTACACTATTACAACCAAATTCATTCTTTATATGAAACCATTTCACAGCCGGACTAAAATCGTTGCCACACTCGGACCCGCCTCCTCATCTAAAGAGGTATTGCTGAGCATGATTAAAGCCGGAGTAGATGTTTGCAGACTAAATTTTTCTCACGGAAGTCAGGAAATACATCAGAAAACGATCGATACCATCCGAGAGATCAATAAAAAATATAAAACCAATGTGGGTATCCTGGCCGATTTACAAGGGCCTAAGATCCGAATCGGTATTGTAAAAGATGGTGGAATCAATCTGGTGAATGGAAACAAAATCACCATTACCACCAAAGAGCAGATTGGTGATGAAGAACGTATTTATCTTACTTACGAAACTTTCCCTAACGATGTCCGCCAGGGTGAGATCATTTTGTTGGATGATGGGAAGCTTCAATTGAGAGTTCTAGAAAGCAACCATAAAGATGAAGTACTTTGCGAAGTGGTGCATGGTGGTATTTTAACCTCCAGAAAAGGGGTCAACCTGCCCAATACCAAGGTTTCTTTACCGAGCTTAACCGAAGAGGATTTGAGCAACCTGGATTTTGCTTTAAAAAATGATGTGGAATGGATCGGTTTGTCTTTTGTGCGCTCAGCCAATGATATTGTAGAATTGAAACGCATCATCAGTGCCAGCGAAAAATCGGCAAGGGTGATTGCTAAAATTGAGAAACCGGAAGCCATAGATAATATCGACGAAATTATTTCAGTAACCGATGCGGTGATGATTGCACGTGGCGACTTAGGGGTAGAAATGCCTTTAGAACAAGTGCCTTTGCTGCAAAAAATGATTGCCCAAAAATGCCGTCAGGCTGCAAAGCCAGTAATTGTGGCTACCCAGATGCTGGAAAGCATGATCACCACACCTCGACCTACACGAGCCGAAGTAAACGACGTGGCTAATTCTGTATTGGATGGAGCCGATGCAGTGATGCTGAGTGGCGAAACCTCAGTAGGCGAATTCCCGGTTACAGTAATTGAGACTATGCAAAAGATCATAGTGAATGTGGAGGATAACGCCTATCCTTTCAATTCACCTAAATCTTTAGATGAAAATGCTTCCAATTACATGTCGGATGCCATTTGTGGTTCAGCAGTTTACCTAGCAGAAAAAACAGACGCCTTGGGTATCGTTTCCATGACCTACTCTGGGTACACCGCCTTCGAAATTTCGAGTCATCGGCCTAAAGCCAATACCTTCATCTTTACCAGCAACCGCAACTTGTTAAATGCACTAAGTTTGGTTTGGGGGGTAAAAGCCTTTTACTACGACAAGTTTGAAAGTACAGACAAAACCATCAGCGAAGTAAACGGTATCCTCAAGGCCGAAAAATATGTATCGGCCGGCGACGTGGTAATTAATACGGCAGCCATTCCGATCGAGAAAAAAGGTAAGACCAATATGATCAAGGTGACCTTGATTGATTAAGCTAAAATATTTAACGCTTAAGTCCTTCTGAAAACAGAGGGACTTTTTTGTTTGGGTTCACGCTTAAATTCAAGTCGATTTTGCAAAGAATTACCGTCTGACTCAGCACACCAAAAAATATAATCACCAGTCATTTTTTTCTGAGTTTTCCACAGGCTTAACTTGCTGATTTTTAATTGATTGTTCGAAAAAAAAAAATGCAATGAAAGATTAAGCCCGAAGCTGTGGAAAACTCAAATTGAGCCCAAAGAATCGAAAAGATAAATTTGGAGAAAAACCCTCCAACTTTTTTAGGGTCAAACAATCTCAATCACATTTTTATTTTAATTTAAACATGGGTAAAACTTCTACAAGCAAAGCAAAAGCCTCCGGTAAAGGCCTCAGCTTTCAACGCTACTTCACCAAAGAAGGCGTAAGTGTTTACGATCTTTTCCAATACGAAAAACGATCGTCTGTAATTCGTAATCCGTCGGGAGACGCAGTGTTCGAAATGAATGATGTAGAAGTTCCCGCAAGTTGGAGCCAAGTGGCTACCGACATTCTGGCTCAGAAGTATTTCCGTAAGGCAGGTGTTCCACAAGCCGACGGAAGTTTGGGTTCAGAAAAAAGTATCAAACAAGTGGCACACCGTATGGCCGACTGTTGGAAACAATGGGGAGTTCGTTACGGCTACTTTGCAAGTTCTGCTGATGCGCAAGTATTTTACGATGAATTGGTTTATACCATCGTAGGTCAGTTGGCTGCGCCAAACTCGCCACAATGGTTCAATACTGGATTACACAGTGCTTATGGCATTACCGGAAAGCCACAAGGTCACTATTATGTTGATCCAGAAACAGAAGTATTGAGCAAATCGACCTCAGCTTATGAGCGTCCGCAACCCCATGCTTGTTTCATTTTATCAGTAAGTGACGATTTAGTAAATGATGGCGGAATCATGGACCTTTGGGTGCGTGAGGCCCGTATCTTTAAATATGGATCTGGAGTGGGTACCAACTTCTCTCAGATCCGTGGTGAAAACGAAAAATTATCAGGTGGTGGTTACTCTTCAGGTTTGATGTCATTCCTGAAAATCGGTGACCGTGCTGCCGGTGCGATCAAATCGGGCGGCACCACCCGTCGTGCAGCCAAAATGGTTTGCTTAGATTTAGATCACCCAGAAATTGAAGGATTTGTAAACTGGAAAGTGGAAGAAGAGAAAAAAGTGGCTGCTTTGATAGCAGCTGGTTACTCTTCAGATTACGAAGGCGAAGCCTACCGTACTGTTTCCGGACAAAACTCCAACAACTCGGTTCGTATTCCTAATAGCTTCTTCAAAGCTTTAGAAAATGGTGAAAACTGGGATCTGATTGGCCGCATCAACGGAAACGTAGTGAAATCGATCTCTGCCGAAAAATTATGGCAAGATATTGCTTTCGCTGCATGGGCTTGTGCCGATCCTGGTGTACAATACGATACTACCATTAACGAGTGGCATACCTGCCCAGAAGGTGGACGCATCAACGCTTCTAACCCTTGTTCAGAATACATGTTCCTGGACAATACCGCTTGTAACCTGGCTTCCATCAACCTGGCGCACTTCTTCAATCCGGAAACTTTGGTTTTCGATGTAAAAGGATTTGAACACGCCTGCCGCGTTTGGACTGTAGTATTGGAAATCTCTGTATTGATGGCTCAGTTCCCATCAAAAGAGGTGGCTCAATTATCATACGATTACCGCACCTTAGGTTTAGGGTACGCCAACTTAGGCTCTATGCTGATGGTAGGTGGTATTCCTTACGATAGCGATAAAGCTCGTGCCATTGGTGGTGCCATCACGGCCATCATGACTGGTACAGCCTACGCTACTTCTGCCGAAATGGCCAAAGAATTAGGTGCATTCCGCAGATTTGAAGAAAATAAAAAACACATGCTGCGTGTAATGCGCAACCACCGTTATGCCGCTTACAATGCATCTGATGCTTACGAAGGTTTAGAAATTAAACCAATGGGTATCGATCCGAAAGATTGCCCAGACTACTTACTGTCTGCAGCTTGCAACTCTTGGGATAAAGCGGTTGAAATGGGTGAGAAATATGGTTACCGTAATGCCCAAACCACCGTTATCGCTCCAACCGGAACGATCGGATTGGTGATGGACTGTGATACCACCGGTATCGAGCCTGATTTCGCCTTGGTGAAGTTCAAAAAATTATCGGGTGGTGGTTACTTTAAAATCATCAACCAGTGTGTGCCATCCGCTTTGCGTAACCTGGGTTACCAAGAAAGCGAAATCGAAGCCATCGTTAACTATGCAAAAGGTGCAGCTACCTTACAAGGTGCTCCACACATCAATTTAGAAACCTTAGCCGATAAAGGTTTCAAACAAGATGAACTCGAAAAATTAGACAAAGCAGTTATTTCTGCCTTCGAAATTGGTTTCGTATTCAACCAATGGACTTTAGGAGAGGATTGTCTGAAACGTTTAGGCTTCAAAGCTGAACAATACAATTCTCATGATTTCAATTTATTGAGAGCATTGGGCTTTAGCCGTCAGCAAATTGCCGAAGCCAACGAATATGTATGCGGTACCATGACCGTAGAAGGTGCACCTTTCTTGAAAGAAGAGCACTATCCGGTATTCGATTGCGCCAACAAGTGTGGATCTAAAGGCGAACGCTACATCCACGCCCATGGCCACATCAAAATGATGGCCGCTGCTCAGCCTTTCTTGTCAGGTGCGATCTCAAAAACCATCAACTTGCCAAACGAGGCTACGGTTGAAGAAATCAAAGATTGCTACGAATTGTCTTGGAAACTGGGCACCAAAGCTAATGCCTTGTACCGCGATGGTTGTAAATTATCTCAACCTTTATCTACCAAATCTGATACCAAGGAAGAGCAATTGGATACCGTGGAAGAAGTATTGGGTGAAGCAGCTAATGTAAAACTGAGTGATTTAACACCAGAGCAAGTTTTAGAGGCAGCACGTGCCATCTTAGACCGTTCTACAGACACGAACTTCAAGCGCCAGCTTTCGTCCGTAGTAGAGAAGAAGAATATGCCTGCAAAACGCAGCGGTTTCACTCAAAAAGCAGCGGTTGGTGGTCAAACCATCTTTGTTCGCACCGGCGAATATGAAGATGGCACTTTAGGTGAGATCTTTGTGGATATGCACAAAGAAGGTGCTACTTTCCGCTCCCTGATGAATTCTTTCGCCATTGCGGTTTCGGTAGGTTTACAGTACGGTGTGCCTTTGGAAGAATTCGTAGATAAATTCACCTTTACCCGTTTTGAACCTTCGGGCATGGTGACTGGTCACGAGAACATCAAGTCGGCTACCTCCATCATCGACTACATCTTCCGTATGCTGGGTTACGAGTACTTAGACCGCAAAGATCTGGTACACGTGATCACTGAGAAGAAAGTCGTATTAGGAAACCCTCAGATCCAGGATACAGATGTAAATCCACAGGATAACAGTTTTGAGGCTGCTCCGGTAGTAGCTGAAAATGTGACTGCAGCTGATAAAAGCCTTAAACCAGTGTTGGATATCTCTGGAGGTGGCCAGTCTGATGCACCTGCTTGTACCAACTGTGGACACATCATGGTGCGCTCAGGTACTTGCTACAAGTGCTTGAACTGTGGCACACAAGGTGGTTGCTCATAAGCTCATAACCAACCAATTATAAATGTAAAGCCCTCCGATGAATTTCGAAGGGCTTTTTTTATAAGCTTATTTGGGTACCACTACTATAAACTTGGCGGTTGAATTAGGCTTGCCTAGGCTAATTACTTTATTGTTCACCCAATAGCATGCAGCATTATTTTCATAACCTGCAATGTAACTCGACTCGCCGTAAAAGAACAAATCACTAGCACTTGAATTGAGTGAACTTAATTCTGTTTTGGTATTATTTACCCAAATACTAGCACGCTGATTAGTTTCATCTGACCCAACAAAATAGGGTTTCCCATTATTGATTTCCATATCGTTCAGGCTGGCAACTGAGCTGTTAATGGATAAGGGGCCAAGAATATCGTTTTTCCAATAAACGTAACTGGAGGTATTATTTTGAGAAATGATGCCGAAAGTGAATATATCATTCTGCAGCCTCTTGAGGCCCTGAATGGAACCTGTATTATTTCCGATAGGGTGCCAATCTATTGTATAATCCATAGCATCAGGAACTTTATTGAGCACCCAATAGCCGGTAAGCCCCGATTTATGAGAACCATATAAATAGATTACGTTATTCTCGTAATAAGTTCCCCCGGTAATGTAATTGCCTGTACTGTTTCCGTCCAATACTTTATAATTAACACCACCGTTTTCAGGTTGCCTGATGATAGGAAAGATTGGATGGGAATTGGTTATTTCGTTTACGCCAAAGGTGAGCAAGCCGCCCATTAAACCAAGGGTCCTTACATGGGTCCCCGGCAAGTAATTGAAATTGACCATTGACAAATCAATTTTTATTCCATCTTTCCAATAACAAGGCTTATCATTAAACTGACCAGCCATGTATACTGAACCATTAATAACTTTCATATCATAAATATTTGCACCGGCAGAAAGATCATCAATAGGATGAAATTCCCCGTTCTTCCAATAACATACGGATGTAGTTACACCATCATCTAACTTGTAAGTACCAGCAACATATATATCCACTGCAACAGGTTTTTGATCTTTTCTGCAGGATACAAATGAATATGCCCAGATTAAGCAAATGACAGTGAGCATTCGAATAATTTGTTGTTTCTTCATGATTAATCTTTTAATTGTAATTCAGCATAAATTATGCCTTCGGGCTTAGATAGGGAGTCGAAAATCGACGAATGACCATGTTTAGGGGATGAGTGTCCTAAATAGCCGACGAACGGTTTGTGCTAAACCAAAAAATCCCGCCAGGAAATTCTGACGGGATGGATTCATAGGTAGCTGATTTTTTTAAAACTGATAGGTGAGCCCCACTTGTATTACCTGGTTTTTGTATTCAGGCACTTCCGCACTACCGTCGGCATTGTTTTTCTGGAAATCGAGTGCATAACGGGCATTGATACCGAGTTGGCCGCCTAATTCATATCCCAGGCCAATTACACCTCCAAAGAGGCTTTTCTTCAGGTTTTTGTTTTTCTCTTCAATCGTATTTCTGAATTCCTGGGTGCCTGATTTAAAACTCTCGGTAGTAGAAAGCAAGAAAGAAACCTGCGGGCCCACAGTGATGTTCAGCCCTTCGCTTAGCCAAATTTTGGCTAATAGCGGTACATCTACAAAATTGGTCGTTACTTTATAATCATAATCGCCTCCCAAAATAGTTCCAGAACTCTGATAGCCTTTTTGCGAATACACCAATTCGGGTGCAAAAGAAAAAGATTCCACCACCGGAATATCTACGAAAACACCTGCAGCCAAACCTGGTTTAAATCGCGATTTGAAATCGCTTTCGCCAGATTTAATCACATTAGATACGTTTAATCCGGCTTTAAATCCTAGATAAGCGCCTTTTCCGGGTTTAAGGTGTTGAGCCTGTAAAGCCACAAGAAACATACAAGAGCAGATGGTCGTTAAAAATAATTTTTTCATAGTGTTTTTCATTGGTACAGCAACCTATGTTTAATTATCGTGCCAAATTTCATACAGTGCTCAAGTGCATCTTGCGAGAAAATCAGTTAAAATATCGTCTTTGTGTAAAATCAGCGGTAGTAAATCACAATTCAAAACTGTCCAATGTAAAGGTGGATTGTATATTTTTCCATACAGTCTGCGTTTGTAATTTCGGATGTGTTTTGCTTTCTTTATTCATGATTTGGTATGTATACCTCCTGAGTTTTTTTGTGCTCAACATCATCAGCATCTGGTATTTGAGAAAACTATTGGCCAAAAGGCTGAAAAGTGCGCTACTCACCTGGCTGTTTAGTATTTCCATTAGCTTAAGTATCAATTATATCATCGCTGTATTGGTTATTGCCATTACCTTAAGAACATTGGCATGAGAAAGCTTGTATTTCGTTTCATTATCTCTATACTTCTCTTACATAGCCTTGGGCTCAGTGCACAGCAAAAATCATTTATTTACCAGCTTGATCAGCCAAACACTTGGGCGGATTCTGTCTTTAAAAAACTGAGTCGAAAACAAAGAATAGCTCAATTATTTTTTGTGAGGGCGCATACCGACAAAGGAAAAGCCTATGAAGATTCTATTGCCAGGGTGATCCGCAAAGAAAAAATTGGAGGATTGGTTTTCTTTCAAGGCGGGCCAAGCAGGCAGCTTCATCTCACTACAAGGTATCAGCAATTGACAAGGGTTCCTTTACTGATCGCCATGGATGCCGAATGGGGTCTGGGCATGCGCCTCGACAGTACCATGAGCTATCCCTATCAAATGACACTGGGCGCCATCCAAGATGAAAATTTGATTTGGAAAATGGGGGAAGAAATCGCTTACGATTTAAAGAGATTAGGAGTGCACATCAATTTTGCTCCGGTAGTGGATATCAATAACAACCCGAAAAATCCGGTCATCGGTTTCAGGTCTTTTGGCGACGATCAATTACAAGTAACTCGTAAGGCTGGTGCCTATATGATAGGGATGCAAGAAAAAGGAATTTTGGTGAGTTTGAAACATTTCCCTGGCCACGGTGACACCGATGTAGATTCGCACTACGATTTGCCACAATTAAATTTTGGTCGGGGTCGGTTGGATTCTTTAGAGATGTTTCCTTTTAAAGAATTGATTAAAAATGGGGCTTCGGGTGTGATGGTAGCCCATATGAATATTCCTACACTCGATGCCAGCCCCAATTTACCTTCCACACTTTCCAAATCTATTGTGAACGGCATTTTGAAAAATGATTTAGGATTCAAGGGCCTCGTATTCTCCGATGCCATGAACATGAAGGGGGTGGTTAAATTTTTCCCGAATGGCGAAGCCGATGTTCGAGCCCTGATTGCCGGAAATGATGTGTTGGAACTTTCTGAGAATTCCAAAAGAGGAATCAAACTCGTTAAAAAGGCCATCAGAAAGAAACGACTTTCTTGGGAACAAATCAATGTAAGCGTAAAAAAGGTGTTGGCAGCCAAGTATTGGGCGGGTCTGCATCAAAATGTACAGCTCAACCCGGCAAATTTATATGAAGATCTCCATCGCCCCTCAGCCCGAGAACTGAACCAGGAGCTGGCCGATGCAGCAGTTACTGTTTTAAACAGTAGAAAACTGATAGATGATTTAGATCCGAATAAAAAAACAGTCGTACTCAGTTTGGGCAGCCCTCAAACAACCAGATTTCAGCAAGAGTTACGTAACTATTTTAAACAGGCTGAATTGATTTGCTTGGATAAATCTGCCTCTGCTCAACAAATAGAAGAGGTTTTGGCAAAAATCAGTCCCGATCTCCAAATCATCCTGAGCATACACGATACCCGCAAAAGACCAGCAGCAGTGTTAGATTACAATACTGATTTGCTGAGATTAGTAAACCGATTAGCTGAAAGTGATGCGCTCATTTCTCTTTTCGCCAATCCTTACACCCTTATTCAATTGCCCGAAATTGCCAAGGCCCAAACCCTGGTGCTCAACTACCAAAATAGCGAGGAGATGCAAAAGGCAGCTGTCAAAGTAATTACCAAAGCGATTCCATCTAAAGGGAAACTACCGGTAAATATCAATGCTTCCCTTAAAAATGGAGATGGTTTATAAATGATGCAGAATGAAATGATCACCCTGCACCAATGATTAAAGTCAAGATTTAGCCATTCCGACCACCCAGGCTACAACCGCACCTGCAACAGCAGACATTCCTGCATAAATCAACACGTCAATAAATAAGCCGTTCAGGGTGAAGATATTACTGGTTCCGTACATGGTGAAATTTACCCCTGCAGCCAGCAATAAGCCAATCCATAAGCCCGTTTTAGCTCCCGTAGCAGCCGTTTGAATGTGTGCAAGGCGGCTGAAGATGTAGGAAAGTAAAAATCCGGAAGCGAGGTTACCCAATGCGATCGACCATAACAGCATATCTTCGCCACGGTCTACACCCGTTGCCGATCCGGCATGCGCTCGCAAAATATCAGCGAATAACATCCCATAACACAGCCATCCTAAAAAGAAATAAGTAATGCCCCCGGCAATACCTGCTGCTAAAAAGTTTTTTGAATTCATGATTTTGTTTGGTTTATAAATAGGTTAAAAATTTAAAAGCATAACGAACATACGGTATAGAATATTTTGTGTTTTGGCTGCCACTTTACTCATTCCAACAACTAGGGCATCGAAATATCTAAGCATTATTGGAAAATTAAATGTATTAGTCTATCTTTGCAGTCCTCATTTTTGAGGGAAATAGATAATCGTTTAATAATTTAAATTCAAGC
>JACCED010556319.1_pt1 | contig 34029 bp, 30 predicted proteins | sample 7455021 | NCBI WGS metagenome assembly JACCED01 (sample SAMN15323456, study PRJNA562643) | freshwater metagenome | isolation source: river surface water | place: USA:Blue River Watershed | collected 2017-08-19 | reverse complement strand
GGCTCGTGAAGCTGGGTTCTGCAACCGGCTCTGCGGGCGCTGCGGTGTCGCTATCCCCTGACAGATCAACGACGATGACGTTGAGCGTTTCCGGCCGTGACGATGCGGAGCGACCTGACAAAAAATCAAAGCGCAACAGAAAGACCGCAAGAACTAGGATGTGTGCGAACACAATGACGGTAGCACGCCAGCCATAACGTTGATGCGGTATGGGATGCGCTAAGCGCACGGGCGCGCAAATTCCCGATCCTTCATGATCAAGCGAATCGTTATTTGTCTCAGATTGTGACGTTTTATCTGACATGGCTTATATATACCTGCCGTGCAGTTTAGAGCTTTTGCTTGGTCTTCAGATAAAATTTGAGCATTCAAAGGTGAATACGATATTTTTCGGATGATAAAAAAATGAAAAAATTATTCAGTTCTGTCGCGATTGCAATCGGTGTGTTGCTTGCTAATGCGGCGGTGGCACAAAATGCACCAAACTCAGGCTTGACTTTCGATGCACCGTGGGTGCGTGCGAGTGCCCCTGGCCAAAAAAACGGTGCGGGCTACGTACAGATTCAAAACAAAGGCGGTCAGACGGATCGCTTGATCTCAGCGACGACGGCAAACGTTGGGCGCGTTGAGCTACATACAATCATTAACGAAAATGGCGTGGCAAAGATGCGGCAGGTGCAGGGTATTGACGTGGCGGCAGGTGCTGGTGCCACTCTCGCACCCGGTGGCTTTCACATTATGTTTATGGGCTTGAACGCGCCGTTTAAGGTGGGCGAGGTCGTTCCCGTGACGTTGCGCTTTGAAAAGGCAGGCGAAGTCAAGGTCGACTTCGAGATTAAGCCAACAGCCTATAACCCTGCTGGTGCCGATCAAGGCGCTGCCCACAAGCATTAATCGTTAAGGCCTCTATGTTGTTTGGTGTCACGGACTACGGCGCTTTCGTTGTTGCCTTCACAATATTCTTGTTGATTCCAGGACCGGGAAATTTGGCCTTGGTCACCTCGACGAGTAAAGGAGGTATTTCGGGTGGCTTAGGTGCCACGATGGGCGTGATACTTGGCGACCAAGTATTGTTGTGGTTAGCTGTGGCTGGCGTCGCTGCGATCTTGATGGCGTACCCTACAGCGTTTGAAGCTGTGCAGTGGATCGGTGCACTCTATCTAGCGTGGTTAGGGTTGCGCATGTTACTGGCCAAGCCCGGGGCTGCACCTATTTTGAACATCAAACCGTATCACTACATGCGTCAGGCTTTATTGATTACGGTCCTCAATCCTAAAGCCATTGTGTTTTATATGGCTTTTTTCCCCTTGTTTGTGGACCCTGTTCACCACCGAGGGGTCATTACATTCGGATTTTTGGCCGGCACCATTGCTGTCCTGACTTTTATCTACGGACTGGGCGCAACGTTACTGACTTTTTTTTTGGCGGAGCGCTTACGCACCAATCCGAAAGTGGGTTATTTTCTTGAAAAAATTGCCGGCCTGTGCCTTATTGGTTTTGGCATCAGGCTGGCTCTTTCGCGTTAGCACACTCCGCGCATTATTTGGTTTGCTCAGCAACCATATGAGTATGCGCGGTCTTCAGAAGAATGCACGGCACGTTCTTCTCGACACCGCGGTCGATCATTGCACCTAAAATATGCTCGTGCTCAGTGCGATTTCCTTGCACTAGATCACGGAGCATCGACGCGGCAAAGCTCGACCCGACTTTGGTCAGCATGTCTAATGCTTTTTGTTGAGCACTCGCTTTTGTCGGGAAGCCATGTGCTTGAGCGATTGCGCAGGATTCGGCATAAAAAGCGGTCATCACTTCTTTACCCCAAGGCGCTGCAGCGATTTTTCCGACGTGTCCGCGGCATAGGGTTGTCATTCCAGCAAGCGTTGCTAGAAATACCCACTTGTCCCAAAGCGATTGTTCAATGTTCTCGCTATAGGTCTTGTCAAATGCGGCCTTTTCACACAGCGCAAAGAATTCACGCGACAAAGCCTCGTGCGCTGCAGAGCGATGGCCAACGGTCAGCGCATGGAGATCGGTTAGTTGTCTGACGGCACCGCTCGAAGCGATGGTGGCTGCAATATGGGCAACGCCACCCATGACACGATCACGGCCAAATTTTTCGTCAAGACGCTGGATGTGGCTCATGCCATTCAAAAAGGGGAGTAAGACTCCCTTGCTACTGGCGGCGCTGATGGAGTCGAGTGCATCGTCAAAATCAAACGCCTTAGGCGCGAGAATAATCAGGTCATACTCTGGCTTAAGTTGATCTCGGGTAACAGACTTCGGTTTGATAGTAAATGATTCTTTAGGGGTTTCGATCGTTAGCCCCTCGGCTTGAATCTTTGCGTGACGCGCATCACGCAGGAGGTAAGTAACATCGGCACCGGCTTGAATAAGGCGTGCCCCAAAGTAACCGCCAACTCCACCTGCGCCAAGAATTAATATCTTCATTTATGTCTCCCTGTTGCTGCGCATCTTATCGTGTTTTGCGGTTAGAGTGATGGCTACGTTAGATCTCAGTCAAACAACTTGTCTGGAACCTATGCTGGCCGTGCTCTCCAAAATCGTGCAGTCCTCACGCATTCCTTTTCAGGTGCGCAGCTTTCGCTATCAATGGCCAGCTGACCTCTTTGCCTCCTGGGCGTTTGAGATGGAGATCTTGGTTTTGGGGTGGTACGTACTCGTCGAGTCGAACTCGGTGCTGATGCTTGTTGTCTACGGTGCGTTGCAATACAGCGGTTCTTTGATCAGTCCATTTTTTGGAATTGCCGGCGATCGGTTTGGTTATCGAAGCCTCTTCATGCTGACGCGAGGCCTGTATGCGTGCCTGGCGATGTCTATCGCGCTACTAGGTTTCTATGATTTGCTCTCACCCGTTGTTGTGATTGTATTGGCTTCAATCGTTGGCGTTGTTCGTCCCTCTGACATGATGATGCGTTATGCCTTGATTGGTCAGACGCAGCCTGCTGATCAAATGACCGCTGCGCTTGGTTTATCGCGCATGACTTCCGATTCGGCGCGTATCGCAGGAGCGCTTGCAGGTGCAAGTGTGTTCGCGCAATTTGGACTCGTGCCTGCGTATGTTGTGATTACGCTCCTCTATGTCGTTAGCTTCATTTTTTCGCGTGGTGTGGCGGGGCGTACGCAGCATGCCGGGCAGCCCGTTTCTTCTGTGTCACCCCTGCGTGATTTAAAGGAGGCGTTTGTTTATGCCTGGGACAAGCCTGAACTGCTTGGGCCCATTGCCATCGCGTTTTTGATTAACCTTTTAGCGTTTCCATTTTCACTAGGGCTGTTGCCTTACATCGCACGGACAATTTATGAAGTCGATCAAACCGGCCTTGGATTGTTGAGCGCTAGCTTTTCAATAGGCGCTTTGCTGGGGTCTCTCGTTCTGGGAACGAATATTTTTTCGCTAGGGACAGCCCGTGCAATGTTTATTGCGACTGTTTGCTGGTTCGGGCTACTTTTGATTTTTGCACCACTCACATCCTTTAGTGCTGGCGTAGTGATTTTGCTTTGTGCAGGCTTTGCGCAAAGCATGTGTATGACACCTTTGGCGGCCGTGATGCTACGTTCCACAGACCCGAAGTTTCGCGGACGAATCATGGGCTTACGTGTGTTGGCTATCTGGGGTTTGCCGCTCGGCTTGCTGATTTCAGGGCCGCTCATCTCTTCGATCGGCTTTGTTTGGACGACAGTTTTGTACACGACGCTTGGCATCGTAGCCACGGTGAGTGTGGCATGGAAGTGGCGCGACCGCCTATGGCAGGTCGGTGCGCCAGCGAACCGGCATGGCTAGTCGGTTCGCTGAGGGCGCATATCCAAACTTCGGTACTTAGACGCCTTCTACAATTCGGATATCGCGCTCAACGGATCCAGTTCCCAGGGCGCGAATCGCCTCTTGATAGCCGGGGCTGTTGTAGGCTGCCAAGGCAGCTTCTACGCTCTCGAATTCAAGCAATACAGTTCGCTGCTTCACCCCGTCTTCTTTAACGGCTGCCGCCTCGTTGCGCGCTAAAAATTTGCCTCCGGCAGCAGTGAGCGCTGGGCCTGCCAGCTTGGCATAGGCGGCAAGCGCCTCTGGGTTGGAGATGGAGCGATAGGCACTGATCCAATAAGCTTTAGCCACGATGACCTCAAGTTGTTAATAGATTGAAAAATTCCGAACCGGTAGAGTACCAATTCTGCGCGCAGTGCAGTGATACAACATGGCGGTGAATTGCTGCGCTGCAGCGTAGGTGGCGGCGCCTATCAGACTGCACGAGAAAGATCTTTATGTTAGGGTTGATACTAGGTTCGATACAACGCTCAGAGTCAGATGAAAATTTTTTACGGCTGGAAAATGGTATTCGCTGCAGCATCGCTGCAGTTTATGCAGTCCATGATGCTGCACCAGGCATTCGGCGCGTATATCGCTGTTCTGATCCAAGATAAGGGGTGGAGTAAGACTTCAGTATCCGGGGCCTCGGCACTCATGTCCATGGAAGCCGCCATTATTGGCCCGATCCTTGGATGGTTTCTCGATAAATTTGGCTCGCGCGGTGTGATTAAGGTTGGCGTCGTCGTGTTCGGGCTCGGATTTATTTCATTGAGCCAAATCGACACGCTGATGGGGTTTTATGGCGCGGCGGTGGTCATTGCTATTGGCTCCTCCATGGCGGGATATTTTCCACTGAACGTCGGTGTGATTCAGTGGTTTGAAAAAAAGCGTGCACGTGCATTGTCAGTAGTCGGTCTGGGTTTGGCATTAGGAGGCACGTTGGTGCCCATCGTTGCCTGGAGCATCGAAACGTTCAGCTGGCGCGAGACAGCTTTTTCCTGTGGTGTCTTCGTGATACTGGTGGGCTACCCCTTAGCTTGCGTGTTTCGTCGCCGCCCCGAGGATTTTGGCGAAACGGTTGACGGGTTGGGCGTTGCTCGCGGAACCATCGACGTATCAGGCGCGGTTGAATCCAAACCAGAGCCCGAGTTCACGCCGCGTCAAGCCCTTCGCACCAAAGCCTTTTGGCTACTTTCAGCAGGTCACGGTGTCGCGTTGATTATTGTGACCGCCGTCAACACGCATGCCATCAATCACATGCGCATTTCCTTGGGCTACACCATTGCGCAAGCATCGTTTTACATTACGCTCATGACTGGGTTTCAGGTCATCGGTGTACTGTTAGGCGGAGTGCTGGGTGACAAGTTACAGAAGAATCGCGTCGCTGCGGTGTGCATGATGATGCACATGGTGGGTATGTTGATGCTGACGTATGCGTTTGGGCCAGTGATGTTGGTGTTGTTTGCGGTTTTTCATGGATTGGCCTGGGGGGTTCGTGGCCCCTTCATGCAAGCGATTCGCGCGGACTATTTCGGGCGTAAATCAATTGGCATGATTCTTGGTTTGTCCGCGCTGATCACAGCCTTTGGTCAGATATCGGGCCCATTGCTTGCGGGCATCATGGGCGATGCCACAGGTAACTATCGCTTGGGATTTACGGTGCTTGCACTCATCGCAGGTGCCGGCACCGCCTTATTCTGGTTTGCCAAACCACCCGCTATGCCCGAGGCCGCCGCTTAGGGCCAATAGGTCGGGATTGAGTTCTGACAGATTTGCGCAGCCGAGTAACGCCATATCCCGGTCGATCTCGGTTCGCATCATTTCCAGAACGTGTTCAACCCCTTGGGCTTGTGCGACTGCTGCGCCATAGAGTTGTGGTCTACCCATAAAGACGAGTGACGCTCCTAGGGCAATCGCCTTTAATACGTCCGTACCGCGGCGAAAACCTCCGTCGATGAAAACGGGATATTGTCGACCCACTGTACGGACGATTTCGGGGAGTGCCTGTAAGGGGGCAATCGCACCATCTAGTTGTCGCCCGCCATGGTTCGAGATGATGAGTGCGTCGGTCCCCATTTTTTTTGCTGCATGTGCGTCCTCAGGGTGCATCACGCCTTTTAATATGAGTTTTCCCTGCCAGTAATCACGTAGCCACCGAATGTGCTCCCACGATAATTTGTCCCGACCCGCTCGGAAACCATCGGTTGTATTCTCGGTAATGGAGGGCCCCATTGTGTCGTACATGTTGACGAAGCGGGGAACTCCATCGCGATAAAGTGTTCTAGCAAAAACCTGTATGAGCCATTTGGGGTGAAGCAACCCGCTGAGCATGAGCTTTGGCGTTAGTTGGAAGGGGATCGTAAAGTCGTTACGTTGATTATTTTCTCGATTAGCACCCACACAGGTATCGATGGTGACAACAATGGTTTCGATCTGTGCGGCGTGTAGTCGGTCCGCTATTTTTTGTATACGTCCGATGTCACCTGGAAAATAACCTTGATACCACGCGTTTGGATTGATCTGGGCAAGTCGTTCTAAAGGGACGTTGGAGGCGCCACTGATGATGTATGGGATATTGGCTTTTGCTGAGGCAGCCGCCAAAATGGCATCGCAGTCATGGCAGATGATTGCGTTAACACCCGTTGGCGAGAATCCTAAGGGACTTGCATAATTTGTGCCTAAAACCTGGGTACGTTGACTACGCGAGGACACCTCGCGCAGTCCGCGTGCCTTGAACACGAGTTGATTAAAAATCAAACGATTTTGGCTCAGCGCTTGTTCATCTTCTGTTCCGCCACGAACATATTCAAAAACCGCCTTGGGCAGTCGGCGTTTCGCCGCACGCTCATAGTCTTGAGCGCTCAATAATCTTGTTTTCAGCGCCATGAAAGAGAGATTCGAAGTTGATTATTCGGATAGCTGGGCGCGGTTACGCTCAATGAAAACTCCAAGCTTTTTGTGTTGATCTTTCAAGAATGAGGTGAATGCTTCAGGTGTCATTCCTCCAGGAATTACGCCCATCGCTGCGAAACGCTTGCGTACCTCAGGCAATGCCAGAACATCGGTAACGTCTTTCGAGATCTTTTGCACGATATCGTTTGGCGTTTGGGCTGGCACCATGAGTCCATACCAAGCGGTCATGTCAAAGTCGGGCATACCAACTTCTTTTGCGCCCGGGATATCCCACCCTGGCATTCTTTCAGGTTGTCCAAGAAAGAGCGCTTTGATCCGACCGCCATCTGCATGAGGTTTGTATACAGCGCCTTCGAAAATCCCGTCAATCTGTTTCCCGATCAAGTCGTTTAGTGCCGCGATACTTCCGCCTTTGTATGGTGCGTACACCATCGGGATTCCGGTTTGATTCGAAAACTCAAGAGACGCAAGGTGCATGCTTGAGCCAATGCCAGCGACGCCAAAGTTCAGGGGACGATTGAGCTTTTTTGCGTAGGCGATAAATTCTGCCGTTGTGTTCGCCGGTACGTCGCTACGTACTAAAAGCGCTAAGGGGTAGCGTCCCAGCGATGTCACAGGCGTTAGGTCCGTGGTCTTATAGGGAAGGTCTTTCACTAAGAACTGGTTTGTGATCCAGGCAAATGGGATATATAGGATGGTGTAGCCATCGGGCTTAGCCTTGGCGACGTAGTTGGTGGCAATAACTGTTTGACCGCCGGCACGGTTTTCGACCACCACCGGTTGCCCCCATTTTTTACTCAGCTCAGCCGCAACGACACGGGCTTGTGAATCCGAGCTGCCTCCGACTGCGAAGGGCACAACGATTGTGACTGACTTGTCTGGGTAGGCTGCCTGTGCAGAACTAAAGAACCCTGCTGCGGCTAATAACGTAGCCGAGATAACCTGTTTGCTGATGTATTTCATGTTTCCTCCGCATATTGTCAGATTTTGTGTATGTTTTTATTGGGTATTTTGGGTATGTACGCTGCCGTTTGTTATCCTAGCGCACTCTGCCGTCCGTTGGTTATTGCACTGCACGCATAGTATTGCTTAGCATCTGATGGTTGTTTAAAAAATGGTGATCTGAGTGTTAAGACTCTGTGCTGTCTTTCTTGTCGTTTTCATGGCTGGCTGCATCACAGTCGGCCCTGATTATGACCAAGCTCAGGGAACAACAGTGCCCGCTGCGCCAGTCACTTGGCAACAAAACTTACCGCACGGCGGCGACATGGTGGCGCTTGGTAACTGGTGGGCACAATTCAATGATCCTGTACTGCTTGAGCTAATTGATTCTGCGCAACAGCAAAGTCAGACCATGGCCGCAGCTGCGTTGCGTATTGCGCAAGCACGCGCCGTACTCGTCACTGCAAACGCTGCCGCCGTTCCTAACATTAACGCTGCCGCCGTCGCTACGCGCGGGACATTCCAGTTAGGTGGTCCTATTATTGTCGCGACGACCTCGCAAGCACAGTTGCAACTGGGTTGGGAGATCGATTTATTCGGTGGCCTGTCTCGCGCAAACGAAGCAGCGCAGGCGCGTCTCGAAGCTCAGGTCGCCAATTGGCATGAGGCCAGGATTTCTGTATCGGCAGATGTGGCCAATATGTATACAAACTTGCGCGGCTGTGAACAGCTCGCCGCGATTGCACGTTCTGATGTTAAGTCGCGTCTGCAAACCGCGAATTTGACGCAAAAACTCGCGCAGGCTGGATTTCAATCGCCCGCAACGTATGCCTTAGCGAGTGCGAGCGCAGCCGAAGGACAGAGTCGTGTTGCAGCACAAACCGCCGACTGCGATATTCTGATTAAAGCTCTTGTGTCGGTGACAGGTCTGTCTGAAATTGACCTGCGCGCAAAGTTAGCAAAGCAGACCGCCAAGTTACCTGTGCCCGCAATGCCAACGCTTAAACAAGTACCCGCACAAGTGCTGTCGCAGCGCCCCGATATTGCAGCGGCTGAGCGAGATGTGGCGGCTGCGAGCGCAGATATTGGGGTCCGTGAGGCTGAGCGGTATCCACGATTGTCGCTATTGGGTAATATCGGTCCTCTCGGATTTGAGACGAGTGCGGGTTCAATCAATGCGACGTCTTGGTCGATCGGTCCTTCGCTCACTCTCCCAATATTTGATGCAGGTCGCCGTGCGGCGAACGTTGACACGGCAATGGCTGCGTACGACGTCGCCGCAAATAATTACCGTACTCAAGCCAGACGTGCGGTTCGCGAAGTAGAAGAGGCGCTAGTTCGGTTAAATAGCCTCGACATCCGCGAAAAAGAATCTCTAAAGGCTGCGAGGGGTTATCACGCGTCCTTGCGTGCAATGCAGGAGCGCTATAACTTCGGCTTGGCAAGCATCCTCGATCTCGAGGAAACCCGCAGGCTTTCATTCAACGCCGACAATATTTTGGCGACAGTGCGCCGCGAGAGGGTCAACGCGTTTATTGCTCTTTACCGTGCAGTCGGAGGTGGTTGGACGCCATCCGAGTCGCGTGAGACGCTGCAGACCGTCAGAGCGAATCCCGCCGACATATTAAAGACGAAGACTCAACCATGAACTGGACACGATTAATGAACAAAAGTTTGGCGACAAGCTTGTTAAGTCTGATCTGTATGCAAGCGGATAGCGCTCTCGCGCAGGCTGCATCCCCGACGGCGCGTCCAGCGTTAACAATCTCGGTGGTCAAACCCCAGTGGGTATCGATGCCAGCAACGATTCGTGCCAATGGCAATATTGCTGCCTGGCAAGAGGCCTCGATTGGAGCGCAGGTAGGTGGATTGCGCGTTGCTGAAGTGCGGGTCAACGTCGGCGACGTCGTCAAGCGTGATCAAGTGTTGGCGACGTTCGCCACTGACACAGTGTTGGCTGATTTAGCGGTACAGAGGGCGCAAGAGGCCGAGGCGGCCGCCGCCCTGGCTGAGGCGCAAGCCAATGCAGGACGTGCACGGAGTTTGAAAACTTCTGGGGCGCTATCGGCCCAGCAAATCAGTCAATATCTGACAGCTGAGCAAACAGCTAAGGCAAGGCTAGAGGCTGTTCGTGCGCAAATGCAAGTACAAAACTTGCGTTTGCAGTTTGCGGAGGTTCGTGCGCCGGACGATGGCGTGATCTCGGCTCGACAGGTAAGCGTAGGTGCTGTGATTCCCCTTGGGACCGAGCTATTCAAGATGGTGCGACAGCGCAGACTCGAGTGGCGTGCAGATGTCATTTCAGAAGAGTTGAGTCGAATTAAGGTAGGGATGCCGGTACGAGTGACCCCGGCGAGCCTGGGCAAAGATGGAACTCCGTTGCTAGGTAAAGTCCGCGTGATAGGCCCAACAGTAGATCTGCAAGCGCGTACGGCGGTTGTGTATGTCGATCTCCCCACGATTGAAACCGATGCGCCGGTTGTGCGTGCGGGCATGTTTGCCACTGGAGAGTTCGAGTTGGGTGACACACGTGTGCTGACTTTGCCGCAAGAGTCGGTCGTCATGCGCGATGGTTTTAGTTATGTATTTAAGGTTCGAGATGCCGCGCGTGTTTCTCAAGTACGTGTTGAGATTGGTCGCCGACTTGGTGCACGCGTTGAGATTCTCAAGGGCGTTGAGGACAATGAGAGCATCGCCGAATCCGGAGCAGGTTTCCTAAATAATGACGATGTGATTGCTATCGATTCGACTCCATCACCCAAGACGTCTGAAGCGAAGTAGGCGCTCGAATGAATTTTTCCGCTTTTTCGATTCGTCATCCAATTCCAGCAATTCTGCTGTTTATTCTGTTGTCGATTGCGGGTGTCTTGTCGTTTCGAGCGATTGGTGTTCAGGACTTCCCCGATATCGAATTGCCGATGGTGACAGTTGAAGCGAGCTTGCCAGGGGCCGCACCTGCGACGCTCGAAACTGAAGTTGCACGCAAGATTGAAAATTCAATCGCAACGTTGCAGGGAATCAAAAACCTATACACCAAAATATTGGAAGGCACGGTTGTCATCACGGTCGAGTTCAATCTCGAGAAAGATGTCATGGAGGCCGTGAATGATGTGCGTGATGCGGTCACTCGCGTGCGTGCGGACTTACCTGCTGACGTGAAAGAGCCAACCGTATTGCGCACCACCACAGCGGGGCGTCCATTAATGACCTATGCCTTGACGTCGACGCGTCTTGATCAAGAAGGGTTAGCTTGGTTTATCGACAATACCGTGACGAAAAACTTGTTGACCGTCAATGGGGTTGGTCGTGTCAAGCGCATCGGTGGGCTAAATAGAGAGATTCGTATCGAACTAGATCCTCTAAAAATGGCGGCCTTGGGTGTGACGGCATCCGATATCTCTCGTCGTCTTAAGTTAGTGCAACAGGAGTCACCAGGTGGAAGAGGGGATATTGGCGGCGCTGAGCAATCCGTTCGCACGATTGCCACCGCGACACGTGCTGCCGAGTTAGCAGACTTAGATATTTCTTTAGCGGATGGTCGCCGAGTGCGGCTTGGGCAGCTTGCCAAAATTGAGGATGCAACCGCGGAGCGTCGCTCGATCGCCTTAGTAAACGGCAAGCCGGTGGTCGCCTTTGAGATCATGCGAAGCAAGGGTGCTAATGAGGTGTCTCTTGCGAAAGACGTGCATGAGGTCATTGCAGCGCTTGCGCTCAAGCACCGCGATATTGAGTTCTCTGAGCAGATCAACAACGTCACGGCAACAGAGGAGAACTTTGACGGATCCATGCACCTTCTGTACGAAGGTGCGATCCTCGCTGTTTTAGTTGTCTGGTATTTCTTAAGAGATTGGCGCGCAACAATTGTGTCTGCCGCAGCACTGCCACTATCGATCCTGCCTGCTTTTCTAGGAATTTATTTGTTCGGCTTTACGCTTAACATGGTCACCTTAACCTCGCTTGCGTTAGTTGTTGGTATTTTGGTGGATGACGCGATTGTTGAGGTTGAAAATATTGCACGACACCTGCGCATGGGCAAATCGCCGTTTCAGGCCGCGCTGGATGCAGCGGATGAAATTGGGATGGCGGTTATTGCGACGACCTTTGCGCTGGTTGCGGTGTTTTTGCCCACAGCATTTATGGCTGGCGTGCCGGGTAAGTTCTTTAAGCAATTCGGATGGACCGCGGTGCTGGCGATTTTGGCATCCTTACTCGTGGCACGCCTGCTGACCCCAATGATGGCCGCTTATCTGATGAAGCCGAGCAAGTCCTCGAGTGAGCCTGAGAAAGATGGCTGGGTGATGCGCCATTATTTGTTATCGGTGCAGTGGTGTTTAGGTAATAGATTTAAGACACTGATGATGGCGACGATCTTTTTTGTGGGGTCTCTTTCACTTGTTCCGTTACTACCCAAAGGTTTTGTACCCCCGGCAGACCGCGGCCAAACAATGGTCAATATCGAGCGCGCTCCAGGCAGCACCTTAGAAGATACGTTACGCGCGGCTGAGCGTGTTCGTCAAAAGCTTGAGGCGATGCCAGATGTGACGCGTGTTTTTAGTTCTGTAGGTGGGGGCGTATCTGGCGATGCGTTTGCAAGGGGCTCTGCCGCAGAGGTGCGTAAAGCAACGCTTACGGTTCAATTGACCCACCGCTCAGACCGCAAAAAAAATCAGCAAGAAGTTGAAGGGGAGATTCGTAAACTGCTCGACCGCGAGCCTGGGGTGCGTATTACTGTTGGTCCGCAGGATGTCGGTGTCAAGATGCAGATTGTTTTGCAAAGCGAGGATGCTTACGCCTTAAATAAGGCTGCACAAGCAGCCGAGCGTGACCTACGAACACTAAAGGGCATTGGTTCAGTGACCTCATCTGCCAGTCTCGTGCGACCTGAATTGATTGTGCGGCCAAACTTCGCGCGGGCTGCCGATCTCGGTGTGACGGCGCAAAGTATTGCCGAGACCTTGCGTGTTGCGACTAGCGGTGACTACGACATCGGTTTGGCCAAACTGAATCTGTCTGAAAGGCAGATCCCCATACGCGTCAAGCTTCCAGATTCCGTCCGAGCAGATATCGCTGCGCTAGAGCGGTTGACTGTTCCTGGTCGCTATGGCCCGACGTTGTTAGGCAATGTGGTGACGTTTTCGATGGACAGTGGCCCAGCTCAAATTGATCGTTTAAATCGCAGCCGAAATGTTGTGCTCGAGGTAGAGTTGGGCGGCCGCCCGTTGGGTGAAGTTTTTGCAGACGCGATGGCACTCCCCAGCTTAATGAACCTGCCCGCAGGCGTGACCCGCGCTGAATTGGGTGATACCAAGGAGATGCAAGCGCTATTTGCTAGTTTTGGTCTAGCGATGGCGATTGGGCTTCTTTGTATTTATATGATCTTGGTCCTGCTGTTCCATGACTTCTTGCAGCCGATCACCATTCTGGGCGCTTTGCCGCTGTCGATTGGTGGTGCTTTTGTGGCGCTGTTGGTAACAGGGATGAGCTTCTCTATGCCTTCTCTCATCGGTTTATTGATGCTCATGGGGGTAGTCACCAAGAACTCCATCCTATTGGTGGAATACGCAATTACGGCCCGCCGGCAAGGACTTGCGCGCAATGCTGCGCTTCTCGATGCCTGTCACAAGCGCGCGCGCCCGATCGTCATGACAACAATTGCGATGACGGCGGGCATGCTACCTATTGCGCTTGGGTGGGGTTCCGATCCAAGTTTTCGCGCACCCATGTCGATTGCCGTTATCGGTGGGTTGATGACATCGACACTGTTGAGCTTGCTTGTTATTCCTGCAGTCTTTACTTATATCGATGATCTTGAAACTTGGCTAGGTAAGATGCGCGCGCGCTTCTTCGCGGCTTAAGCGCGCCGCAGTGTAAAAAATGCCGGCCCCTGAGGCTGGAAATCTTTCCAGTTTTTTCTCAAAGCGCTAAGGTTGTATACTGCGCCGAGAGGGATGTAGGGAACTTGATCCATCACCTGGATTTGTATGTCTCGGCAAATCGCCTGACGTTGCTCTTGCGTTGAAGCAAAAAGCCAATCTTGTCGGAGTTGCTCTAGCGTTGCATTAGTTGGCCAGCCAAACCACCCTTGCTTGCCTGTGCCACGTATTGCAGGATTGTTTGTCGGATCAAGATTGCCTGTTCCAACCAGCGCCGTAAATCCGATATGCCAACCGCCTTCGGAAGGATTGTTTTGATTGTTGCGGCGTTGAAGGTAGCTTCCCCAATTCATTGCGCGCAATTCGGTTTTTAATCCGAGCTGCTTAAATAGATCCTCGGTCACAAGCGCGCAGGCGTGATACGGTGCGGTATCCACTGGATCCAAAATGACGATCGTCTGTCCGGCATAACCTGAATCTTTAATTGCTTTGCGGGCGCGCGCCATGTCACGTTTGCTTGTTAGCTTCTCCATTCCAGCCGTTGATGCCATCGGTGTGCCGGGGGCGAAGACGCCACATTTATCGTTCCAATATTCTGGAAAGTCTGCACCATTGGCCGCCATCATGTAATCGGTTTGATTGATGACCGACAAAATGGCACGACGCATAGCTGGGTTGTCGAAGGGCGCATGTAGATGGTTGAATCTGAGAATGAAGATGGAAGGCAGGGGCGCTTTGACTAACTCAATCTGTTTGTTTTTGCGCAGAGTTGGAATAAATTCATTATCGATAATCTCGATGCCATCGACTTCATTGTTCTGCAATGCCGCAACCGCAGTCGCTCGGTCCGGGATGATCTGCCATCGCACTTCATCCACATGCGCGATTTTGGGACCTGCCGTATTGCTTGGCTGGCCAGTTGCACGTGCAAGGTACTCCGCTGACTTTTGATACACAACATGTGAGCCAGACACCCACTTGTTTGCTACAAACTTGAAGGGGCCGCTCCCAATGACCTCTTTGACGGGTATGTTGTCGGGTGTGTTCGCCAAGCGTTCTGGCATGATCGATGCAGCAGAGGAGGCGAGTGTGTAGCTCAACAGCGAAAATGGCCGCGTCAACTTAAATTCGATTGTGTTGTCGGATGTGGTGCTAAGCGTGCTGACACAAGAAAAGAGTGTTTGGCCCAGGAGGTTTCTAGCTCCAAAACGCTTAATACTTGCAACGACATCCTGCGCAAGCACCGCTGAGCCATCGTGAAATTTCAAACCCTCGCGTAAATGCAAGGTCCACCGTAAGCCTTCTTGATCGACTTGCTGTTTTTCAACCATTTGAGGCTGAGGCTGGTATTGGTCGTCAAGTCCATATAACGTGTCGTAGACTAATAGCGCATGTGTCGCAGTAATGGCTGCCGTCGTATAGGTCGGGTCAAGAATGGATAGATCATTAGCGGGCACCCAGCGAAAGACCGTTGGTGCTGGGCGTGCAAATAAAGACGCCGGCAATGTTGCCGCTCCAGTCGTCAGAGCGGTATGAAAAATAAAGCTCCGGCGATTCATGGTATTTCCTGCGAAACTTTCTATTGACTGAGGCTCCATTCACCATTTTGATGGTGTGCACGCCCCTCTGCCAGTAGTTTATCAAGATGTGCTTGCAGTGACCGCATCGCTACTTTGTGCAGACGTTGATCGGTATCTGAATAGGCGTGTTTGACAAGTTCCTCGAGCGGCAGTGGCTGATTCTGAGTGCGTAGCGCTGTCAATACCTTGTTTTCACGACCGAGACGATGGATGATTAGTCGGTCGACGATTTCGTGAACGTTGTGCATGAGGAAGCCATGCCCAGGTGCTAGATAATCGATAGAGTAGTTTGTGATGAGGCGAAGCGAATCGAGGTATTGCACCATGTTGCCATCGGGCGGGTTAATCACGACCGTAGATCCTTGCATGACGTGATCGCCTGTGAACAGCATTTTCTGCTCTTCATGCAAGAAACAAACTTGATTCGATGCATGACCGGGCGTATGAATGACTTTTAACGTGATCCCTGCGATCTCTAGGGTTTGGTCATGTTTGACGATGTGATCGGGTGCAAAAGTTTGATCCTGATTTGGATACGCAGGGGCAGGCCGACCGTAAATCTGAGCACCTGTTTTTTCTTTGATGCTGCGGGATGCGGGGGAGTGATCGATGTGCGTATGTGTACACAGGATCCATTTGATGGGACCGGGCGTTGCCGCCATGATGTTTTCAATGTGATCGTTGAGGTCCGGACCGGGATCAATAACGGCCACACCCGTGACGGCATTGCCAATTAGATATGTGTTCGTCCCGGGCCCTGTCATCATTCCGGGGTTGGCGGCCGTGACACGTACGATGTCCTCGCCGATCAACACAGGTTGCCCTGGCTCAATATATGACTGTGCTGATCCTTTGTTATCCGGATCAATTTTACGTACTTCGGCGTACGCGAAATCGCCTGGAATTAGGATGTGCTGCTCACCGCCACGCGCGGTCGCGGTAAAGGGTGCAATTAAGGTTTTGGGCTTTGGTGTGCGCGCGTGCTCGAGCAGTTCTTCGACCTCCTTGAACGGTGTCAGGCTCTCTAGGGTTTTGATTGTGGGGAACATCAGTTCGATCGTTCCAGCCCGGTTCATTTCGATCGCTTGACTTGGACGTACCCAAACCTGACCAACGGTTTCGTGATTGTCTTGCACCGCCGTTTGGCCTTCTGGCGCTTGGGCAACGAAAAACCTTGTGTCATAGCGCTTGGGGCGGCCTGCCTGTGTGATCCAGTGGCTGTAATAGGCAATTTTGTCGGTTGCTGCTCTGAATTGCTCCGCCTTCAAGATGTCGGCGAAACTGAGCTTATTTTGCGCCATCTCTAGCCTGAGGTTAGCCAGTCGGTCGGCATCCTCTCCGTGCAAGCGTACGAGGTCTTGGTCATGCCGATAGCCCAGCAGCAAACCCGACTCTTCAAAGCACTCTCTGATCGCCGCAATCCAGTAGGCTAAGCCACCTTTCGCAATCCCGAGCATCTGACTGGCACGTTGGTCATCCAGATCGACACAGAGCGATGCGATGTCTTCATGGTGATCTGTAGGATCTACCGCACCCCCTGGGAAAACATGCATGCCAGTCGCGAAGTCAACGGCAGTCGTGCGTTGCATCATTAAAACTTCGATGCCATCACTGCTGTTACGGGCAAGAATAATCGTCGCGGCCGGACGGGGTTGGACAGGAGCTTGGGGTTTGTTCATATATGGGGATTGGTTATATCGGTATATAGTATGAGATCACTTTATCACTATGGCGCCTGTTTAAAGGCCTCCGCTGGAGACATATTATGAAATTATCAGCCTTCTGTTCGCTTGGACTTGCCGTTGCTGCATCTCTGTTCTCCACCGCAGGGACAGCGCAAACCTGTGCAAGTAGGGGTGACTTGGATTCGTTGTACTGCGATGCAAACAACGATATGGTCGCAGACGCGCCTACCGATAAGGCGAAGTTAAAGAACCCTTCCACCATTGTATTTACATATACGCCTGTCGAAGATCCGGCGGTGTACGAGGAGATTTTTTCTCCTTTTACAAAATACTTAGCGCAATGCACAGGTAAACGTGTCGTCTTTTATCAAGTGCAGAGCAATGCCGCTGAAATCGAAGCGATGCGCTCTGGTCGGCTGCATGTAGGTGGTTTTTCAACAGGTCCAACGGCTTTTGCTGTGAACATCGCCGGTGCAGTTCCGTTCGCCGTAAAAGGCACCGCTGATAGTTTTCAGGGATATAACTTGATCGTTGTTGTAAAAAAGGACAGCCCATTTAAGACTCTCCCAGATCTCAAGGGTCGTAAGGTCGCGCACACTGCGCCATCGTCCAATTCAGGGCATATGGCGCCGATGGCGTTGTTCCCAAAACAGGGTTTGACGCCGGACAAGGACTACAAGATTTTGTTTTCTGGTAAGCATGACCAGTCGGTTATGGGCGTTAAGTCGGGTGATTATGAGGCAGCGGCAGTCGCATCGGATGTTTTTTACCGCATGGCTGACCGAGGCCAGATTAATAAGGATGACTTCCGAATTATCTATACGAGCCCTAAGTTCCCAACATCATCATTTGCCTATGCGCATGATTTAGAACCGGTTTTGCGTGACAAGATGTTGGCTTGTTTTTATGACTATCGCTTCCCGAGCGCAATGCAAAAAGCTTTCGATGGAGCAGACCGTTTTTACCCGGTTACGTATGCGAAAGATTGGGCGATTGTGCGAGAAGTCGCTGAGGCGGGCGGTGAAAAATTTAACCGTGCTGCCTACGACCGTGAAGCCGCAAAAGCGAAGGCAAAAGGCAAATAACGTGACAGTCGCATTGCGTGTGCGAGGCCTTGTTAAGGCCTACCGTCCTGGAAAGCCCGTACTCAAAGGTATTGATCTCGATATCGCAGGGCAAGAGGTCACTGCCATTATCGGGCCTTCAGGTACTGGGAAGAGTACTTTGTTACGCTGTATTAATCGCTTGGTCGAGCCAACCGAAGGGAAAATCGTCCTGAGCGCCACTGACGGTGATATCGATCTGACGCAAGTGCGTGGGCTGGGATTGAGGCGTGCGCGTCGACATATTGGAATGGTTTTCCAAGAGTACAACTTGGTCGAGCGTCTCACGGTCATGGAAAATCTGCTGACGGGCAGGTTAGGGTACATGTCTGCCTGGAATGCGTGGTTTCGCAACTTCCCTCAGGGTGATATCGATCAGGCATACAAATTTCTGGACACAGTTGGTTTGGCTGATTTTGCCGGGCAGCGGGCAGACGCGTTATCCGGCGGCCAGCGCCAACGTGTGGGTATCGCACGCGCATTGATGCAGACACCTGCCATCCTGTTGGCCGATGAACCGACTTCATCACTCGATCCAAAGACGTCATCAGAAATCATGGAGTTGTTAACCGAGCAGGCGCGTGCGCAACAGATTCCTGTTGTCATTAATATGCATGATGTGGAGTTGGCAAAACGTTATGCAACGCGCTTAATTGGCATGTCGGGTGGTGTGGTCGTGTACGATGGTCCAGCCGGTGGGTTGGACCACGCTATGCTCAAGACGATTTATGGTGGTGAGTCTTGGTTGGTGTGATAGCGAATACATCGGGTCCGTCCATGAAGCTCGCCCGACCATTTGCGCTGTCAGGCCGAGCCAGATTCGGCATGCTCATTGGCTTGCTGTATGTTGTCTATGCCTGTTTTCAACTGGACGTGACGTGGGCACGTTTTTCGGCAGGGATAAGCCACGCTGGGAATTTCCTCAGCAGAATGTTCCCCCCAAATTTTGATCGTCACGCGTTGCTTATTAAGGGGTTAGGGGAAAGTTTAGAGATCGCGGTACTCGCTTCTGTGCTTGGGATTGCCTTGGCATTACCCCTTGGTTTGTTAGGCGCCCGAAATTTGATGCCCGCTTGGATTTCGTGGCCTGCACGTGCCATCGTGGCGCTTTGTCGCGCACTTCATCCTGTGATAGTTGCCATCCTATTTGTGAAGGCTGTTGGCTTCGGTGCCTTGGCGGGCATCTTGGCGCTGACAGTTGCCTCGATTGGTTTTATCGGGAAGCTATTTACTGAGGCGATCGAAGAGATTTCTCTCAAGCAAGTCGAGGCTGTTCGTTCAACGGGTGCTAGTTTTGCTAGTTTGATTATTTTTGCAGTGATGCCGCAGGTCTTTGCTAGGTTTATTGGGTTCTGTACTTATCAATTTGATTCGAATCTTCGTAACTCAACGATGGTTGGTATCGTTGGTGCAGGTGGCATTGGCGGAACACTTTTCTCCGCATTTCAACGATTCGATTACGATTTCGTGGCTGCTATCTTGCTGACCATCATCACATTAATTATGCTTGGTGAGTTTCTAGCCAACATTATCCGTCGAGTTTTTATTGATAATATTTCTGTCAGCGAGTTGTTCAGTGGGCGGGAACGTCAAAATGAAGTCCGCAAAACATTGAGGTCGCGATGAGCGCCGATCGCCTACATTCTGAAACGCGTGTTTGGCAGCGTTATTCTGTGTCGCAACGCGTACTTCGATTTTTTTTCTACTTTTTATTTGTGGCGGTGGTCGTCCAGTCGATTCGGCAGGTGGAGATCATCCCCGAATTTTTGCTTGATGCCCCAGAGCAAATGGCCGACTTATTCAGGCGAATGTGGCCCGTTGACTGGCAACATTATCCATCCAGTGTCCATTCTGCCTTGCTTGAGACAATCCACATCGCCTCGCTTGGAACCGTTATTGCCGTTGCCCTAGCTGTGCCGATTGGACTGTTAGCTGCAAATAATTTGACGCCAAATCGTTTTATTAACATCTTGGCTAGACTCGTTCTCGTATCGAGTAGATCCGTAAACTCTCTGGTCTGGGCGCTTTTGTTCATTGCGATTTTCGGCCCTGGAGCGTTAGCAGGAACGATGGCAATTGCTTTCCGATCCATCGGTTTTGTTGGGAAGCTCGTAGGCGAGGCAGTCGAGGAGGCGCAGAGTGGATCGCTTGAGGCGCTCACGGCAGCAGGTGCGTCTACCGGTGCATTGATTCAATATGGTTATTGGCCTCAAATCAAGCCCGCATTCTGGTCGATCGTTCTTTTGCGCTGGGATATTAATGTTCGCGAATCAGCGGTTCTAGGCCTTGTTGGCGCTGGTGGTATCGGGATGGCGCTTGATACTGCGCTGAATCTCTTTCAATGGGATCGCGTGGCCGTCATTCTCATTGCCATCTTTGCGATCGTTGTAGTTGCTGAAGTTGCCATTACGTGGGTTCGTCAGCGTATCTTGTGATACGGCCCATGCCATGATGGGCCGTGTTGTGGTTTCGCTATTTAGAAGGAGCCGATACAACGGCGGTGCCGATCATGGAGTCTCGGGAGACGAGCTCCGCTAACTGCTCTTGGGTCATGCCCTCTGTTCCCGCAGGTCGATTGGGTAACACTAGAAAGCGCAGATCCGCAGTGCTGTCTGAGACGCGCACTTCAACGTCATCGGGCAATACTGTGCCGAACTCGGCCAACACCTTACGAGGCTCGACGACCACGCGCGATCGGTAGTCCAGTGATTTGTACCAAGCCGGTGGAATACCCAAGAGCATGCGTGGGTAGCACGAGCAAAGTGTGCAGACCACAACGTTATGAACTGTCGGCGTATTTTCTAGAACAACGAGGTCTAGAGGTGTCGTGATGTCTAACTCAAACGACTCGTTGATTGCTTTGAGTGGATCGGCCAGAAGTTTTTTCTTGAAATCTGGCTCTGTCCAAGCCTTCGCGACGATCTTTCCACCAATCGCCGGGGTCAGACTATCCTGGTAATCGATCTGGCGATGTAGTTCTTCAGCGCTGATGATGCCTTTCTCATCTAACAATTCACGTATTGCCGTTTGCAGCAAGACCTCGTAGCGATCGTACCCATCATCGTCGTCTGGTGCGGGCGGCGAGTGCGGGTGACTGTGCGGTTTGCCGTGATCATGATGGTGGTCGTGATCATGGTCATGATCGTGGTGATGTGAGCCGCTCATTTTGTTTCTCCTGCAACGGGTTCGATCCAGTGTTCGTAAATGTCAGCAACGACGGTATCGTTTTTGCTGCCAGCATAGTTTGGCCAAACATCCACTTGCTTGAATTTCACGCGGTACAAAATGCGCATCGGTAAACCCGGTTTGTGAAAAGCGAGTAGGGAGGGATCGCGAAAGAGACCACGCACCTCAGCGATTTCGCCTTTCGCGCCACGCAAGTAAAACGGGGTGCGGCAGTGCGCTTCGGGTGGTTGCTTGCGGATGCGCACTGCGGCGCCTAGCGGGAGCGCATGGCCTGCGCGCGGGGGGAGTGCGTTCATAGCTTCCCCGTCTTTGCTAGGCGTACCCGCAACTCGGCGATGCGATCATCGATCTCTTTCGCAGTCACGAGTTGCTGTTCGATAATGAGGTCTCGAACGGCGCGAATCCACTTGTCATAATAGAGCATGCTTTTGTAGTCTTCAGCGGTATTGGATTCAATCGCGCGTCGCATTGCGTCGCTGGTAAACACGCCGAGCTTTGGACCAGAGAGTATTTTTTGTAATGCATCCACGCGTTTCTCATGTAGCGTACTCGGGTGCTCGTCTAGGCAGACTGGACCTGCAGGCTGACCGCCAAGGTCGTTGACTTTTCTTTCCATGGTATTTGCTCGGTTAAAAGTGTCGATGCGCAAAACGCAGCGTGGGCTACGCTGATACCCGATTCTATTATCTTGTGTCGTCATTTGCCTGTCATTTGCCCTGCTGCACCGCAGCAATGCGTTTCTAAGCTTGAAATATGCCAAAATCGCCGCTCAATCCCTGATCTGAAGGACTGCTGTGAGCGACTATTTTTATGAACCCAGTAAAGGCCATGGCCTGCCGCATAATCCGTTCAAAGCAATCGTGGCGCCACGCCCGATTGGCTGGATTTCAAGTATCGATAAGCAGGGTCGGGTCAACTTAGCGCCCTACAGCTTTTTCAATGCATTTGCTGAGACGCCACCTGTCATCGGTTTTTGCACGAGCTTTGTGCGCAAAGATAGCGTGAACAACATCGATGAGACCGGCGAGTTTGTTGCCAACTTTTGTGGTGCGGATTTGGCCCAAGAGATGAACATCACATCGGCGTCAGTTGATCCAGGCGTGGATGAAATGAAATTAGCTGGTTTAGATGCTGAGGCCTCAACGCTTGTGAAGCCACCGCGTATCAAAAACGCAATCGCTGCCTTGGAATGTAAGTTGATCAACACGACGCAACTTACCAACGCTAAGGGTGAGTTGATTAATACATGGCTCACGTTGGGTGAGGTCATTGGTGTGCACATTAACCCCGCGTTTCTTAAGAATGGAATCTTTGATACGGCAGCTGCGCGCCCACTCGGTCGTTGCGGTTATCAAGGTGACTATGTCGAGGTCAATACACTATTTGAAATGATTCGACCCAAAGAGTACAAGCCAGCGAGTAAATAGCAGTTTGAACGTCAACGGCGGACTACAATGAGCCTTACGTTAGAAAACTGACTGCACGGTAAGTCGTGTAGCCGCCGAGTAAGAGTAGTGTCACAAAAAAGTATTTGCGGAATTGCTCTTGCGCAATGCGCTGGCGTAATGCTTGGCCAATAAACATGCCTATAAAGGCTGGAATCAGTGCAAGCAAAGAGGTTGTTGCAACCGCTACGCGAAACTCACCCGTCACCAATAACCCGATTGCGAGCGCACAGGACGAGATGGTGAAAGATAAGCCTAGCGCTTGTATTAAATCGTCTTTCTTTAGCCCTAACGAAGTGAAGTACGGGGCGACCGGTAATGCGGAGATGCCCGTGGCGCCCATCAGTACACCCGTTACAACGCCAGTTACCGGTGACAGCCATCGTTCGGTGCTCGGAGAGATATGGACTTTGGCAGAGCTCAGGCCATATAGCCCGTAGCAGACAAGCACTACCCCCAGCACCGCCGTGACGATATCGGTGTTTCCAAACACAATGAAGCTAACGCCAAAGGGTGTTCCTACACAAATTCCCAAAAGCAAAGTCCCAAACCGCTTTAGCAAACCTCTAAAATTTGGTCCTGCGATCAGCTGCCAAACATTTGTAATCAGCGAAGGAAGCACGAGCATTGCTGCCGCTTCAACGGGTGCAATGACAAGGCCGAGTAGGCCAATCGCGATTGTGGGAAGCCCCATCCCGATGACGCCTTTTACTAACCCCGCCAAAACGAAGATAGCAGTCACTAAAATAATCGCGGATATTGAGATCGATTCGGTCATGAGGGCTTTAAACTGCGACGAGTCAAGCCTATAGAGTAATCCACAATTAAGGTGTTTCTTTGGAACCGTCATCCTTGCCTCCCATCATTGAGTCTCCCAGCGCTTGGTTGGGTCCGAGAGTCTATTCAGATGACGCGTGGATACATGCTTTGTATGATGAGGAGCTGCGTGAGCTAGAACACGCCGCGCAGCTTTACTTGGAAAAAAGTGACGACATCAGCAAAATGCGACGGCAAGACTTCGTGTTGCCAACGCTTGGGGGACGCCTACGTCGCATACATGATGCGTTAATACACGGAGCCGGTTTTGCGTTACTTCGGGCCTTGCCGGTGTCGACCTGGTCTAAGCATGTCACGGCGGCGGTGTTCTTTGGGATTGGTCAATATCTGGGTTTCGCCCGTCCACAAAACGCAAGAGGGCATGTGCTCGGTCACGTGATCGACATGGGCCTACGCGCCGATGATCCGAACGTCCGGATTTATCAGACGCACGCCCGGCAAACCTTCCACACAGATTCCAGCGACATTGTCGGGCTCGTTTGCTTGCAGCAAGCGCGCAGTGGCGGAGACTCGGCTTTAGTCTCTTCAAATACGATCTACAACGAGATGCGGCGTGATCATCCTGAGTTGGCTGCGGTGCTCTTTGATCCAATCGCCACGGATCGTCGTGGCGAAATCGCTTCGGGACAAAAGCCTTTTTTTGAAATCCCAGTGTTTACCTGGCATGCGGGAATGATGTCGACAATTTATCAACGGCAATATATTGATTCCGCACAGCGCTTTGACGACGCGATGCGCTTGACGCCACTACATGTTGAGGCGCTGGATTGCTTTGATGCTCTGGCCAATGACACGCGATTAAATTTTTTAATGCGCCTAGAGCCTGGTGACATGCAATTTGTACATAATCACACGCTGCTGCATGATCGAACGGCGTTCGAGGATTGGGCTGAGCCGGAGCGGAAACGACACCTGTTGAGGCTCTGGCTGTCATCACCCGAGGCGCGTCCCTTGCCCGAGGTCTGGGCGCAGCGCTATGGAACGATTGAACCGGGCGTACGCGGAGGCGTCACAATACCGGAGGCGGCCTGGAATGCGCCGCTCGATCCGATTTAAAGGTGACGTGTTGGCTGGTTAGTCAGCGTAGCCAGGTAGTTCGCGATCCAGTACACGCATCATCGCCTCAAAGTAGAGATTGTCGCGTGTTTCGCGGTCATGCCTGTCATCGGGTGCCGGACGGTTGACGGCCGCAATGACGTCTTCCGATAATATTTTGATTGGTTTGCCGGTGCTCATGGCGAGTACCTGCGCGCGGCAAATACGCTCTAGTTTATAAAGACGTTTGTAGGCTTGTGCGACGGTGTCCCCCACAACGAGGACGCCGTGATTTTTCATAAACAATACTTTTTTGTCGCCGATTGCCGCTGCTAACCTTTCGCCTTCATCGAGAAAGTCCGCCGTGCCTGTATACGTGTCGTCGTAAGCGATCATGCCGTGATAGAACGCGGCTGTTTGGCTTGCGGCGAGAAGACGGTTGTCTTCCAGCATATTGAGCGCCACGGCCCAATTCTGGTGGGTATGCAGCACGACGTTGGCGCCAGTGATGCGGTGAATCGGCGCGTGTATGCATTGTGCTGAAAGTTCAACGACACCTTCTCCCTCGAGCGTTTCACCTTTTTCGTTGAAGATCATCATGTCGCTGGCGCGTGCCTCTGACCAGTGACGCCCAAAGGGGAGAATCAGATAACGATCTTTTTGTCCCGGCACAATCATCGTGAAGTGATTGTCAATGCCTTCATGCAAATCGTCTAGGACCGCGAGTCGATTGGCCGCAGCCAGGTGGATTTTGGCTTGTCGGATTGCATCAATGCTTTGCTTTGTATTGAGGTTGTGTACAGACATGATGTATCCCTGTTTTTATGAGTGGAAAGAAAGAGTTGGCTTGCTATGCGCCTTGGCGCTCGCGAGTGATATCGGGTAGGAACCAAGCGACAACGCCAATTGCCGGGAGGTACGAGCAAATTTGGTAGACGGTGGCGATTCCGTAGGCATCGGCTAAGCCGCCCATCACAGCTGCGCCCAAGCCGCCTAGGCCGAAGGAGAAGCCAAAGAACATTCCCGATACGAAACCGACCCGACCGGGAAGCACTTCGTGCGCATAGACCAGAATTGCAGGAAAGGCAGAGGCTGTGAGCAAGCCGATGATGATCGTTAAGACGCCAGTCCAGAAAAGGTCCGCATAAGGCATCGCCATCGTAAAGGGCAGCACACCAAGTATGGATATCCAGATCATGGGTCGTCGCCCAATACGATCGGTCAGCGCACCACCTAACAATGTGCCGACTGCGATCGATGCCATGAAAATAAACAGCTGAACTTGTGCTGCTTGAACTGGCAGGTCAAAGCGTTCGATTAAATAAAAGGTAAAGAAGGACGTGAGGCTCGAGCTGTAGACGTTCTTGGAAAACAGCAGAAGCATCAAGACTGTGATGAGAAACAGTACGCGACCTCGCGAGAGCGATCTCAGATTTGCGGCCGCATGTGCCGCGGCCTGAACGCGTGGCTTGATGTTGGCCCGATACCAACCGCCGACGCGTGTCAGTAGGGCCATGGCGACTAGGGCTGCAACGGAAACCCAGGCAATTGCGCCTTGCCCGTGCGGTAAAACAATAAAGGCCGCCAACAAGGGACCGACCGCTTGTCCGAGATTTCCGCCTACCTGGAACAATGCTTGTGCGGTACCAAAACGTCCGCCTGACGCCATGCGCGCGACTCTTGAAGCTTCGGGGTGGAAAATCGCCGAGCCGGTGCCGACTAAAGCGGCGGCAAACAGCACCGCTGCATAGCTTTGCGCAATCGATAACAGCAGTAATCCAATGAGTGTGGATCCCATGCCAATGGCTAACGAGAAAGGCAAAGGGCGCTTATCGGTGTAGGCCCCGACAGTTGGTTGGAGCAATGATGCTGTTAACTGAAAAGCCAATGTAATGAGACCGATCTGTGTGAAGTCCAGATCAAATTCTTTTTTGAGTAATGGATACAGTGCCGGGATGAGGGACTGTATGAGGTCGTTCAGTAGGTGACATACACTCAAGGCCACCAAAATTGGCATCGCGGCAGCCTGAGCGCTCGGCGCTGATGGAGGAGGGGTGTTGCTTGTTGGCGAGGCGGCAGTATTCATCGCCTGATTCTAAGCAGGCCGGGGCCGTTTTGGCAACAGATTATCTGCGGGGCTATCTAACTGCATGAGACGCCCCGCGATTTACCGAGCGTTACTCTGCTTTGACATTGGCTTGGGTGATGACTTTGCCCCATTTGGCAACTTCATCTTCAAGGAACTTGGCTGTCTCCGTCGGGTTCTTTCCCATTGGGATGATGCCGAGCTCATTGAAGCGGGCTACGATCTCAGGGCTCTGTAACGCCTGCGCGACGGCCTTGGAGAGCTTGTCGACGATGGCAGGTGGTGTTCCAGGAGGGGCGAAGTACATGACCCAGCTGGAGGACTCGATCGGTGGGCCACCGGCCTCCACGATGGTCGGCACTTCAGGCGCCGCAGACAGTCGTTTGTCTGCAAACATCGCTAAGGCATTGACTTTGCCTGCGCGTACCTGCGGCATCATCGAACTTGGTACGTCAACAAGCAGCTGGATATTGTTGGCCATCAAGTCCGCCAAGGCTGGTGCAGTGCCTTTATAGGGAACATGAATCATCTGAACGCCGGCAGTGTGTTGCAACAGCTCAGAGGTTAGGTGCGCTGCAGCACCAACGCCCGAGGATCCAAAGGCGACCTTGCCCGGATTCGCCTTTGCATAGGCGATCAGTTCAGCAACGTTTTTCGCTGGAAACTGTTTGCTGGATGTAAGAATCAGTGGCGAAATAGCCACGAGCGAGATTGGAACGAGCGCTTTATGATCGAACGGAAGCTTGCCTTGGTAGAGCGTTGCGTTCGCGGCATGGGCGGTAATTGTTGTGAGCAATGTGTAGCCATCGGGTGCTGCCTTGGCCACAAAATCTGCACCGATAATCGAGTTTGCACCAGGCTTGTTCTCGATAACGATGGGTTGCCCCAGAATCGTCTGTACCTTGGCGCTCACGATGCGTGTGACGTTATCGGTATAGCCACCGGGGGTGTACGGTACGACCCAGCGAATCGGCTTATTCGGATAGTCTTGCGCAATGGCATTGCCGGCGAGCGATGTGAAACAAAGCGCTGTCGCGATAACGATCTTGTGCAGTCTCATGGGTGTCCTTTACATGGGTACGCGTGAATGTGCTGACGACCTGTTAGGGCCGTCAGTATTTCAGTAGCGTACAGCGCTTGTGACTATTTCGCAGCGAGGGGATCCCCTAGTATGACCGACTCGTATGCGTGCAGTGCGGTCGCACCACCCGTGTGCAAGAACAACACATTATCATCCGCTTTGAAAAAGCCCTTACGAGAAAGTCCAATGAGGCCGGCCATAATCTTGCCCGTGTACACCGGGTCCAACAAAATCGCCTCAGTGCGTGCAAGCATTTGTACCGCCTCAATCATGGCGGGGTTCGGAAGTGAATACTTGGGGCGCCACCAATCGCCGTAGGAAACAACTGCCTCGGGGGGCACGCTGATACCAGTTTGCAGTAGATCCATGATCGCCTGAGCTTCTTTCAGAACGAGTGGGTTTTGATCTGCTGGATCGCGGCTCACGCCGATGCCGACTAAGGGAATACGAATGTTGTTGCCGAGAAAGCCTGCAACGAGACCCCCGTGCGTGCCAGAACTGCCAGATCCCACCACAACATAGTCCATAGGCTGACCCATGTCGAACAGCTGTTGTTGCAACTCTTGGGCGCATGCGACATAGCCTAAGCCGCCAATCGCATTAGAGCCACCGCCGGGAATAATGTAGGGCTTTCGGCCTTGGCTACGCGCTTCACTTGCCATTTTTTCCATGGCCTCTGCCATATTCGTGCCGGCAGGGACGACGGTGATTGCCTCGACGCCCAGCAGACGGTACATGAAGTTATTTCCACTGGCGTTGGGGTCGTAGCTGTTGGGAACGCGTTCTTCAATGACAAACCGGCATTTCAGTCCCTCTTTGACTGCGGCCGAGAGGGTGATGCGGCAGTGATTGGACTGAGGCGCGCCGCAGGTGATGAGGGTGTCGGCGCCCTTAGCCAGTGCATCACCCATCAAAAACTCAAGCTTGCGTGTCTTATTGCCCCCCGGAGCCAGACCCAGCATGTCATCGCGCTTGATCCAGACTTTTGGGCCGCCGAGGGCTCTCGTGAAATTTGGCAAAAACTCGATGGGAGAAAAGCCTTGTGTGTACTGACGACGGGGAAAGCGACTGATGTCCATCCATGACTCCAATGAAGTGGGTATTTATTCTTAAGCACGATTAAGGTGCGGCTCTGGCACCAGACTGGCGCTGATTGAGAATCAATGTATACCCGAGCGCAAATGCTTGCCAAGTATTAATTGCAAATTAGCTTATTTTTGTTGACCTTTTGTTATTGTGTGGATAGCATCAATCCGTCACTTCGCATCTAAAAGATCTCAGACTTCATGTTTGCCTACACCATTCGTCGATTGCTGATGACGATCCCCGTCATGCTGGTCGTTGCGATATTTGTATACGGGTTGTTGGATCTCGCGCCTGGCGATCCGGCGGTGTTTCTGGCTGGCGACGATGCAACACTTGAAGATATTGCGCGCATCCGGATGACGCTTGGTCTTGACCAACCGTTCTATCAGCGTTTTGCGATATGGTTGGGCAGGGTATTGCAGGGGGACCTCGGCGTCTCTCTGTTTACTGGGGTATCTGTGACTGAAATGATCGTCCAGCGTATGGCGCCGACATTTACGTTGATGTTAATGACCCTGTGTGTGTCTGTGTTGGTGGCTATTCCGCTTGGCGCCTTAGCGGCCTGGCGTCACAACAGAGCCTACGACCGTGGCGTCATGATTTTGGCAGTTCTGAGCTTTTCACTTCCTACGTTTGTGGTTGGGTATATCCTTGCCTGGGGGCTGGGGATTGAATTGCGCTGGTTACCTGTCCAAGGTTACGTGCCGTATTCACAAGGTGTCTGGGCATCCATCCAGACCTTAATTCTTCCGACTCTTGCTCTAAGCAGTGTTTACGTTGCCCTAATTACGCGCATTACACGCGCCACCTTACTGGAAACCTTATCGCAAGACTATGTGCGAACAGCTCGTGCGAAGGGCGTGGGTAACAGGAATATTCTTTTTAAACATGCGCTCAAAAATTCAGCAATACCGATTGTCACGGTTATCGGTAGTGGGGTCGCCTTGCTTATCAGCGGTGCGGTTGTGACCGAGACCGTGTTTTCAATTCCTGGACTCGGACGCTTGACGGTAGACGCAATTTTGCGCAAAGACTATCCGATCATTCAAGGCGTTATTTTGTTGTTCAGCTTTATGTATGTTTTGGTGAACCTACTGATCGATCTTTTGTATCGTGTGTTTGATCCGAGGATTAAATACTGATGCGTAAGTTTCTGAAATTCCTCTTTAAACACCCCACGATCGCGGTAGGCGGTACGTTACTGTTGGCGCTTATTTTTATGGCGATTTTTGCGCCTTGGATCGTCACTAAAGATCCGATGACGTTATCTCCAATTCATCGTGCGCGTGTCCCGAGCGAGCAGTTTTTATTTGGCACGGATTTGTTAGGTCGAGACGTGTTTGCGCGAGTCGTCTATGGAGCGCGTGTCTCGCTCATTGTTGGGTTCACAGTTGCCTTCCTGTCTGCCGTGATTGGAACGATTATTGGTTTGACGTCAGGCTTTGTCCGTTGGGTTGATGCCATTGTGATGCGTGTGATGGATGGGCTAATGTCTATACCTACAATCCTTCTGGCAATCGCGTTGATTGCCTTAACGCGGGCGTCGCTGCAGAATGTGATTATTGCGATCACGATCGCCGAGGTGCCGAGGGTTGTACGCTTAGTTAGAGGCCTAGCGCTATCGCTGCGTGAGCAGCCTTACGTTGAAGCGGCTATTGCTGCCGGCGCGTCACCTGTGCGTGTAGTGTTTAAGCACATCTTCCCCAATACGATTGCAGCGCTGACAGTGCAAACGACGTATATCTGTGGTCTTGCCATTCTTGCCGAGGCGAGTTTGTCTTTTATTGGTGCAGGGGTGCCGCCCTCTATTCCTTCTTGGGGAAACATCATGGCTGAAGGGCGTGCGTTGTGGCAGATTAAGCCCCACATGATTGCCTTCCCAGCGGTATTTCTGTCGATCACCATTCTCTCGATCAATATGCTGGGCGATGGGCTGCGCGATGCGATCGATCCCCGTATGGCAAAGAGGATTTGAAAATGAGTGTTTCAAATCCTCATTCTGTGATTGCTGGTAATCGCGTACTCGATGTCAAAGGTTTGTCTGTCACGTTTGGCGCGGGGGCCGGCACAGTACGTGCTGTCCAGTCCTTAGATTTGCATCTCGATCGAGGCGAAACACTTGCGATTGTGGGTGAGTCTGGCTCCGGTAAGTCTGTTACGTCTCTTGCACTGATGCGTTTGGTTGAATACGGCGGTGGCACGATTACACAAGGGTCGATGCAGCTGCACCGCTCCAACGGTCAGTCCGTCGACTTGCGTCAGGCCAACGAAGATACGATGCGCACACTGCGTGGCGCAGATCTGAGCATGATTTTCCAAGAGCCGATGACATCGCTGAATCCAGTTTTCACGGTCGGCTCCCAATTGATCGAAGCAATTATGTTGCATCAGCCGGGTGATATCTCGGCAGCAACGGCAACGGCCATTCGTATTCTGGATCAGGTGCGCATACCGGATGCAAAAGCGATGATGGGACGCTACCCACACGAATTGTCGGGTGGGATGCGGCAGCGCGTCATGATTGCGATGGCGCTGTCTTGCAAGCCATCAGTATTGATTGCGGATGAACCTACAACCGCTCTTGATGTCACGATACAAGCCCAAATTTTGCAGCTCATTCAATCTCTACAAAAAGAGATGGATATGGGCGTGATTTTCATTACCCACGATATGGGTGTTGTGGCCGAGGTCGCAGACCGCGTGATGGTCATGCGCCACGGTAAAGTGGTTGAGCAAAACGACGTGTACAGCTTGTTTGCGCAACCGACGCACCTATATACAAGAACGCTCCTCGCTGCAGTTCCGAAACTGGGTTCTATGCGCGGCACCCATGAGCCGCTGCGTTTTGATCTTCCCTTGCAGGAGGGCGACGCGGACCGCGCGCGTCCCGAGACGCGTCACGTCAAATACAGCGAGCGTTCGGCCGAGGGCGCACACACCAGTCCTGTCATTCTGAGTGTTAAGGATCTCGTCACGCGCTTTGATATTCGCGGTGGAATATTCTCGCGCGTCGTCAAGCGCGTGCACGCTGTTGAGCATGTGAGTTTTGATTTGCATGAAGGAGAGACGTTGTCCCTAGTGGGTGAGTCGGGTTGTGGCAAGACGACCACTGGGCGCTCTTTGATGAGTTTGACAAAGATTGCCTCTGGGCAAATTCTCTTCGCTGGGAAGCCAATCGTTCAGTCGAGCTCCCAATCTTTGCGCGAGCTTCGACGCAACGTTCAGTTTGTGTTTCAAGATCCGTTTGCCTCCTTGAATCCGCGTATGCGGATTGGTGAATGTATCAAGGAACCCTTGATTATTCAGGGCATCGCACACGGTGCAGAGGCTGATCGTCGTGTGGCCGAGTTAATGGAGCGGGTGGGCCTAGATCCTGCGACGATTAATCGCTGGCCGCATGAATTCTCGGGCGGACAAAGACAACGTATTTGTATTGCCCGAGCGCTGTCGGTTAATCCGAAAGTTCTGATCGCCGATGAGGCGGTATCGGCTCTGGATGTATCTATTCGTGCACAGATTGTTAACTTGTTAATTGATCTGCAGGATGATCTGGGTATTTCTTATTTATTCATTTCGCATGATATGGCGGTCGTTGAGCGAGTGAGCCATCGCGTGGCGGTGATGTATTTAGGGCAAATAGTGGAACTGGGTCCTCGTCATGCGATATTCGAAAATCCTCAGCATCCTTACACCCGCAAGTTAATGGCTGCCGTTCCTATTGCGGATCCGACAGTGCGCCGCACGCATAATCTAGAGATCTCGGAAATCCCGAGCCCTGCAAGAGCACTGAACGATCTCCCCGTTGTTGCGCCACTGGTTCAGGTGGGTGATGGTCATTTCGTGGCAAAGCATAAGATTGGTGGGATGTACTGATGTAGTGAACACAGGAGAGTAAAGATGGATCGTAGAAAATTCTTACTGACAACGTCCGCCTCAGTTGCCGCGCTGTCCTCACCTCAGGCAACCTGGGCGCAAGGCTCAGCACCAGCCAAGCTATTTCGTTGGGTGCCTCATGCGGACTTGACGATTCTGGATCCTATGTTTAGCACGGTTTTCATCACCAACATCCATTCTCAATTGGTGTTCGACACGCTGTACGGACTAGACAATCAGTATCAACCTCATCCGCAAATGGCCGTGGGTCATGTGATGGATCCTTCAGGTCTGGTTTGGAAAATCATGCTCCGTGATGACCTGAAATTTCATGACGGATCGCCGGTGCGCGCAGCCGACGCTGTCGCGAGTTTGAAAAGGTGGGCCAAGAAAGATTTGATGGGCCGCTCTCTGATGGAGTCGACGGAAAGCCTGACTGCCTTAGATGACAAGACGATCGAATTTAAGCTCAAGAAACCATTTCCTTTGTTGCTGAATGCGATCGCCCGACCAACCGGCAGTATGGCTTGCATCATGCCTGAGAAGCTCGCGCAGACGCCTGATAATGTACAGGTTAAGGTAATGAATGGCTCTGGTCCATTCCGCTTTGTGCATGATCAGTGGGTATCAGGATCGCAAGCCGTCTATCAGCGGTTTGCTGACTATGTTCCAACACGCGATAAGACAAAGCCGGAGTTTACGGCGGGCCCTAAAATTGTTCATATCGAACAAGTGAGATGGCAGATCATTCCTGACCGTGCAACCTCTATTGCCGCCCTGCAGAATAATGAGGTCGATGGCGTTGAGCAAGTCGATAGTGACTTCCTGCCTATCCTCAAGAAAGATAAGAACATCACGCTCATTAAGCGCACGCTACCCTCGATCTCCTTGATGCGCTTCAATCACTTACATGCGCCGTTCAATAATAAATTGATGCGTCAAGCGATTTTGGCGGCCGTCAGTCAGACTGAATACATGATGGGGATGAACGGTCCAGATTTTCCAGAATATTGGGACGACAAGTGCGGGGTGTTTGTGCCTGGTTCGCCGATGGATAGTAAAGCTGGGATGGAAAAAATCACGGGCAAACGTGATTTGGCGCGCGCACGGGCGATGATCAAGGAGGCCGGATACAAGGGTGAGACGGTTGTCATTCTTGATCCGGTCGATTACCCCGTTTTTCATACGGCTGCGCTCATGACAGTGGACCTGTTTAAAAAGCTCGGCATTAAGACGGATCTGCAGGCGATGAACTGGGGTACCCTGATGCAGCGACGCAATAGTCAAGAACCTCCATCAGCTGGCGGTTGGAACGTTACGTTCACTGCCATTACTGGCCCGAACAATTTAGATCCCGCAGGGCACTTAGCAATTCGCGGATCTGGACAAAAGGCTTGGTTTGGCTGGCCAACCAGTGAGCGGATCGAGCAACTCAGACTTGATTGGTTTAACGCCAAGAATCTGGACGAGCAGAAGAAAATTTG
>JACCED011618428.1_pt1 | contig 34098 bp, 28 predicted proteins | sample 7455021 | NCBI WGS metagenome assembly JACCED01 (sample SAMN15323456, study PRJNA562643) | freshwater metagenome | isolation source: river surface water | place: USA:Blue River Watershed | collected 2017-08-19 | reverse complement strand
GAGATGTTCATTCCGGTGGCTACCAACTTCAAAACATTTAAAATGACAATCTACAACCGCTGGGGAGAGAAGTTGTTTGAAACTAACAACATCAACGACGGTTGGAATGGTAAAACAAAAGATGGAATCAAATGTATGCAAGACGTATACGTTTATCATATTGTTGTGACTTCTTTTGAAGATATTGATTACAAGTACAATGGAACAATAACATTGATTCGATAAAATTGAAAATAAGGTTGTAAAACAAATTAGGCCAACTTAGTTGGCCTTTTTTGTTTTTTGAAATAAAAACACTTTATATTGCGAAGCATATGGAGAAAAATAATAAAAGTGTTTTAACCGCTTGGACAATGTACGATTGGGCGAATAGCGTATATTCATTGTCGATATCTTCTGCAATTTTCCCGTTGTTTTACGAGATTTATACAAAAAGATACAATCATGAAACCATGCAATTCTTGGGTATGTCATTCAAAAACACGGCATTGTACAGCTATACACTATCGTTTGCATTCTTGCTAAACGTCATTTTGGTGCCTATTTTATCTGGTATTTCAGATGCTACAGGAAATAAAAAATCGTTTATGCGATTTTTTATTTTGATGGGGAGTATGGGATGCAGCAGTATGTTTTGGTTTTCAGGAGATAATTATATTTTTGGACTGACTTGTTTTTTACTTGCTACCATAGGTTTTGCGGGAAGTTTGGTATTCTACAATGCGTATTTACCGGAAATTGCGACACCTGATAAATTTGACAATTTATCTGCGAGAGGATTCACAATGGGTTATATTGGAAGCGTCATTTTGCTTATTTTAAACCTGATGTTTCTGCAAAAGCCCGCGTGGTTTGGATTGCCTGAACCATCTGCCGATAATTCGCTCGCTTTTAGAGTTGGATTTTTAACCGTAGGAATATGGTGGTTTTTATGGTCTTTATGGCCATTGATCAAACTCCCGGGTAAAACAAAATCTAACAGTAATGGAAGTATTTGGAAAGGTTTTCACGAATTAAACAAGGTATGGCAAGACGTACAAAAAATGAAACCTTTACTCATTTTCTTGGGTTCGTTTTTTGTATACACCATGGGCGTTCAAACTGTGATTTACGTTGCAGCATTGTTTGGAAAAAATGAATTGCAATTAGAATCTTCAGATATGATCATTACCATTCTCCTGATTCAGTTGATTGGTATTGCTGGAGCTTTCTTTTTTGCATGGCTTGCCGATAAAAAAGGAAACAAATTTGGAATTATTCTCGCATTAAGCGTTTGGGCAATTAGTTGTATTTTGGCCTATTTCCTTCAGCCAAAACAGCCAAATCAATTCTTTGGATTGGCTTGCTTAATTGGAACAGTTATGGGTGGTGTTCAAAGTTTATCAAGAGCTACATACGCAAAACTAATACCTGGTGATAAAGATAATGCATCTTACTTCTCATTTTATGAGGTTACAGAGAAATTAGCAATTGTAATTGGAACTTTTGTTTGGGCTTTAGTAGACGATTTAACTGGCAGTATGAGAAATAGTATCATGATGTTGATGGCATTTTTTATTATAGGTATCATTATTTTAAGTTTCTTGAAATCAGATAAACTTAAGCCAAAAATAAAAGATTAGATTATTTATTGTATATACCAGCATAAAAAGAAAAAGATACACATTGTGTATCTTTTTCTTTTTACGCGTATTTTAAATTCTGAATGGCCTCCCATTCATCTTCAGCCATTTTTTTCGTGATTTTAAGCGACTTTTTCTTTTTGTCGGATGAAGGAATATCGAACATGTATTTTTTTAAGACTGCTTCACAAATTCCTCTCAGCCCTCTGGCACCTAGTTTGTTTTCAAATGCTAAATCCACTATGTAATCTATGGTTTCATCATCAAACGTTAAAACTACATTTTCAAGCTCAAATAAATATTGATATTGTTTTAACAATGCATTTTTTGGCTGTGTGAGTATACATTTCAGTGTTTCTTTATCAAGCGGCTCCAAACTAGTGATAATTGGCAATCTTCCAATGATTTCCGGAATTAGACCAAACGATTTTAAATCTGCCGGGGAAATCTGACTCAATAATTTTTTTGGATTGATTTCTTTGGTATCGTTTCGTTTGAATCCAACAGATTGATTTTGCAATCTTCTGCCAATCATTTTCTCGATTCCATCAAAAGCACCACCACAAATAAAAAGAATGTTGGTTGTATCAATCTTGATGTACTTTTGATCGGGATGTTTTCGACCTCCTTCTGGGGCAACATTGGCAACAGTACCCTCTAAAAGTTTAAGCAGACCTTGTTGTACACCTTCTCCACTTACATCTCTAGTAATTGATGGATTGTCGCTTTTGCGACTAATTTTGTCAACCTCATCTAAATAAATAATTCCACGTTCCGCTAATTCTGGTTTGTAATTGGCAACTTGTAACAATCTCGAAATAATTGATTCAACATCTTCTCCAACATAACCAGCCTCAGTTAAAACGGTGGCATCTGCTATGCAAAAAGGTACATTTAAAAACTTAGCCAATGTTTTGGCTAATAATGTTTTACCCGTCCCAGTTTCACCAATTAACAAAACATTGCTTTTTTCCAGTTCTACCTCACTGTGAGAATTCTTGTGATTGATTCGCTTGTAATGATTGTAAACGGCAATCGACAATGTTTTTTTTGCTTCATCTTGTCCAATTACATATTGATCAAGATGGAGTTTAATTTCAGCAGGAGTTGGAAGTTTTGAATCATCTGAAACATCTTCCGTATTTTTTCTAATTTCAGAAGGAGAGGAGGGTTCTTCAAGGCCAAGTTCTTTAGATACAATTTGGTGCGCTTGCTCAGCACACTGGTCACAAATATGTCCCTCCAGACCAGAGATCAACATGATGGCTTCTTCTTTTTTACGTCCGCAAAAAGAACAAGTTTGGCCTTTAGATTTCATAAATTACTTATTTCTTCTACCTAAAACCTCATCAATCATTCCGTATGCCTTTGCTTCCTCAGCAGTCATCCAGAAATCGCGGTCACCATCGGCTTCAATTTTTTCGTAAGTTTGACCAGAATGGTGCGCCAATATATCGTAAAGCTCTTTCTTTAACTTAGAAATTTCTTTATAGGTAATCTCAATATCACTCGCTTGCCCTTGAGCTCCGCCTAAAGGCTGATGAATCATAATGCGCGAATGTGGTAAAGCTGTTCTTTTGCCCTTTTCTCCAGCTGCCATTAAAACAGCACCCATGCTTGCAGCCATTCCTGTACAAATTGTAGCCACATCTGAGCTAATGTATTGCATGGTATCATATATTGCAAGACCAGCATATACACTGCCCCCAGGACTGTTAATGTAAATCTGAATGTCGCGGTTAGGGTTTGCGCTTTCCAAGAAAAGCAATTGACCCATAATAATGTTTGCAACATCTTCATAAATGGGAACCCCAAGGAAGATTATTCTGTCCATCATTAAACGGGAAAAAATATCCATTGCCACCGCATTCATCTGTCTTTCCTCAATAATATTGGGAGTTAAACCATAAATGCCAGGTGCTTGAGCCACCATTTTGGTGTATTCATCAACGCGTAAGCTGCTAATTCCTAGATGCTTGGTTGCGTAGTTTTTAAATTCTTTTCCGTAGTCCATAGTATGATAAACAAAAATAGTGAATAAAAGATTATTCTCCGTGTTCTGCTTTGTGAGAATTTACATGTTTGAAGTAATTTTCGACAGTTGTTTTCTTATTTTTGACAGTAACCAACTCTTTTACTTTATCGTAAGCCTTCCTGTAAATAACTCTATCTGCCATTTGAGAAACAAATTCTCTGTCTGTCATTTTCTTTTGAATGGTTTCGTCTAGGAAAGAATCATTCGGAGAAATATTCAAACCATATTGACGGTACATTCCTACGAAATAAACACGTGCTTCCATGTTTACGTCTTCAGCAGTAGCCTCTAATTTGTGTTCAGAAGCAATTTTGTCGATGACTAAACGACGTTGTAATGCACTTTTTTCTTGTGCATATTTCTCATCAATATTTTCGAAATTATAATCGTTTTCTTTAGTTGTAATTAACCATCTTTTCAAAAATTCATCAGGTAAGTTAATTTCATGTTTGCTCATTAACAAATGTCCAATTTCATGATCCAACCATAAATCCGCTTCGTTTTTGTAGTAAGCTTGCAAGTTTGTTAATACTCGATTTTTGTACTCTTCCTCATTTTGAGGAGCTTCTTCGCCTGGGAAAACTTCTTTGTAATAATCTTCACCTAGCTCTGGCATGATACGAGATTTGATTTCGGTAACTTGAATGCTAAATGATTTGTTCAAATCGGCAATCCCTTCTTTTGCAATTCCCAATGAGCTCGTGATCACTGTTTCGTTGTCGTTGAATAATTTTTTAACATCACCTTTTACAACAGCATCTTTTTTAACACCAATAAACGCTTTTTGAAGTTTTTTATCTTCTATCATCGAAGGGACAAAACTTACAGGTTTTTCAGAAATACCACCTTCAAATGTCTCTCCAGCATCGTTCAATTCGGTTACGTTAGCGTATATAATCGATTCGGCGTCGGATACTTCTGCTTCTTCTAACTTTGCATGGCGTTTTCTCGCATAGTCTATGTCTTCATTTACCTCTTTGTCTGTAACTTCAATCTCAAACAATTCTAATTTGTCTTTCGACGAAATATTCAATTCAAATGATGGCGCTAGACCCAAATCAAAAGCAAATCTAAATTCTTCTTTGTTGTCAATATCTAAATCGCTTTCAACATGATTACTCGTGATAGGGTAACCCAAAATGTCCAATTTTTCATCTTGAATGTACTGATTAATTGCATCAGACGCAATGTTTTGAATTTCTTCAGCAATCACAGATTTTCCGTAAAGTTTTTGTACCATTCCCAATGGTGCTTTTCCTGCACGGAATCCTTTGATATTCGATGATCTTTGAATTTTTTTCAATTGATTATCTACTTTTTCCTGATAATCTTCTTTTACAAGGTCAATGATTACGGTCGCTTGTAATTCGTCTTGTTTTTGGATACTGATATTCACGGCGTTTTTATTTTTTCGTTTCTTTTTCCAAACAAAAAATGGAACTCAATGTTCCATTTTCTATTTTTTGTGCACGCGGAGGGACTCGAACCCACACACCTTGCGGCGCCAGATCCTAAGTCTGGTGCGGCTACCAATTACGCCACGCGTGCAGTTAGGACTCTCGAATGAGGGTGCAAAGGTAGTGAAAAAAATCAACAATACAAGGATAATCGAATAAAATTATCCTAATTCTGCCACACCGTGGTTGTATATGTGATTTTCTTTTTTGATGAGATCTCAACCACTACCGTAAATATTTCACCTTCTTTCAATTCGTTTTTTTGTTTATCCGTCAAATCAGGTAAAATCACTATGGTTTGAAAAGGAATCATGGGCGCTTGTTCAACCTTTGATTTCACTGAAATGTTGCCCAAAGTTTTTGAGGTAATGCTAACCTTTGCTTTCCTCAAGTCTCCGGCCATTGAAAAAGACCATTTATCAAATAAAAATAATTTTGGGCAATAGCCTGCTGGTGGCCAAGAAATAAAATGATTCAAATAAAATGAAGAATCAATGATTTTGTCATTTGGAGTTGTGATCCACGTTACTGTGTTATTTTCACTTGCACCAATGCCAAATTTTCGACTATTTGGGGCTAATATAAACTGTCTATTATACAATTCTTCACTTTTTTCATCACTCATCAATACAGTTAAACCAATTGCAGGGTTTGGATCTTTTACCATTTGTCCGAACATTGCTGCCTCTCCAGCACCTCTAGAGTAACATGTATGTGTTTCTGGACCGGGCTCTCTGCTAAAAACTCCAATTGGTGCAAACATTACTGAGGCTTGTTGGCATTTTTCAGTTCTTTCTTTATCCAAAATCAACAAATCCCTCAAGCCAGCATTTTGTCTGAAATAATTGATTCTCGTTTCTAATTTTTTTAATGTTGAATCCGGAATCTCTCCATAATCACATCTTTTTGAAAAGCCATTCCATCCCGTTTCCGCCACAATGACTCCCTTATCTGTTTTTCTACTCTGAATCTTTGAACCTCTATACCGAATTTCAAAATCCAATTTCGATAAACTCAAGTTATAACCCGATATTTTCTTATTTCCCGGAAATTCATCTTTTAGTTTACGCAGATATCCCCAGCATATGTCGAGTTGTTTGTATTTGAAAAAACTATCCATTGCTTGTGTAATTAAACCCTCTTTTGCTTTTTTGAGGTCAATTTTAACAGGAAAATCACGAATGACTGAATCATTAATTGATAGCAATCCTTTCCATTCAATTGGATAAATCACTTGATTTTTCCATTTTAAAAATGTCTCTAATCTGTAATTTTTAAAGTTCTTGTTCTTTGGAAATGTTCTACCCGCATGATTCATTAAAGCCAAAATAAGTCTCTTACTCACAAAATCTGGAGGATTGTTCAATATCTTTTCCAATTGTTTCTCGTCTATTTGGTTAGTTTTGTAATATTGAGGATACCAATTATAGAAAAAAAACAAAATTGATTTTTCTGTATTTCGACTTAGATAGTAGGAAAGGCATTTTCCGGAAAACAACAAGCTGTCGCTTGTTAAAAACTCATCAGATTTTACGTTTACACCCTTTGAAACCAGGTCTTTTTTTGTTTGAAAAAATTCTTGATGGTATTTTTTTGCTTCGGCATAATCTCTCTTCTCACACATGAACCCAATTTTGTTTAAATAAAATTGGTTTTGAGTGAGGAGTAAAAAAGTATCACCGGGTAAATAGTACAAACCTCTTTTTGCCCAGTTGTTTGCCTCTGAATTAATGCCAAAGTCGTTTTTTATCTGATTAATTCTCTGATGTATTAAGTATTTTTCATTGTTGGTTAAGGATGCGTTTTTCGGGAAAATATCCAAACCCATTTCTGTATACCTCAAAGAACTATCTGTTTGATTTCTCTTGTTATAATAACTCGCTAAGATTTCAAATGCTTGAACCAAATAAGTAGAAGAGTGCAGTTGATCTTCGTGTGCATCATAGTTCCAAGAAGCAACTTTTTGCATGATTTTTAATGCCTCAGCTTCATTTTTATTAAACCAATGTCCAATTCCCATCATTCCGTAAGCAATGGTATCTCCCGTTAATTCATAACTGTTTTTATAAAAAGCAATTGATTTTACATATTTTTTTTGTTGAAATAATTCTGAAGCTTCTAAATTATTTTGCTTGGCTATTTTGTCGAAAAGCACCGCATATTTCTGAGTAAATTCCTTTTCTTTGTCTTTGCTCTTTGCTTTTATGGCAGATTTAATACTTTCTTTAGCCCAATTTTTTTCGCCTTCTTTTTGAGGGACAATGAGCGACAATTCGTATTCAGCTTTTGTTTTGATATAAAAAAGCTCAATCACAGTTTTGTCCTTTTTTATGCCTTTCTCACAAACCTTTACGCATTTTTCATATTTTTTTGTCTGAAAATACTTTTCTGCTTTAATTACGCTCAAAGGTTGTGCGTTTGTGAAAATTGAAAACAAAAGAAACATCCCCAATAAAGAAATGCGTTTGAATGGATTGAAAGACATCATGGTGCTAAAACGATAAATCAACACAAATTAATGTATTTATCTCTATTATATTTATTATTGTGAAAAATGCGTGTAAAAGTTAACGCATCAGCTGGAAATTCTGTTGAATCATTTTCCGGTAATTGTCGTTACCCACCAATTCCAAGATACAAATATAAATGCCTTCTGTAGCTTCTTTGCTCATGTAAAAACCATCCCAACCGCCATTTAAATCAATTGTTTCGTACATTTTTTCACCCCAACGATTGTATATCCGCATGTTCATTTTCTTGAAACCCTCCAAATACGGTTTGAAAATGTCGTTAGGAGCTGCCCCATTGGGAGTAAATGCAGAAGGTAAATAGAAAACAGGTGGACAACTATCGATTAAATTGATTTCATCGGAAGCAGAACATCCATCAGAACTCGTCACTGTAACTTTGTACGTGCCGGCCATTGATGCCATGATTTGAGATGTTGTTTCCAACGTTGGTGTCCAATTGTAAGTATATCCTGCAATGAAACCAGCATCCAAAGCAATTGAAATGTTGCGACAAACAAATTGATCAGCGCCCAATGATACAGATGGAACCACTCCTTGTTTCACAACTACCGTTTTTGTACTATTTCCACACAAATTGGTAATCGAAACTTTATATGTACCAGGTTTTGTTACTTTGAGTGTAGAAAAAGTATCGTTCGCATTTAATGTTACATCTGGACTTGTCCATGTAAATCTGTTGATGGACAGTTTATTGCCGGCATCAAGTGTGATACTAATATTGTTGCTACATACCATCGTATCTCTCATAGGTATGTTTGCAAATGTGCCATCAACAATAAGTACGTAAATATAGCCAGTGTCTTTAGATCCGTCGGAGAATGTACTAATGCATGTAGTTTTGAATAAACCAGGATTTGAATAAGTGATATTTTGAGGTTTTCGAATCGTGGATTTATTAGGGCTGCCTCCCTCGAATGTCCAATCCCATGAAACACTAGGCAATGAACTTCCTGTATTGATTTCAGAATAATTCACTGAACTACCTTTGCATAAAACCAAATTTGGTGTTTGTGCTTCAACAATTTGAATAAGCCCAACAATAAAAGTTAAGATGGCAAAAAATTGTTTAAATTTCATGTGTAGTTATATTTTACGCAAATATAATAGAAACGACAAGATTTAACACGTTACTTTGGTAGATTTATTTCTAATTCAATAAAAATCATATTGGCGTATATGGTTAATATCGTTTACTTTATGCTTTTTTCGAGGGTCGATGATTGAAAATATTGATAGCTATGATAAAATTCTTGCGTGCATTGAATTACAGGTAATTGAAGGGTTGTGTCTTTTGAATTTTCAATCATTCCTTTGTAATCAAATCGATATGATTTTCCATTAGTTGAAGTCATTTCAAAATCAGTTGAATGTATGTAGATTTTAGATAAATTGCCCGGTGCAATTGTTTTCATCAATGGAGTTATATCAAATGCAAACAAACTTTGTCCATCATTGCTTATGATTAAACTTTTCGTGTTTTCAGTTTCTTTTATCACATACCCGTTTTTTTCAATTTCCGACCAATCTGCCATTGCTATTTGATTTCGATTTTTTACCCAAACCACCCAGCTTTTGAAAGAATTCGGGGCTTTGTCCCTCCCAATCAATGAACTTTTAGAACTGCCGTCATCGAATTTTTCCAAGTCCTTGTAGTCTTCCTTGAATTTTGAATCTTCTTGTAAAATGAAACTGTTGGGATATAATTTCAGCCAAGTTTTCAAGGTGGTTTGATAGCATTGAATTTCTTCAAGTTTTTTGCCTTTGAGTCTTCCCGCTATACATTCTCCGTTCACTTGACGCCACCAACTTTTTGTTTCAGGATCTTCAAACATGGCATTGAAATGATCCATGCCAACAAGTCTGAAATCAGTCATTTGTCCATCAATTGTTGGATTGTAAACTCTGCCAGTTCTGCAAACCGAACAATAAGTTACCAAAACATCTTTTCCGTTTATGATGTCTTTTACTTGATGGTGGTGTGCAATGATGTTGATAGGATAGGCCTTCGCTTCATTTCCAATGATTACCCCAATGATTAATCGATTCGTGTCTATCAAACTTCCCGCTTTTGTAGCAAAATTCTGTTCTGTCATTTTCTTGAACATTGTGTCTGCACTCATCGGAAAATTCGTCAAATATATGCTGGCAATTAAAAAGACACTCCCAACAATTGTCGACATTTTGTATTTGTTCCAAGATTCATTCAAAAAGAACATCAATGCAATGAATAACACAATTCGAATGACCCAACGAACATAATGTAAAGCATATGCAATATTGATGCTGTTCATTTGTTGACTTCCAGGCATTGGCATGATGAAGTAAACACGCATCCATTCAAAGATGACAAACAGAATTAAAATGATGATAAACTTGTTTTTCATGGAGTTTAACCGATGTCAAATATATTGTTTTATTTCAATTGTATGCTAATTTTTTATGGGTTATTGTCGCCTATTGGCCAATAGCATAGGAGCCGACCCATCGAAAGGATTGTTCCCTCTACCAATGCTTTTTGCACCCATTCCATTTGCCCTTTTTACAGCATGTTCCCCAAATCGATTTCGAATAGCATCCATGGCTTGATACAAATTAACCAATTCTTCGGTTTCTTCAAATAGGTTAATCTGAAATCCTCCACTAACCAAGTCACTAAATCTTACACCAACAAGCCGAATCAATAGCCTTCTTTGATACAATTTGTCAAATAAATCCATTGTTTTTTTGATTAAAATATGATCGGCACTCGTGTAGGGGATTTTTGCCTGCATGCTGTGGGTATTAAAATCGCTATACCTCACTTTCACTGTAACACAAGCACATAATTTATTCCCTTTCCTAAGTTGATAGGCTAAATTTTCAGCCATTGCACTCATGAGATTTTTGAGCATCACAACATCAATAGTGTCTTTTTCAAATGTACGTTCAGTGCTGATACTCTTTCTTTCGTGGAAAGGAATGATAGGCCGATCATCAATCCCCCTTGCTTTTTGCCACAAATCAACTCCCGTTTTTTGAAGCGTTTTATACATCAATTCTCTTGGTATTTCTTGCAGTGTTTTGATGTATTGTATCCCTAAATTTCTCAATGTTTTGTATGTCTCATTTCCAACTCCCGGTATTTTCTTGACCGATAACGGAGCTAAAAAAGGTAATTCCGTTCCGTGTTCCACAAACGCTTGTCCCTCAGGCTTCGCTGTCCCCGTTGCTATCTTACTCACCGTTTTATTTGCAGATAAACCAAAGCTGATGGGCAAGCCAGTTTCTTTTAAAACCTTTTTCTTTAGCTCTTTAGACAATGTTAAACACCCAAAAAACTTCTCCATGCCCGTTAAATCAATGTAAAATTCATCGATGCTGCTCTTTTCATACAATGGAACACTGTCTGCAATGACTTCCGTTACCATGTGTGAATAATCACTGTAAAGTTGAGAATCGCCCCGAATAATAATTGCATCTGGACAAAGAATTCTGGCTTGCTTCATGGGCATTGCGCTATGAACCCCGTATTTTCTCGCTTCGTAACTGCAACTAGCCACAACCCCTCGGTCGCTTTGCCCGCCAATAATCAATGGCTTGCCCACAAATGAAGAATTTTGCAACCGCTCTACGCTCACAAAAAATGAGTCTAAATCCATGTGTGTGATAAATTTCTTTTCCATTTGTTAAAAATATTGACAATTTTTTGTTTACAATATAGTCAAAAAAATGATTCTTTGGATTCCTCTGAGAAAAGAAAATGAAGTTTTTTTGAACCTTTCTACCTACCTATGCAAATAATAGATTATGAAAAACCAAAACTTCATCTTCCTTATCATTCTCTTGTGTCAACAATTGGCCCAAGCACAAAAAGCAGAGACAATTTATAGCCGAGTTACAGTTGTAAAACCAAATGAATATTATTTGCAACAAGCTGAAATTTGGAGAAAATTGGCAGAATCTAATCCCCAAAATGCCAATGCTTGGTTCAATTATTATAAAGCTAAGAGAAATATAGAAACGTTAAAAAAGACCGACAATGTTCATGCAGAAAATAGATTCAAAGAACTCAATGAAATTGTGGCCAATGTGAACAAAAATTGTCCCAATTCATTTGAAGCCCATTACCTCAAATGGAAAAATTCAAATTCTAACCCAGCCATGTATTCCGAACTTCAAAAAGCCTATGAAATTGATTCTAATAGAACCGATTATTTTCCGGATTTTGTGGTTTATCATGAAATTGCAGGAAACTATCAGCAAAAAAAATATTTCCTTCAGAAATGGGCAAATTCAGAGGTTGCATCGCAAGGACTATTAAATTATGCCTATAACATGCTCATTGGGTTAGATTCAAACTCAATTATTGTAACCGGTGGCGATAACGATACATATTATCCTTGGCTCATTCAAGAAGCTTATGGCATCAGAAAAGATGTCAAAATTATTAACATCCATCTTGCTTATAAACCCAATGTATTTAAAAGATATGCCGCTGAAATTGGTATTGAAACACTGCCAGTTGAAAAAATGAATTTTAAAACATTTCAATACGAGTTTATCCTACAACTGAAACAATTGAAAATTGCACAACTGAACTCATTGAATGGCCATACCCAAATCGGATTTCAATCCTCCAATATCCCTCAAAATATAAAAGAGACACAAAATTCCGTCTATGATTTGTCGAGATATAAAAATGGTGGAATATACTTTGCAACGACCTATCAAATTGATTCAATAGATTTTGAAGATTATTTGAAGTTGAATTTGGTGGGACTTTCGTTCGAATACAACCTTTATCCTTCCGGAGTGAAAGCACTCAACAAACTCATTCAAAATTACAATCAGCTGTTTAAATTAGACTATTTGCAAATTCCTTTCTACCATGATTTGTCTCAATCTATGGTTGATCAGGTTAATGGAAATTATTTGTCTTCAATGTTTCAGTTGTACGAACATTACCAAAATACTGATCTCTCAAAGGCAAAACGGATCAAAAAAATAGCATTTGCAATCGCTTCCAAAAATCAAATGCAAAACGAAGTGATTCAATTAATGGGCTCGGAAGACAAATAATTCGATGTCGCAATTTGATTCCGATAAATCATTGATGTTTGAAATTGCCAGCGGATCAACCCTGGCGTTTCAAACGATCTATCAAAAGTTTGGGAGTAAATTGTTACATTATTTCCTTAAAATGACAAACCAAAATCAACAAACCAGTGAGGATCTCTTGCAAGAGTTATTTATTCAAATTCACTTGAATGCAAAAAAATACAACCCGGAATATCAATTGTCGACATGGATTTATGCCATTGCCTCAAATTTGGTTAAAAATCACAATAGAAAAGAAATTAATCAATTAAGATTGTTGTCTCAAGAATTTGTTGAACAAGAAAAAATGGAAATTGACAATCATCAGGTAATTGAAAAAAAGCAATTAACCGATTTGATTTACAAATATGCCCATACGATCGATACCGATGCCGCTTCTATGTTGTATCTCAGATATCAAGAACAATTTCAATTATCGGAAATTGCCGTTGTAATGAATGTTCCCTTGGGTACAGTTAAGTCTAAACTTCACACCATGACCAAAAAAATTGCCGTTAAATTTAAAATTCAACATCATGAAAATTGAAACAAATACCGAAAATTTTCTCAGACAAAATATAGTAGAAGAGGTTCATGAATTCCCAGAAATTCAACCAAATATTGAATTGTCAATTTTAGAGCAGTTTCATGAAAATCACCGAAAACTTACCCGCAAAAGGTTTGTCATCAAATTATTTCAATATGCAGCAATATTGATAGTTGTGTTTTTGGGAGGGATATTTTTTGAAAAATCATTAAATGGTCTCAAACAAAACAGCACACTGGCGCGACAAGAATATACAGGTAAATCAAAAAATGAAAATGTCTCATCTTTAAAACTACAGGAAAAACCGATACTATTTCTTCAACCTAAAAAAAGGGTTACTCCAAAAATTGTAGTAGTTTTTAAACCTAAGAAATATTCATCGAATTTTAATGATGAAAAAAATAAATATAGCAAACAATTTAGCATTGATGACCAATTTGAATTACCATCAATCTCAGACAATATGAAAAATCAAAGCATCCTGATCGGGGGAAAATATGTCAATACGAAAGTTCAGGAATCTGAATTTCAACATACCCAAAAAATCATTCAACAACTAAAATTCGTTTCACTTTGATGATTTAATTGAGAATTCATGCACTCAAACTTTTACTGCATTTAATTGTTCCACTTCTATGAAGAATTTTGTGATTATCGGAGGGTCAACCGGTATAGGAAAACAATTGGCTGAAAATTTGTCTGCGCATCACAATGTTATCGCAACATACAACAATACCCAACCAACTGAACTTTCATCTGTCAATTATCATCATTTTAATGTTTTAAACGCTGAATTAAAACCCGATTTTTTACCCGATGTAATAGACGGATTAGTTTATTGTGTGGGTGCCATTCAACTTAAACCGTTTCATAGAATTCCTGAATCTGATTTTATTCAAGATTACCAAAAACAAGTGATTGGAGCCATTAAAATCATTCAACATGCGCTTCCCAATCTGAAGCTCTCAGAATCTCCAAGTATCGTTCTTTTTTCTACTGTTGCCGTCCAATTAGGATTCCCGTTTCACTCAATGGTTGCCAGTTCTAAAGGTGCTGTTGAAGGACTTACAAAAGCACTTGCAGCAGAATTTGCACCAAAAATTCGAGTGAATTGCATTGCTCCTTCCATTACCAATACTCCTTTGGCTGCATCGTTATTGAATACAGAAGAAAAAATTGCAGCAAACGCTCAGCGACATCCACTTAAGAAAATTGGTGAACCAAATGATATTTCAAAAATAGCCGAATTCCTTTTGTCTGAAAATGCATCTTGGATCACCGGACAAATTTTACATGTCGACGGTGGAATGTCGTCTCTGAAAGTTTAATGAAAAAGCCTTGGAACCTTGTAAACGTTCCTGTTTACAGCATTAGTACTATCGATAATGGTATTGTGAATATGAATATCTGCACTTATGTGAGCGCTGTGAGTATGTCGCCAAAGCGTTACATGGTGGCCATTTATCACAATACAAAAACACATGCTGTTGCAGCTCAGAATCAACTCTTTGTTTTGCAATTGCTTTCAGAAAAACAATATGGTTTGGTGAAGAATTTTGGACAAAAATCTGGGATAAGCTTCGATAAACATGGTTTTATCCAAAGGAAAAATGCATTAAAATTAGATTCAAAAGAAAATCCCTACGCCACTTATTTGTGGAATGGACATTCTGTACTTACCAATGCTGTTGCAGTACTGCTGCTAAAGCCAATCCAAATTATCCCTGCAGGAGATCATGATATGTTTTTATGTGATGTATTATCTTACAAAAATCAAAACGACAATCAAATACTCACTCTCGATACCCTAAGAGCCAAGAAATTAATCCGCATATGAATCTAACCGACCAAGAAACAGACAGAATCATAGAAATGGCATGGGAAGATAGAACCCCGTTTGAAGCCATTGAATCCCAATTTGGATACACTGAAGCTATGGTGATTAAACTCATGAGGAAGTCGCTTAAAAGAAGTAGCTTCAACCTATGGCGTAAACGCGTCAATTCTGGAGTGAGCCAAAAACATCAATTCAAAAGAAATCCAGAAATACAGCGATTTAAATGCAAATTACAACGTCAAATAACCCTGAATAAAATCAGCAAAAGATAAAATGTTGAATACCCATTATACAGATATTTTAGCACAAATCCAAAAAATTGATCCCATTTCCTATGGTAAATCACGCAATTTTTTAAATGGAAAGGTAACCCAGCTTTCTCCCTACATTTCAAGAGGTGTCATTTCAACCAAGTATATTATGGTATCGCTGCTAAATAAAGGTTATTCTTTCGCTCAATGCGAAAGGTTTTTCCAACAACTAGCTTGGAGAGAATATTTCCAAAGAGTGGCTCAACATCAAAAAAAACTACATCTTCAATGGGTTAAATTTCCCCAATCTTTAGTGAATTATACCCAAATGCCTACAGCAGTTGTGAGTTCAAATACAGGTATTACCGCCATCGATCATACCATTCATCAATTACATCAATATGGTATGATGCACAATCATGCTCGAATGTATGTGGCATCTATCGTTTGTAATATCGCCAAAACAGCTTGGCAATTGCCTTCAAAATGGATGTATTTTCATTTACTTGATGCCGATTATGCAAGTAATTTTCTGAGTTGGCAATGGGTGTGTGGTTCCTTTAGTCCCAAAAAATATGTCGCCAATCAAGAAAATTTAAATAAGTATTGTGGCACAAACGACATCAACACATTTCTTGATGTTGAATATGATGCATTCGAAAATATGCCCATTCCTCAAGTTTTATTGGATAGAACTTCTCTACAATTAACAACAGAACTTCCAACAGCCAAGCCTCTACAAATTATCCAAAATTCGCCCATTTATATATATAATTATTATAATTTAGACCCAATTTGGAACCAATCAGGAAACCTGAATAATGTCCTTCTCCTTGAGCCTTCGCACTTTTCAGAATTTCCAATATCCCAAAATAATTTAAATTTCATGTTGAAACTAGCTGAAAACATTCCCAACATTCAAGTTTTTGTAGGAGAATTTCATGAATTAAAATCCAAGGTAGGACAAAATCAGATGTTTGTTTTCAAAGAACATCCGCTTTTTGATCATTATGAGGGACAAAAACATGAAAGGGAATGGATGTTTCCTGAGGTAAGTAACCAATATGGTTCGTTCTTTAAATTTTGGCAAGCTTGCATTAAAAGCAACAAACACATTCAAAAATTACATGCATGAAAATAACAATTGATCAAATCAATGAAATGGAAACCCGATACAGGGCAAGTTTGGTGAATTCTCTCGGAGGATTCAAAAGTGTAGTGATGATTTCAACCATCTCTTATCAAAAAGTTCACAACCTCGCCATTTTCAATTCTCTCTTTCATCTTGGTGCAAATCCTCCACTCTGCGGATTTATTATAAGACCCGATGTTTCTCCAAGGCATACTCTAAGCAATATACTTGATCATAAGTATTTTACAATTAATCACTTAAATGAAGGCATCTATGAACATGCACACCAAACGTCGGCACGATACGATGAATCTATTTCCGAATTCGATGAAGTGAAATTAAATCGGGAAACAATTCCTGGGCATGAGGTAGTCTACGTGAAGGAATCTCACCTCAAATTTTTGTGCGAATTCAAACAAAAAATTGACATTGAAATCAACGGAACATGCATGATCATTGCCGAAATAAAGGAAATTGTTTTGCCAGATTCGGCCTTGGGAAATGATGGATTTGTAGATCTTGAAAAGTCTGAAAGTATCACATGTAGCGGACTCGATAGTTACCATAGAACAAAAAAAATAGCGCGATTAACTTATGCAAAACCAAATACTTGGCCTATTCAAATTGAATCATGAAAAAAAATGGTAAAACCGTAAAAAAATCCGATTTGCCAACAAAAATTTGCGAAACTTGCAAAAAACCATTTACCTGGAGAAAAAAGTGGGAGAGAGTATGGAATCAGGTAAAATTTTGTAGTGATCGATGCAGAAATAATTCATAATCGTTACATAATTATGACATAAATCATTGCTATATATTGTTTTGTAGGTTTGCTTTTCTCGTTTATTTAAATATATTTGTATTTGTGAAATTGAAAATGTGACGTAGAAATCACCGAAAACTATCAAAACAATGAACTATTTAAAAATTTGTTTCTTGATTTCATCAATCATTTTGGCGAAAAATGGTTTGTCCCAATCTATGGCTAACGAACCAGAAATTTTAAAAAATTCACAAATCAACAATCAGATTACATTTAAACCAGATACAGATTTGAACCGTAAAATTACGGCACTCAACTTTCCACCTAATTCCAAATTCTCTATTTTCGACAATTCTGGAAAACGCATTTTCGTGGGTAAATCTCTTGCTACTATTGCATCACAAAAATTACCAAATGGGTTTTATAGACTCAAAGTTTATTGTCTAACCGGTTCTTGGACAATTGAAATAAAAGAACAAGATTAATCACCTAAATTTGTACAATGTTGTTAACTCTTCAATGTTCAACATTTTCCAAAGAAGCTGGGTGCGATGAAGCGGGTAGAGGTTGCCTCGCCGGTCCGGTTGTAGCCGCCGCAGTTATTTTACCCAAAGATTTTCATCACCCTTTATTAAATGATAGTAAGCAGGTTTCAAAAAACCATCGAAATGAATTAAAAAATTACATTTTAAAACATGCAATAGCTCACGGAATTGGAATTTGCTCTCCACAAGAAATTGATCAAATCAATATTTTGAATGCCAGTATTTTGGCTATGCATAAAGCACTTGATCTTCTTACAGTATCCCCAGATTTTATAGGCGTTGATGGCAATCGATTTATACCCTATAAAAATATCCCTCATGCAACCCAAATCAAAGGCGATGCGAGGTTTCTCAACATCGCGGCTGCTAGCATACTGGCAAAAACTCATAGAGACGAACTTATGGAAAATCTTCATCTTCAATACCCGCATTATTCTTGGAATTCCAATATGGGTTATCCTACAATCGCCCATAGAAATGCCATCAAAGAATTCGGAATTACACCACATCACCGAAAAACATTTCAGCTTTTACCCGCGCAGACGAAAATTGAGTTTTAATCTCAATAGATGTTAAAATAATTTGTAAAGGTTGAATAAGAAACCTGCTCCATATTTCATGAAGGATTCAATAAATTGGCAAAAACATATGAAAAAACCGTCAAATCCATATAAAAATCCTCTTTTTATCAAATAGTTTTTAAGAAATTTTAGGGTAGGACTACTTAAAAATTTAAAAAAGATTTTGATTAAATATTCATCATTCAACGATTTTGCGCCAATCTTACCAAATTTAATCGCTTGCTTCCAAACAGCTTTTTTGTTGTGATATGTATAATGTAAAATATCTCCGTTTAAATGTAGTACGTCAAATTTAGAATTCAGTTCGAATCTATCATGCGGATTAACCCCGGCCCATTGTCCACAATTTTTATTCCATAACCTGAGTTTTTTGTCTGGATACCAACCACATCCCTTTATTGCCCTGCTACACAAATGATTCAATCGGTTCATGGAACATCCTCCTATTTTTTGATTTTGAGGGACATTTCCTTGAATTACATCCGTTTTGAATTTGAATATCGAGTGAATCAATTCTTCAGACAAAACCTCATCAGCATCTAAACTCAACACCCATTGATAATTTGCGCAGTCTTTTGCCCAATTTTTTTGCTGAATATGTCCCTCAAAAACATGCTGTATTACAGTGACTCCCATGTTTTCGCAAATTTCTACGGTCCTATCTGTTGAAAAAGAATCAACAACAATGATTTCATCGGCAATTTGCGCTACAGACTTAATGCAATTGGCAATTTGTGCTTCTTCATTAAAAGCAATAATAACCACCGATATTTTATTCTGCAACACTCAGCAAACTTAATACCTAAAATGAAAATTTTTCAGACTATTTCATAAAAATAGTCAATCTAAAGTTGAATATTATTCTACTTTAATGTCCGCCAGAAATTTGTTCGTCAAATGCAATTCCTTGTTTTTTAAGTGATTTTTTAACAAAATAGGCGAAATATGTCAGATAAAGGAAACCAACTGTACCAATCAAAAACGATTGGTGAATTCCTATGATATCAGCCAATTTTCCTTGAATTGGTGGAAGTATTGCTCCTCCCAAAATCATCATAATCAAAAATCCTGCACCTTGTGATTGATATTTTCCCAAACCAGCAACCGACAATGAGAAAATACACGGCCACATGATCGATAAAAACAATCCAGCAGATAAAAATGCATAAATTGCCACTGTTCCCACAGAAACTAGACCAATAATGGTAGCAATGCTGCCTAAAATTCCAAATAACAACAAGGTAAATGCAGGTTTGTTTCCTGATAAATAAAATGCCAACATTTGAACGAAAATGCAAAGGAAATACCATTTCAATGGCATAATATTATAGCCCGCTAACCAGGTGAAAAACATCACCACAGCAAAAGCGATCAATGGCATGAAGGTGCTTAGCCATTTCTTTGTCTTTTCAGATAAATCAAGTGCGCTCACAGCACCAGCCCATCTTCCAATCATCAAACTTCCCCAATACATGGCAATAAATGGAGCTATTTCACTTGAAGTGAATCCACCAAAAGAATCTTTTTTTAACAATTCTCCCAAATTACTTCCTATTGCAACTTCAATTCCCACGTAAATGAAAATAGCAAGCATACCCAAACTTAACTGAGGATATTGCATTGCGCCCCAACCATCCGATGATTTTTTGCTTGAGAAAAAAGCAAAAAGCAATCCACCAACTACCACTACCAATCCTAGTATCAAATAGTTCAATCTGGATTTTTCTAGTGGATGTTTTATCTTTTTAATTGCTTCACTGTTCGCTTTGTAAGTTGGGTCGCTTTCAATAACCTTGTCAACAAACTTTGTGTTTGTATCTGTTGATTTTGCTGCAATTGATTTTTTCAATTCAGCTTGCGCGGTTTCCAACTTCACAATTTCAAGCGCTTCCTGACTTTTATAACTACTAAATACAGGTACAAAACAAACCACGAGTAAAATGGTCATCGATAACAACAAACGAAGTGCTTTTTTTGCTTTTTCAGGTTTTTCCTGAAATATGCCATCCGGAACTTTTTTTGAGAAACCAAACAACGCAGCTATCAATAAAAACAGAATTCCAACTCCCGCATACAAAATAATTACTTTACTCAAACTCAATGCAGCAATGTCTTCATCTTTTATTGCCGATGCTTTTCCAAACAAACTTAAAGCCACAATCAATGGACCAATTGATGTTCCCAAACTGTTAATTCCACCGCCTAAACTAATTCTGTTGCTACCTGTAGATTCATCACCAAGTGCAATCATAAAAGGATTGGCCGAAGTTTGTTGTAATGAAAATCCAAGAGCTACTACAAACAATCCCAAGAGCATTCCATTGAATACGTTGAAATATACCGATACAATCATGATTCCTGCACCCAAGGCAGAAAAACCCAATCCATAAACAATGCTTCGTTTGTATCCCCAAGTTCCAACAATGTCTTTGTTGTTTATTGATCCAGCGATAAATAGAAACAACGCACCAACAAAATAAGCAAGGTAAAAGGCAAAGTCAATTAGCTGACTTTGAAATTGATCTAAATGAAAATAATTTTTACAAAACGGAATAAAGACACTATTTCCGGCTGCAATGAATCCCCAGAAGAAAAATACCGTAGTAAGAGTAGATAAAGCTCCGTAATTTGTTGGTTTTTGTTGATTGCTCATGTTGGAATATTTTTAAAACAACAAATAAAACCAAATTTTATCGAAGTTCAAACGTTTTCAATCAATATAATTTAATTGCAATCGTATATGATTTACAATGAATGAAATATCTTATTGTGAATCATACAATATTTTGATTTATTTCAGACAGATTTTCTGATTCCCTCTGTTTTCAATCTTTATGATTTAAATTCGCAACAATGGAAATTTTGTTGCAATCAAAGTTGCCCGATGTGGGTTCGTCAATATTTTCTGTCATGTCGCAACTCGCGGCCCAAGAGAATGCCATGAATATGGCACAAGGGTTCCCCGAATTCGATCCTCCTGCATCCCTCATAAAATACATACATGAAGGTATGCTCAATGGAAAGAATCAATATGCACCAATGCCCGGTTACCTTTCGCTGAGAGAAGTTATTGCCCAAAAGGAGTGGGACAATCACCAAATTAGCGTTTCGCCTGATAGCCAGATTACGGTGGTTCCTGGGGCTACGGTTGGACTGTTTACCGCCATACAAGCTTTCGTACATCCGGGAGATGAGGTTGTGATTATTGAGCCAGCTTATGACAGTTATGAGCCCGCAATTCTGTTAGCCGGTGGTAAAGTCGTTCGGGTTTCAATGGATCTAAACACGTTCACCATTCCGTGGCAGGAGGTAAAAAAAGCGTTTACCCCCAAAACCAAAATGATCATCATCAATACCCCGCACAATCCTTTAGGTTGTATTATGAAGCATTCAGATTGGTTAGAATTGAGAGAAATAGTACTTAATTCCCAAGCCATCGTGTTGTCGGATGAAGTCTATGAACACATGGTGTTCGATGGTTGCAAGCATGAATCGGTTTTAAATATTGAGGGACTTGAAAACCGCAGTATCAAAGTATCATCCTTTGGGAAAACCTTTCATAGCACGGGCTGGAAAATGGGTTATTTGACAGCATCGGAAAAATTGACAACCGAACTGAGAAAAGTGTATCAATTTTTAGCCTTTTCTTGTAACAGTGCCGCACAATACGGATTGGAAAAATTTATGACAGAAAATGCACAATGGGAAAAAGAGCTGTCGCAGTTTTATCAAGCTAAAAGGGATTTGTTTCAAACTAATTTGCAACATTCAAACTGGGAAATATTGCCTTGTGAAGGGTCGTATTTTCAAATTTTAAGCTATCAGGGCAATCATGATTTCTCCAAAATGACAGATTTAGACCTTGCTCAATCCCTCACAAAAAATGCGAAAATTGCAAGTATACCCGTAGGTTCTTTTTGTGATAATCGCGAAAAAACGGGACTTTTGAGATTTTGTTTTGCAAAAAACGACACCACCATTGTAAAAGCCACTGAAATCTTATGCTCGCTTTAAATATCTATTTCGTTCAAACCAATTTGCAATGGGAAAATCCAATCGCAAATTTAACCCGGTTGAATTGGCATGTTCAGCAAGCGGAAGCTGATAGTTTGGTGGTTTTACCTGAAATGTTTGCAACTGGTTTTACAATGAGCCCAAATGAAAATGCCCAAACAATGGAAGGAGAAGCCATTCAATGGATGAAAATTGCCAGTCAAAACAAAATGATTTGTGGTAGCTTGGCCATTGAAGAAAATGGGCAATTTTTCAACCGATTTTTGGCGGTATACCAGGGTGAAATTGTTTATCAATATAATAAGCAGCATTTATTTTCATATGGGAACGAAAATTTGCATTACACTGCCGGAACAACTCATTCAACTTTTAAGTTTAAGGGGTGGGAGATTGCACCTTTTATCTGCTACGATTTAAGATTTCCGGAGTTGATGCGAACAGCATCAGGTGCCGATTTGATGTTGTTTGTGGCCAATTGGCCTGCGGCAAGAATGAAAGCCTGGAACACACTGCTCATGGCAAGAGCAATTGAAAATCAATGTTATGTTTTGGGGGTGAATCGGGTAGGAGAAGATGGCAATGGCAACAAACACTCTGGATGTTCGCAATTAATCGATTTCTCTGGTGAATTTCGTGTAGAACCCATCGAAAATAGAGAACAATTGGTGCACGCACTCATTGAAAAAAATCCAATGAATCAATTTCGTGAAAAATTCCCGTTTCTGAAGGATATTAGAATCCCAAACACTAAACTGTAATCTGTAAACCCGAAACTTATCGTTTGCGTTGCATCGGATTTTTACTTTCCGCCTGTTCTTTCATTTTGAAGATTTCAATTCTACTTGGTTTAACCTCACCTTTAGGCCAAAAATTGTTGCTTTCATCAATATCAGCCGTTTCTTTAAATGGATCAACCAAAATTGAAGCAACTTCCTTCGTTTTCATGAAGTTCTTTGTGAATTTGAATTCATTTTTTCTCCAAATGTATGCGTTGATATAATCTGTTTCAGATGTACCATCTGTAAAATTCCATTGAATAATAACTGGCGTAACTGCGCCTCCAACATTCGAAAACTGAAGCTCGTAATAATATTGATTTTCATATTTTGCGGCAGCCTCAGGACTCACCGATTCATAATTGCGGTATTTATTGACCACTTTCGGAATATTCGGATCTACTGAATTTCGTTGATCCATTTTCCACTTTCCAAAAGTATCCAATTTTTCATCATAGTAGAAGTAAAAGTCCCTCAAAGAAGTATCTACATCAACCGCAAATTTCATTCCCGATGCCAAATTTCTGAGTCTCGAAACGTGGATAAAGTCATCTGAGTTTTGCAATTGAGGCGCGCTTTTATTGGATTTTACCGATGTTGGTGTAACCGCAGTATTGGTATTTGAACCTTTTCTTAAAGTATCCATTACAACTGGCACATTTTGTGGTGCATAAACCCTATATGCTGTAACTTGATCTAAGCTTACATCCACCGGTTCGATATCATAAAACCAGGCTCTCCAAAACCAATCCAAATCCACGCCTGAGGCATCTTCCATTGTTCTGAAAAAGTCCGTCGGTGAAGGATGTTTAAAAGCCCATCTACGGCAATATTCCTTGAACGCATAATCAAACAATTCACGCCCCATGACCGTTTCTCTTAAGATATTTAAAGCAGTTGCAGGTTTTGCATAAGCGTTTGGTCCAAACTCAATGATGTTCTCTGAATTCGTCATGATTGGTTCCAATCTTTCCTTTGGAAGTTTCATGTAGTCCACAATTTTATGCGCTGGTCCTCTTCTTGAAGGATAGTTGTTGTCAAACTCTTGCTCTGTTAAAAATTGCACAAACGTGTTCAGTCCCTCATCCATCCAACTCCAATTTCTCTCATCGCTATTAATAATCATGGGGAAGAAGTTATGTCCCACTTCATGAATAATCACACCAATCATTCCGTATTTCGTTGAAGCCGTATAAGTTCCATCATCTTCCGTTCTTCCATAGTTGAAACAAATCATTGGATATTCCATTCCCGATGAAGCTTCAACACTTATCGCAACTGGATAGGCATAAGGAATGGTATACTTCGAATAGGTTTTAATTGTGTGTGCAACTACTTTGGTAGAATATTTTCTATATAAATGGTAAGACTCTTTTGGATAATAGCTCATGCACATGATTTTCTTGCCATCAACAGTGATTCCCATGGCATCCCAAGTGAACTTTCTTGAACTTCCCCAAGCGAAATCTCTCACATTGGTGGCTTTGTATTTCCAAATTTTATAGGGTTTTTCTCTTGAGGGATATTTTTCTTTCTGTTTTGCCTCATCCAAAGTCACCACTTCAACAGGTTCATTTGAGCTTTGGGCTTTTTTCCAACGATCTAGTTGAGCAGCCGTAAGAACTTCTTGGTAATTTTGACATTCGCCTGTAGCTGCAATGATATGATCTGCAGGGACTTTCATGTTCACTTCAAAGTTTCCGAATACCAAAGAAAACTCGCCACGACCTGTAAACTGTTTGTGATTCCAACCTTGATAATCGCTGTAAACACACATTCTCGGATACCATTGAGAAATGGTAAATAGGTCATTTCCATCTTTTTCAAAGTATTCGTATCCACCACGACCACCGATTTTCTTTCTCTCAGGGATTTTATATTTCCATTTTACCTTGAAACTGAAATTGGCTTTCGACATCAAAGGTTGCTTTAAATCAATGCGCATCATGGTGTGGTTGATAGTAAAAGTCAATGGATTCCCTAAGGCATCTGTTACAGACAATATTTGCATCCCATATCCAGCCAATTTTGATTTCACATCTAGATTTTCTAATTCCCCAATGTTTGTTGGATTGGACTTGTTGCTTTCATTGAAGTAGTTGTTTTCACCATTTGGATTGTGCTCGTTTTCATCGAGTTGCAACCACAAATAGGTCAGTTTGTCAGGCGATTGATTGAAGTAGGTGATAGTTTCTTCACCGTTTAAATACCGAGAATTTTCATCCAAATGTGCATCAATTTTGTAATTAGCACGTTGCTGCCAATATTCATGACCAGGCGCCCCAGATGCAGTTCTATAGCCATTGGCATCAGTTAAAATGGTGCCGAGTTGTTCGAATTTATTTCCGTGATTCGATTTTGGGTTGTTTTTTAAATTTTGAGCAAAAACAGGAATACTCAAAACTGCAAAAAATAAAATGGAAATTTTACGCATAAAATGTAAATTCTGAAATTGAATGTCTACAAAAATATGAAGTTTTAAAAGGAATCCTACCGATTTCTTTCTTTTCTTCATTCTTTTGGGGGATTCTTTCTGCAATCATCTTCACAGACATAAGAATTGAAATGGCAGCAATTACCAAAATGTAGTGTTTTTTTTGAACTTGAATCAGTTGAATCAACAATGTACTCAATGACAATATCATGGCTACAATGATTATTTGACCTATTTCAATACCCAAATTGAAATAGAACAATGGCAATGTAATATTGGCTTGTTTACCAAGCATCGATGACAACAAAGTTGAAAAGCCCATTCCATGAATCAAACCAAAAAATACAACAAAATAAATTTGAACGTTTAAAGTGAGTTGATTTTTTTGTTGGAAAAGTTGAAATAAAGCCGTTAACAAAATGGTAATGGGGATTAAAATTTCTATGAATGTTGAATTGAAATTGATCATTTTTAAAACGCTCAATGCCAGGGTGAGGCTGTGTCCAAGAGTAAATCCAGTAATCAAATACAAAACTTGTTTAATGTCCCTCCACAGAAAAACACCCATTGTAATGAACAAGAATAAAATATGGTCGTAGCCTTGTAAATCTGAAATGTGATCAACACCCGTTTTGAACCAAATGCTAAAGTCCGACATATCTTTCCTAATTTTGCGAATCACAAAAATAAAGTGAAACGGTTCAAATCAATGAAATCCTTTAAAATAATTCTCGTCGCAATGATACTCATGATGTCAATGTCGTTTATGCATCCATATTATGTTGGCGTGATTGAAATCAATTGGATTGTAAAAAAGAAATTTGAAGTGAACGTGAAATTATTTACCGACGATTTGCAATCGGCAATTTACAACCATCAAAAGGTGAAGTTTCAGTCTACTGATAAATCTGAAGTGAACAAAATTTCATTGGAGAAATACATCAAAAGTAAATTCAAAGTGGTTCAACAGAGTGATAAAAAATCTGAAGTTGTACCGCTCAATTTTGTGGGTTGGGAAATTGAAGATGAAGCAACATGGGTGTATTTTCAATGTGATAAAGTAAAATCACTGAAGGAAAATAATCAACTGATTGTGCACACTCAATTGCTGTACAATGTTCTCAATAAACAAGTTACAATCTTGCATTGCACAAAAAATGGAGTTCGAAAAAGCGAACAAATCATTCAGCCTGAGTCAACGATTCAAGTAAAATTTTAAGAGTAAACGCGCAATTTATTTCCAGACAATGAAGTATTCATTTTCTGTAGGTTTCCACTTGTTGGACCACTAACAGCTAATGGTATCGCTGCTCTTAGAACAAGCGCCCATGCACATTGGTAAAGTGGCAGCAACTGCTGAAAATCCAATAAGTGATAAAAATTCTTTTCGATCCATATTAATAGTTGTCTTTAAGTACGAAAAAAAACCATCAGGGGGTGTTGAGGGAATTTAAAGTTTTTTTATTGTAAGTTATAAGGCCTTTGGACTTAAGAGTAAATATTTTTAAATTACTAAATATTTACATTATCTTGCATTTTAATGCCCTTCGTGAAAAGAAATATCATTGCTGTTTTTTGTTTTTTAATTGGTGGTGTTGCATTGTCGCAACATGCTGTTAAGCCACATTTTATAAAAAATAGCAATGATCTTTTTGGGGGCAATCTTATTCAAGAAAATCAATCGAAAATTAAATATCAGTCTCAAAAAAAAGATGCCCTTTTTTTGATAAATAAAGGCAATGATTTTGTATTTTTAGATTCTCATGGATTCACCATTCTTTCCACCAAACAAAGTGATTCTTGTTTTGTGAGGTACGATTTTATCAATCCCAATCACGATTTTACCATTGTAAAACAAGGGAAATCAAATCATTATTACACGTCTCCGCAGTCTACTGCAAAATCCTATGGATATCAGCAAATTGTGTATCGGAATATTTACAACAATGTAGATTTGGTGTTTGATGTATTCAAATCTGGATTGCTCAAATATTCATTTATTGTACACGATCATGTGTCCCACAAAAACATTGGCTTTAAACTGTCTGGAAGCTTCGATTCATTGGCGATAAATTCAAAAAGATTTGATGTCATTGGAGCCAATTATTGTGTCATCGATACCGGACTTATTGCCACCAATGAACTTGGCAAAAAGGTTGGATGTGGGTATCAAAAAATGGGCAAAAATGAAATTCGATACTACATAGATCCCAATGCCAAGTTTAAGCAATTGATCATTGATCCATTTGTAGTGAAATTAGATACATTGAAGAATTTACAGTATCTCAATTCTCAATATAAAAGATACGGAAGAAATGTAGGAATAGAGGTCGATTTTGATCATCATGGGAATGTATACGTATATGGCGGAGACCATTTAACAAATTTGGAAAATGGTTACTGTAAAATGGCAAAGTATAGCAGTAATGGACAACTTCAGTGGGTGTTTCCTGGGTATGATAGTATAATGATGTGGAATGTGGACTCCATTTTACTTAGAGGATTGGCGAAAGATAGGATGTATTCAGATATATTGGTGAATAAAACCACAGAAGAAATTTATGTGGGACATTCCTATCTCCAATTACCAATTAAAGTTATAAGACTGAATAAAGATGGTCAACATGGAAATTTTGTTTCAGATTCATTGATGTTTTGTGGAATAGCTGTAGCTATGGAATTTAATCATACAGACACATCTATTTGGGTTATGGGTCGAGGTTACTTTTATTATTTTCCTTCTTTCTTTCCAAAAGAAATGACCGTAATAAAGAAAGATGGTAGAACAAGTGCATATGATTTTTCATCTTACCAAGACAAATATTCAATTGTATATTCATTATCATGCGGAGTTCAGGATTTTAGTGGAAATAAATATTCTATTTTCTCAAATTATTATGATCAAGCAAGCAACAATTTAGTCTATAAAATGTCTGTGACTCCTGGTTTCAGTGTCTGGATGAGTAAAGCTAGGATGGGTGCATTGTCATACAATAACGTTCTTTTTGATTCCAATAACTACAAAAATGCTGATTTTAACTGGGATTACAGAGCAAATGTGTTGGCAGTAAATCATAAATATTTGTTTACTTATGATGGACAAAAATTTGGAACTTTATCAATAACAGATGGAAGTTATATTGGAATAACTGATTCAATTTCTTCGCAAACGAAATTTTACCAAATGGGCATCGCTGTAGATGCTTGCAACCACGTGTTTTTGGCTGGTGACAAAGGACAAATTCATTGCTATTCCTTTGATGGGAGTAAATTCACCTTTGATACAGCGCTTCAACTAGGATCTGGGGTGGTGCAGTTTATCCGCGATGTGAAATACGATTTTTCTACCCATACCATTTTGGTTACAGGAGATTCTATTTTGGCCGCGGTGCCTTCTCCTTACAAAGATTATTGCGATGACGAACTGCTTAAAATCAATTTGAGTCAACCCACCATTTGCAAGCAATCGCTGGATGTTAAAATTCTCAATGTCGATACCAACTCGGTATATTCGTTTGAATGGTTTTTAGCCGATACCAACGTTTTGCTTCAAGAACATTCCAGTAAATCTCGCACCAACGACACCTTGAATGGGTTGAAAGTTGGACAAAACTACCGTTTGCGTATTTACAGAAACAAAATTGTGGGACATTTTTACCGCGATTATTTCTTTTCAGCGGGGTTGCCTTCCGATACGTTTTTGCAGTTTTCGCGGTGTATGGGAGATTCATTTGTGCACAATAATCACGCCTATTTTTCAGATACGTTGTTAAAGGATACCCTCGTGAATACATTAGGATGTGATTCAATTGTGAACACCCAATTGGTGTTCTTGCAGAATAGCAAGTATCAGATATATAAAGAGATATGCTTGAACGATACCTTGGTTTTTGGAGGGGTAAAGATTGCAACTTCTGGACTTTTTAGAGACACAATTTCGAATTATTTAGGCTGCGATTCTGTGATTGAGTTGACGGTGAAGGTGAATTATCCCAAGCAACATTTTGATACAGTTTATTACTGCAATCAGCCTCAAGTGAATTACAAGGGTAAAATCAGAACATTGCCAATATTGCTCAAAGATACGTTTTTGACTTTTGAGGGATGTGATTCTGTGGTGAATACCATGTTGTTTACAGACACAGTCAAGGCCCTGTTTGCCATAGACAGCGTTCAAAAACCAACAGTTGGATTTGTGAATTTGTCGTTGAAAGCAACAACCTACCTTTGGGATTTTGGAGATGGGGTAACAGATACGGCTAAGAATACGGTTCATACCTACAGCGATGTCAACATGTGGTCGAATTACCAGCCCTGTTTGATTGCGAAAAATGCAAAAAATTGTTCAGATACTTTTTGCGAAAATTTCAAATTTTATTTGTTCAAAGATGTGAAAATAGTAGAAGGATTTTCACCGAATTCAGATGGCGTCAACGACACGTTTTACATAGAAAATTCAAGATTTTATCCCAACTCGGAGTTGTATATCATGAACCGATATGGTCAAATCATGCTGCATAAAACACAAACACAGAACGTCGATTTATATTGGGATGGGAATTATGAGAAACCAGAAAGATTGCTGTTCGACAAAGCCTGCACCGAGGGACTGTATTACTATTTCTTCAAGTTTAACAATGCGGCAAACACCGTAAAACAAGGAAATATTTACCTGAAACGGTGATGAGAATTTAAAGTTGATAGATTATGTTCAAGGTTCTATAAACCCTCATAAACCATTTCTCTCTAATCCATCTAACCCTACTAATCCCTAATAAGCGTAATCACTCCGTGGACTTCTTTGGGTGGATTGTTGTTGCCATTTAGATACAATTGATAGAGTACGAAATAAGAACCTGCCGGACAATCAGCGCCGGTGTTCATTACTTTTCCGTTCCATAACTTCGATTCATCCCGAACATTTGCATTTTGGGTTTCATATACCAATGCTCCCCATCGGTTGTAAATCATTAGGTTGTAGTTAAAAGAACCACCTTTATACCCGATTTTAAAGATGTCGTTGTATCCGTCTTTGCCGGGACTAAAACTGTTGTATAGCCAATATAGTAATTTGGAAATTTCAACCGACTGACAAATGGTGTCGGTGCACCCAAAACTGTCGATGATGGTCAAACAGATTTTAACATAATGAGTCTCGTCGTTATTGTAATGATGCGATGGGTTTTTCAAAATTGAATCCACCGATTCATCCCCAAAATCCCATATGAACTTGACATTCCCAGTTGATTTGTTCATAAACGACAACATTGGATTTTCGGTGGTATCGATGTTGAAATCGGCAATCATATTGGATTGTTTGATTTCATAATTTACAACAGAATCACAACCCAAGATGTTTTTATAGGTTTCTGTGAAATTGGCATCGTTGGAATAGGATTTACCATTGATGACAATCTTTTGATTTTTGCACAGGTGCAATTTTATGGTGTCGAAATTTCGTTGGTTGACAATCAATTGGTGTTTAACGATGGAATCACAGCCCCAAAAGGTCTTTAGGCTGTCGTTGTAATCACCTGGCTTAAAACGGAACTTCCCAGCGAGTTTTACAGAATCACCATGGCAGATGATGTGTTTGATCCAAAAAGAAGTATCAGAGTGAACTACCAATTTGGTGCACAAAATGGAATCACACCCTTTGAAATTCACAAAGGTGTCGGAATAAAATCCAGATTTGGAATAGGAGTGAGGGCCTACGTTAAAAGTAAATCCTTTGCAAAGATGAATTTGCTGGGTATCTCTGCTTCCAAAGAAATGAATGTCCCTCAAAATTAGAGAATCGCAGCCCCAAATGGTTGCCAAAGTATCAATGTATTTTACCGATGAAGCAAATTGTTTCAATCCGAAAGACAGGGTATCGCCCATGCAGGCTTCATATCGAATGGTATCGTAAAACTTTGGATGAAACACCAATTTTAGGGTGATTACAGAATCGCAACCTACAAAATTTGTCAAAGTGTCATTGATCAACGCATTGCTGGTGAGGTACTTAGTCAATCTTGGGTGTTTGACAGTATCACCCATACAAGCATTCATGATTTGGGTGTCCTTCGACGATTTTAAGACATTGAAATACAAATCCTTGAACACTCCCAAGTTGGTTTTGTTCTTCATGATTCGAAGTTTGTAGGTATGTCCTTCGGTTGGATTTACCAAAGTATCGGTTGCATTTCCGAGTTTATCCACAGATCTAACAACTTGATTGGCAGTGGTATCAGTCCATTGAAAGGAATACACCGACTCAGAAAACGACTTTTTAAGTCCCGCCACAATGGGTTGGTAGCAAAGATTTGTAGTAGAGTCGAGCACGGTAATCATGCTACTATCGACGCAAGAAAACGGACTTTGCACGGATGCAAGAATGGAATCACCGGTTGCATAAATCAAATTTCGCTGTGCATCGTATTCAATATCAAATAAATAGCGATGCTTGTAATTGTCGATTGTCAAGGTTTTTTGAAGGGTTAAGGAAGTGTCCTTCAAATGATAACAATAAATTTTAGAGCTATCTCCGGCAACAAAAATGTTGTTACATGGGTCGATGGCAACGCCGTAGGATGTTTTGTAAATTTTATTGGCTAAGGTGTCTTGTGTAACATTTTTACCTGTTGAAGTTTTGTACACTTTGAAAGTATGTCCATCAAAATAAACCAAATTAGAATCGTTCGAGCTTATTAAATTAGCAGTAATAGAAGTAACATTTGGTGTTTCCATAATGTATCCACCAACAATTCTGTACGGAGTGATAAAGAATGAATCTGTTCTCCATACTTCTGTATAATCTGGTAAAAGTTTTTGAATTTGAAAATAATATTTTCCAGCAAAGAAACAAAATACATTATACAATGAGGTATTTGCGTTCAAACCATACATGACAGGGCCATTTACTGGACCATTCAAAAATGGATTTGTCACTTTTACTACATTGAGGTACGAAGAACTTGAATCTTTGTTGTAAACAAACAAACCTTTGGATATTCCTGTATCATTTAACCATCCTACGCCTAATATTTTGGATTTTACATTGCTGTAAAATGGCAAAACCGTGTTGTAAAAACTTAATTTTTTGTAATCATATATAATTTCAGGTGCATAATTATTGAACGTTCCATCCTTTTTAAGCTGTACAAAATCGACTAAATTTGTTTTGTAACTAAACATTTTTACATGGTGAGAATGACATGCATAAATTGATTGATTGGCACGATCAACAGTAATTCCTGTAGGCATATTGTTTTGGACGTATTTTGCAATTGTGTCATATCCTTTAAATATCCAAATAAGTGAACCAGATTTAGAATATTTTGCAATTTTAAAATAATTGTTATAGCGCGGGTCGAAAGGATATTTAGAAGCTGAATCCCACGCTGGTATTGACTTTGCAACATAACCATCTCCACCATAGATATAAAGATTTCCATCTAAATCGTGCTCAACGTCAACAATGCCATGCGGCTTTCCAACGTATTTACCGTATAGTATTGTGGTTTTCCTTACAAACGGATCAATTAAGAAAGGCGGATTCAAGCCAGTGTTTTGAAGTTTAAAGCCAAATGTTTGGTTATTGATTTTGCGAAATTTACAACTATTTTTGGGAAAATGTTTTGCATTTTCTGCAAATAAAAGGGCAATTTCATCTTCTCTCCAGGTGGTTGAATCGATAGAGAACTCGATGTCGTTTTGATTGAATTTCAATGATTTTGAACCCTTGATCTCAAATTGAATGTCCTCAATTTTAGCCCCAGAATGAAGGTCGAATGAGTATTTTAGCTCTCCATTGATGAGTTCGTAAATGAGGTCGATATTTTGATATATGTTTTTGAATGTCAGCTTTTTATATCCATATTGTTTGCCCGATTTATTGCCACCGGTAAAGTAATAATCGGTTTTCTTTTGAGGGACATTGACTGCCAAAGAATTGCAATTTACCCATTGCTGGGTGAATGATTTTCCAGCTTCAAACCAAACAAATTTATCGGAATAGATTTCTATGAGATCATTTCCCTTAACCACTGAATACAGACAGTTTGTGGCAGCATTGTCATTTCTGGGACTGCCTTCCAAAAACACCGTTTCGCCAAAGAGATTCTCTTTTTGACAAAACGACTGTGCTTCAAGTGATGCGATTATCACCCAAAATAAAAGTAAGATATTGAATTTTAGTTTGTTGATGTGAAAATGATAATGTTGCAATTTAAGGAATTTTTTTAGAAATGTAAAGTTGAAAGATTATGTTCAAGGTTCTATAAACCTTAATAAACCTTTATAAACCCTCATAAACTTCAAAAACCATATCTTTTTAATCTCTAATCTCCCTAATCTCCCTAATCTTCATAAACTTTTTTATCGTACCTTTGCACCATGAATGCAGAACAGCATAAAGATATAAAAGGCCGTGCAGAGGCTTTGAGGAGGTATCTTTGACCTCGATAGAAAACTAGCAGAGATTGCAGACGAAGAGGAACAAACCTTAGATCCT
>JACCED010716067.1_pt1 | contig 34139 bp, 30 predicted proteins | sample 7455021 | NCBI WGS metagenome assembly JACCED01 (sample SAMN15323456, study PRJNA562643) | freshwater metagenome | isolation source: river surface water | place: USA:Blue River Watershed | collected 2017-08-19 | reverse complement strand
CATTGGATGTAATACATTAAAACCATTCAATCGTTTGTATCGAGCTACAATATCAGAAGCGATATAACCCAGTGGATGCCCAACGTGAAGGCCGGCACCTGATGGATATGGAAACATATCAAGGGCATAAAATTTGGGTTTATTGGGTTGTATATCTACTTTGTAAAGTTGATTTTGGTTCCAAATAGTTTGCCATTTGGATTCTATTTCGCGGAAAGCGTAGGCACTATTGCTTGACATTTTGCTAAATTGAACGGCAAAAATACGAAGGATAGTTCTTTTTACCGACCTTTGCAGGTTCATGGCGGAAAGTAATTTCATTGACTACGTGAAAATCTGTTGCCGAAGCGGCAAAGGCGGTGCGGGCAGCAGGCACTATCACCGCAGCAAAATGAATCCGCGAGGAGGTCCAGATGGAGGCGATGGTGGCAAAGGCGGAGACATTATTTTGTTGGGTAATTCACAATTGTGGACGTTGCTCCACTTAAAATATCGTAAACATGTAATGGCCGAAGACGGAATTCCTGGGGGTGAAAATCACAGTTCAGGGCGTTTTGGCGAGAGCATTGTATTGGAAGTTCCACTTGGAACGGTAGCGAGAGATGCTGAAACAGGCGAAATTATGTTCGAAATCACGGAAGAGGGTGAACGTAAAGTATTGGTTCCTGGGGGTCGTGGAGGATTGGGGAATGCCCATTTTAAAACACCTACCAATCAATCTCCTCAGTACGCGCAGCCTGGTGAACCTGGTATTGAGCAATGGATTATTCTTGAATTGAAGGTCTTAGCTGATGTAGGTTTGGTTGGATTTCCAAATGCAGGTAAAAGTACTTTACTCAGTGTTTTGTCAGCAGCAAAACCTGAAATTGCCGATTATCCCTTCACCACTTTGGTTCCAAACTTGGGGGTGGTTCAATACCGCGATTACCGAAGTTTTGTGATGGCAGATATTCCTGGTATCATTGAGGGTGCTCACGAAGGAAAAGGCCTCGGTCATCGTTTTTTAAAGCACATTGAACGAAATGCTCTATTGCTTTTATTGATACCTTCTGACAGTAAAAATCATTTGGCAGAATACAAAACCTTGATCAATGAATTGGAAGCATTCAGCAGTGAGCTTATTTTTAAAGATAAGATTGTTGCTATCAGTAAATCTGAAATGCTTGACAACGAGTTAAAAGAAGAAATTCGCCGCGAAATGGTAGGGATAGATTTGTTATTCATCAGCTCTGTTGCTCAACAAGGTCTTATTGAGTTGAAAGACGAAATCTGGAAACGATTGAATTGATTAGAGGTAGTTGGTAGTGGGTAGCGGGTACCAGGTACCAGGTACCAGGTACCGGGTAGTGGGTATCGGGTAGCGGGTAGCGGGTAGCGGGTATCGGGCCGAGAACCGCTAACCACGAACTACGGACTACAGACTACGGACTACAGACTACGGACTACGGACTATGGACTATGGACTATGGACCGCGGACTGTAGACCACCGACTTTGATTTCATCTAAATTCCTTATTTTTGTTGGATATTGATTTATGAGAAGGTTTAAAATTCAAATTGTTGCGTTCATTGCATTTATTGCTTCTGGGTCTTTGTTCTCTCAAGGTGGTGAGTCATCGAATGATTGGGTTTTTAAAGCGGGTAATCAAAAGGTTTCTACCGATGAATTTGAGCGTCAGTTTCTTAAGAATCTGAACATAAAAGAAAAGCCTGTTACTTCTGCAGATATCGATGAATATTTGAGATTGTACACCCGGTTCAAATTGAAAATTCAAGATGCGATTGACGCAGGTAAAGATTCACTTCCTGCTTACAGGCAAGAATTGGCGATGTACAGGGAGCAACTAGCGAGAAATTATCTCTACGATAGAAATGTTACTCAAAAATTGATTGAAGAAGCCTACTTAAGAATGTCTAAAGAGGTTCGTGTTTCTCATATTTTGATTAAATGCGACAGAAATGCTTCTGATGCAACTGTGTCTAAGGCTGAAAAACGTATGAAAGAAATTCATGCGGCGTTGCTTAGGAATCCATCAAAAGAAAACTTTAGCAGCTTTGCATTGTCTGATTCAGAAGATCCAGGAACCAAGAGTTCGGGGGGAGATTTGGGCTATATGACGGCTCTTCAAGTGGTATATGAGTTTGAAAATGCCGCTTACAGCACACCAAAAGATGGTATTTCTGATATTTTTAGAACTGATTTTGGATTTCATATTCTAAGAGTAGAAGATATCCGTCCGAATCTTGGTGAAATCAAAGTGAGACATATTTTGATTCGTTCAGGTGCAAATGCGAATGTGACCGTGGAGGAAGGTGAGCGTAAAATCAATGAGATTCGCGAGAAAATTACGAGTGGCGCAGAGACTTTTGAGTCTATGGCAAGAATTCACAGCGAAGATTTTTCTAGTAAATACAACGGTGGAATGATTGATTGGTTAACAGTAAATCAGTTTGTGGGTGATATTGAAAGACAAGAGTGGTTGAGTAGAGCATTTGCATTGGAGAAAAACGGAGATATCACAGCTGCCTTCAAAACCAACTACGGGTGGCATTTATTGCAGAAGGTGGAAGTGCGTCCATTAAGTTCTTTTGAAATAATTAAAAATCAGCTGAAGACAAAAGTGCAACAAAATCAACGCAGTCAGATATCTATAGATTCTTTGGTTTCAAAGATTCAAAGGGCTGAAGGATATAAGTTGAATGAAGTGATTTACGATATATTGATGAATATGATGTCAAATGATTCATCGGTAGCCAAAGGAACTTTCAAGTCAAGTAATTTACCGGAAACCATCACCATTAATACAAATATGGTTAAAAAGAGTGTGAATTTCCACGATACAGAATTGTATCGTTTTGCGGGTGAATCGTATACGGTGGGTGATTTTGCGGAGCGTATTGAAGCGGCGAAAAAAGTATTGGGAGTTCCGGCGAAAGATTATTTGAAGGGTGAATTTGAGAGTTGGGTGAAAAATGTATGTGTTTCCTATCAAAATGAGCATTTAGAAGAAAAATCACCGGAGTTCAGATTCATATATCAAGAATACCGCGAGGGTATTTTGATGTTCAATAGGATGCAGGAAGTGGTTTGGGATAAAGCAAATACTGATTCTGTAGGATTGGCAGATTATTTCAACCAAAATATCAAAGATTATCAGTGGGATGACCGATTCCATGTTGAGTTTTATTTCTGCTCATCTAAGGATATGATGAATACTGTAGCAAAACAGGTGAAGAAGGGAATTGCCGCTGATAGTATCAGGAAGCAACACACCAAGAAAAGCCAGTTAGATTTTAGTTATAAAGCTGGGAAATATCAGTTGAAAGATACTTTCTTATTTCCATCACCGAAGGCCTTGAAAGGTATTTTTGCTGATGCGAAGTACAAGAAAAAAGCCAATCAAATTTATAAACTGGGACAATTAGACGAAGACTTTGTAGTGGTTAAGGTGATTGGATTTTTACCTGCTGGTCCGAAGTCTTTGGATGAAACGAGAGGACCAGTTGCTTCAAAATACCAAGAGGTTTTAGAAAAGAAGTGGATGCAGGAATTGGAATCTAAATACTCTGTAGAAGTTAATCAAGCTGCCGTGCAGCAAATTAAGAACAAGCTTAATGCGAAATAAACTGTTGATTTTAGCTCTGGGATTGCTTCTTGGCCTTCCTTTAAGAGCTCAGCAAGGACCTACTTTACCGCCTCAATATGCAGATGGCATATTGGCCGTGGTGGGGGAGAAAATTGTAATGTTCAGCGATTTTGAGACTGAAAAGGTTCAATTGGCTAGGGGTCAGGTCTTGCCAGATAGTCAGCAATTATTTTGTTTTTTATTAGAGCAATTGGTTGTTCGGAAATTGATGTTGAGTCAAGCCGAAATTGATAGTTTGCCTTTAGATGATGATAGGGTTGAAGCAGAAATAGATAACAGAATCAGAAATTTTCAACGTCAAGCAGGCTCGTTGGCTGATTTGGAGCGTTATTTGGGAAAGAGTATTCTTGAGTTTAAAGACGAAATTCGTCCTAAAATGAGGGAACAATTGCTTGCTCAAGAAATGCAGAGCAAGATTGTAGGTAACTTGAAAATCAGTCCCAAAGAAGTACAACAGTATTACGATCGAATTCCTGAAGATAGTTTACCGGTAATCAATACGGAGGTGGAAGTGGCTCAACTTTTGGTGGAGTTGCCTATTTCGTCGGTAGCGGAGGAGTTTGCGCAACAACAATTGGAGGGGTTGAGAAAACGAATATTGAAGGGAGAGTCTTTTGAGAAGTTGGCTAGAGCCTATTCAATGGATCCGGGGAGTAAAGCCAATGGGGGTATGTTGCCGGAGTTTGGGCGTGGTGAAATGGTGGGCGAGTTTGAGCGTGTGGCCTTTAAATTGAAGGCCGATAGCATCAGCCAGGTGTTTAAGTCAGATTTTGGGTATCACGTAATGAAGCTCATCAAGAGACAAGGGGAAAGAATATTGGCTGCACATATTTTGATAAGGCCTGAAAATACGTCCGAAGACTATTTAAAAGCGTCGAATACGGCTGATACCCTATATAAAAAGTTATTAGAAGGTAGTATTGACTGGTGCGAAGCGGTAAAAAAGAATTCAAGTGAAGATTTTGGTAATAGGGGTTACTGTGGATTTATTACAGATGAAAACACAGGAATGCAAAAAAGATTGTTTGAGACTTTGCCATCGGATGTAAAGTTGGTGGTAGATAAATTGAAGCCTGGTGAGTTCTCGAAGCCTGCAGTGATGGCGATGCCCGATGGAAGAACCATGTATAGAATCATTTATTTGAAGTCATTTGTGGCTCCACACAAGGCAAATCTCGTTCAAGATTACAGTAGAATTCAGATGGAGGCAGAGTCTGAAAAGAGACAGCAAATCATTGATAAGTGGGTTGATGGTACTCGCAAGAAAACGTACATCAGGATCAATACTCGCAATTTGGATTGTGGAAAGATATCTCGTTGGAACAACGAATAATTAAGGGTTTATGAGTGAAATAAATTCGGTTTTATTGGCTGAAAAATTTAGCGGAAAAATTCAAACTCTAACCCAAGAAATTGGGAAGGTTATTGTAGGCCAAGAAGAGGTGGTAAAAGCCTTGGTTAATGCGTTGTTTTGTCATGGACACGTACTGATGGTGGGTGTTCCTGGATTGGCAAAGACACTGTTGGTAAAAACCTTGGCTACTGCCATGGACCTTGAATTTAATAGGGTACAGTTTACCCCTGATTTGATGCCCAGCGATATTTTGGGTTCTGAAATCTTGGATGATAGTCGCCACTTTCGTTTTATCAAAGGACCTGTTTTTGCCAACTTGGTATTGGCCGATGAGATCAATAGAACGCCGCCCAAAACACAGAGTGCACTGCTAGAGGCCATGCAAGAGAGACAGGTAACAGTGGGAGGTAAGTTATACCCCTTGCCTGAACCCTTTTTTGTTTTGGCAACTCAGAATCCTATAGAACAAGAAGGAACTTATCCGCTTCCAGAAGCACAGTTAGACCGATTCATGTACCAAGTGACGTTGGATTATCCTACTTTCGAACAGGAGGTTCAAGTGTTGATGCAAACAACACAAAAATTTACCCCAGAAGTTCAGAAAATTTTGACGGGTGCAGAGATTTTGGAGTTTCAAAAGGTGATTCGTGAAGTTCCAGTGCCGCCATCTGTGTTTGAGTATACAGTGGGAGTGGTTCATAAGACTCGTCCAGGAAAATTGGGTGCTGATGCGCAGACGGAAAAGTATGTAGCTTATGGCGCAGGACCTAGGGCTGGACAATATTTGATTTTAGGTGCAAAGTGTAACGCGCTGATGAAAGGAAAATTCTCTGTTGATCGTGAAGATGTTATGGAAGTGGCACAATGGGTGCTACCTCACCGTGTAGTTTTGAATTTTAAGGCAGAAGCAGAAGGCATTCAAATTCAGAACCTAATCAAAGGTTGGTTATAATCAATAAGTTAAGTTTAGTTAAAAAGAAAAGGCGGTATCGCGCCGCTACAACCTGCTGCCCTTGCTTCCTTCCAGACCTGGGGGAGTTGACAAGGAGCTGGCCGTACCGCCTTGGTACAAAGATACAACCAAAATCTTTACCTTTGCAAATATGCGTTTATCTTCGGAAGGATTAATCAAACAATACGGTTCCAAACGGGTCGTTAATGACGTATCGGTGGAAGTAAAAACCGGTGAGATTGTGGGATTGCTAGGCCCGAACGGCGCAGGAAAAACAACCTCATTTTACATGTTCGTAGGTTTGGTGAAGCCAGACCAAGGCAACATCATTTTAGATGGTGAAATTATTAGCCATCTTCCCATGTATAAAAGAGCGAGAAAGGGAATAGGGTATCTTCCGCAAGAAGCTTCGGTATTTAGAGAGCTCAGCGTGGAAGATAATATACGGGCTATTTTAGAGATTACGAGTTTAAGTCCCCAGGAACAAAAAGACAAATTGGAGAGCTTGATTGAAGAGTTTGGCTTAGGCAGGGTGCGCAAGAATTTGGGGAAGGTTTTGAGTGGTGGCGAACGCCGTAGAACCGAAATTGCACGAGCTTTAGCTACTAATCCATCGTTTATTTTGTTAGATGAACCCTTCGCTGGTGTGGATCCAATTGCAGTGGAAGACATCCAAGCCATCGTTTATAAGTTGAAGGAGAAAAATATTGGTATTTTGATTACCGATCACAACGTTCAAGAGACTTTGAGTATAACGGACAGGGCGTATTTGCTGTTTGAAGGCAAGTTACTGGCTCAAGGAACTGCCGAAGAACTCGCTAGTAATGAGTTGGTTAGAAAGGTTTATTTGGGACAGAATTTTGAGTTGCGCCGCAAAAATTTGAAATTCAAGGAGACGTATTGATGCGTTTGATTTATTCAGACCGACTGGATCCATACTTCCATTTGGCGGCTGAGTTGGCCTTGGTTCAAGGCGCTACAGATACTATTTTATTGCTTTGAAGAAGTTCGTCATCGGTGGTTTGCGGCAAGCATCAAAACGCTTGTGCAGAGGCAAACATTCAATTTTGCCGTGAAAATAATATCAACGTGGCTCGTCGCATATCTGGAGGAGGCACAGTATTTCATGATCTGGGGAATGTTAATTTCACGTTCATTAAGAATTTGGAAGAGGGCATGGACAAGGCAGTGAATTACAAGCAATTCCTCGAACCCGTGCGAACTGCTTTGCGCAGTTTAGGAATTGAAACGACTTATAGTAAGAGAGACGATTTACTCTTGAACGGCTTGAAAATCAGTGGGAATGCTCAACACATTTACCAAAAAGGTTTGAGGGTTTTGCATCACGGAACTTTGCTGTATGATTCAGATTTGAAATCATTGAACGCGGCGATTCATTCAGCAGGTAATTACGAGGGGAAATCGGTTCCATCAAACCGGAGTGCGGTTACCAACATTCGGGAATGGCATGATTTAGGGGATACGGTTTCTTTCTTGGGACATTTACAGCGTGAATTTTCAAAGATTTATGGAATTGATTTTCAAGGGCACGAAGCATTTTCGATGACCGAGTTGGAAGAGATTGAGGAACTGAGAAATTCAAAATTCTCCCAAGATTCTTGGATTTTGGGTTATAGTCCAAAATACATTCACAGGCGGGAAATCAATTGGAGTGGTCAGAAAGTTCAGCTTTTTCAGCGAATACAAGACGGCATCATTCAAGAAATGAGCATCGATGGTAATTTGATGGATAATTGCAAAGGAGTGAGGTTGGAGTTGCCGGTGATGAGGACTATTTTTAGCGGAGTATCTGATGAACAGCTGCTTCAGTTATTCTGAAATGGTTCTGCAGATTAAACAATTTTCTATTAGATGGCCTCTAGCAGGGCAGAATTCACGTCCGTAGAAAATGATTTGTAGGTGAAGCTTATTCCAAGTTTCTTTGGGAAATAACCGTTTGAGGTCTTTTTCGGTTTGATCAACGTTTTTTCCGGAGCTGAGTTTCCAACGTTCGGCTAGTCTATGTATGTGAGTATCTACTGGAAATGCGGGTACCCCGAAGGCTTGACTCATTACCACGCTTGCGGTTTTATGTCCCACGCCGGGAAGCGCTTCCAATTCTTCGAATGATTGTGGAACTTGGCCGTTGTATTTTTCTACGAGTATTTGGCTCAATCCGGAAATGGCTTTGCTTTTAAAAGGACTCAGTCCGCAGGGTTTGATGATTTCCCTAATAACATCAACGGGCACTTGAGCCATATCGAAAGGGTTATCAGCAGCTTCAAAAAGGGCAGGGGTAATTTTATTTACTCGTTCATCGGTGCATTGGGCGCTCAGCAGAACAGCAATAAGCAATGTAAATGGGTCTTTATGATCTAAAGGAACAGGTGTTTCGGGATATAACCTTTCAAGGGTTTGAGCAATGAATTCAACGCGCTCCTTTTTTTTCATGAAGTTTTATTTTTTGAATCTGAAACTATATCCAAGTGCAACGAATGATTGAGGGGTGTTTGAGGTGTGAACAGAGGTGCCTGCACTGAGGTCAATTTGATGATTTTCATGTAAAACGTACGCGAATCCGGCATTAAAATTCAATGAATTGTAACTATTGTTATTGTACAAAATATACGGCTCAGAGAACAGCATCAAATTTGGTGTAATTTGAGACCAAAAGTTTAAAGTGGCTATGTAATTGTTATTATATATCACATCATTAAAAACTTGAGTATTGACTCTGCGATAAACAAGATTTGAGGTGATGGAAGTTTTCTTGGTTAGGGGAAAGGTAGCTGAAACTTTGTGAAGTTGACCCAAACGTTCGGCATTGTTGTTGTCAACGGGAATTAAAATATGAGAGATCCACGCTACTCTTTTTAGAAGTTGAATTTTTGTGCCAAGCTGAAGGTGTTGAATATTAGAATTCTGGATGTTGTAAGTATTAGGGTTATCATCAATCAACAGATTTTGGTTGTATTCAGCTCCCAATCTTAGTTCAGCTTTTGGGTGTAAACCGTATCTAACACTGGTGGCGGGTAAGGAGAACTGATAATGGGTGTTTGGGGCAGACTCATAAAAACTGGCATTAAAGGCATTTTCAAATTGAAAATAACCGGTTTCAAGCACGTATGAATTATCTGATTGAGAAGGTCTATCGGTGGTGATTTGAGCTGTGGATGTTTTAATTTGAAAGGAAATCAATAAACATATAGACAAGTATATGTGGTGTTGCAACTGGTTCATTTTTGCTGTCAAAGGGGTCAAATTTAACTATTTTGGGAATAACATGTGGAAAAGTGTAAAATAATTCGTAACTTTGCGCCGCAATTGTTTGCGAGTGGGAACGTTTTTTGTTCGAATCGAGAACCGTGTGGTTCTGTTCCAACGTCTGAATTTCTGCTTTACAGCGTTGCCTTATTAGTAAAGTAACTGAATGACTCAATTTAATGAACTGGGGTTAAGCCCTCAGATGCTAGCCGCTGTCGAAGCACAGGGGTATAGCACACCAACGCCTATTCAACAACAGGCTATTCCCGTAATTTTGAACGGGAACGATTTATTTGCGACTGCACCTACTGGAACCGGTAAAACTGCAGCATTCGCTATTCCTATTTTGCAAAATCTAGATTTGGAATCTAAGAAGATTCAAGCGTTGATTTTAGCACCTACCCGTGAGTTGGCTCACCAAATTTCTGACAACTTCAAGAAATACGGAGCACAATCTTCGGTAAAAATTACTTTGATATACGGAGGTGTTCCTCAGTTTAGACAAGTAGATAGTTTAAAAAGAGGAGCGCATATAGTTATTGCAACTCCTGGCCGATTGCTTGATTTAATTAATCAAGGATTTGTGAAATTGTCAAATGTAAAAACATTCGTTTTAGATGAGTGTGACCGTATGTTAGACATGGGTTTCATTGATGATATTCGCGAAATTGGCGCGTATTTGAAAGAAGAAAACAAGCAAACATTGTTGTTTTCTGCAACTGCTTCTCGTGAAATTAGAACTTTGTCTGAGGAACTGTTGAAGTCCCCCGAAAAAATAGACATCGTTCCAAGTGCGGCTGAGAAGCCAAAGATTGATCAATGGTTATTTGCTGTGGGTCAAAAAAACAAGGAGGAATTGTTATTGCAACTTCTTGAAGATGATGATATTGATGCCATGTTAGTGTTTACCCGTACCAAAATGGGTGCTGACAAATTGGTTAATGTTTTACGTGAGAACGGACACAAATCTGTGGCCATTCACGGTGACAAGAGCCAGAGAGATCGTAATCGCAATCTAGATAGCTTCAAGCAAGGAAGAGATCGTATTTTGGTGGCTACTGATGTAGCTGCTCGTGGTGTTGATATTAAAAGTTTGAACTATGTTTTGAACTTTGACATGGCCGAAGACACTGAAACCTACACGCACCGTATTGGTCGTACAGGTAGAGCAGGTACTGAAGGATTAGCAATGTCTTTTTGTTCTCCAGGTGAGGCGAAGCATTTGCACGAACTTCAGAAATTATTTGGTGATGATGTGGTAACCGAAATGGACCACGATTTCCGAATTGAATTGCCAGCCAAGCGCAGCGGAGGTTCTCAAGGACAAGGCGGCGGAAGAAGCGGGGGCGGATATTCTCGCGGTGGAAGCCGAGGAAAGCGTCCTCATAGCAATCATCATAAAGATCCTAAACCAGCGGGTGAATCAAAAACTGACCGTTGGGGTAAAAGTAGCGGTGGTGCGCAAAGTAACCGCAGCTATTCCAAAAAACGTTTCTAAATCAAGTCTCTTGGGCAGCCATAATTGTTTATTTTTGAACAATGGCTGCTCAAGATATTGAATTCAACCGAAACGAAGACATCAACAAACAACTTTGGGACTCTATTAGGGTCAAGTTATCAAAAATTCACGAAGGCGGAGGAGCTAAATCTGCTGCTAAGCAGAAAGAAAAAGGCAAGCTTTTAGCTCGTGAACGTGTTGATTATTTAAGAGATACGGATTCCCCTTGGATAGAAATTGGGGAGTTTGCCGGTTTTGAACAGTATTCTGAATACGGCGGTTGTCCGGCAGGAGGTGTTGTAACAGGAATTGGTGTAGTATCTGGACGAAGTTGCGTAATTGTAGCCAATGATGCTACGGTTAAGGCTGGGGCTTGGTTCCCCATTACCGGTAAGAAAAATCTTCGGGCTCAAGAAATTGCCATGGAGAATCGGTTACCCATCATTTATTTAGTAGATAGCGCTGGGGTATTTTTACCCATGCAGGATGAAATTTTTGCAGATAAAGAGCATTTTGGCCGAATGTTTAGAAATAATGCCAAGATGAGTTCTTCAGGAATTACTCAAATTGCTGCGGTTATGGGAAGCTGTGTTGCGGGTGGGGCATATTTGCCTATCATGAGTGACGAAGCACTGATTGTTGAGGGCAATGGAAGCATATTTTTAGCAGGAAGTTACTTGGTTAAAGCCGCTATTGGTGAGTCAATTGACAATGAAACGTTGGGTGGTGCTAAAACACAAACTGAAATATCGGGTGTGATTGACGATAAATTCCCAACCGATGAAGCATGTTTGGATAGAATCAAGTACATCATGAACAAGTTGGGTGCCTTTGAAAAAGCAGGTTTTGATCGAGTGAAAGCTTCTTTACCCCTTAAAAATCAGGCAGATATTTTCGGTATTTTACCAGCAGATAGGGCAAAACCTTATAAAACCATTGAAATCATTGAGCGATTGGTAGACGGAAGTGAGTTTGAACATTACAAAGAAGATTACGGAAAAACCATTACATGTGGATATGCCCGCATTGATGGTTGGGCTGTAGGTATCGTTGCTAATAATCGAGAAGTCCTCAAGAATAGCAAGGGTGAGATGCAATTTGGTGGAGTAATTTATTCTGACAGTGCTGATAAAGCAGCGCGATTCATCATGAATTGCAACCAAAAGAAAATTCCCTTGGTTTTTTTGCAAGACGTCACAGGATTTATGGTTGGCAGTCGCAGTGAACATGGAGGAATCATCAAAGATGGGGCGAAAATGGTTATGGCCATGGCCAACAGCACGGTTCCTAAATTCACCATTATAGTTGGAAATAGTTACGGTGCAGGCAATTACGCTATGTGTGGTAAGGCCTATGACCCAAGATTGATTGTGGCTTGGCCATCGGCAAAAATTGCGGTAATGGGCGGAGACCAAGCAGCCAATACCTTGTTGCAAATTGAGAAATCTCGATTGCTTGCTAAAGGTGAGGAAATCACTCCTGAAGCGGAGAAAGAACTTTTAGAAAAAATCAAAAATAGATACGACAACGGAACTAAACCAGAATATGCTGCTTCTCGATTGTGGGTTGACGCCATTATCAATCCCTTAGATACCCGCAAATGGATTTCAATGGGTATTGAGGCAGCAAATCATGCGCCTGTTGAGAAATACAACGTGGGAGTTATTCAGTGCTAACTTTGGTAGTTGGTACTGGGTAGCAGGTAGTGGGTACCAACAGCCAAATACCAGGTACCAGGTACCAGGTAACAGGTAACAGGTACTGGGTACTAGGTACCAGATTTGAGATTGCTTTCGTAGAGTTCAATCCATTGATTTGGGCTCATTTTGGTGAAAAGCTCGCCCAAGAGTTTAAAGGGAATTTCGTGGGTTTTTTTGAAACGGATGCAGCTTTTTCCCATATCCAATTTGCTTTTGCAGTGTTTTGGGTATTCATTTACGAACCATTCGTAAAGCTCAGGAAATGAATATAGTCCCATGTGGTAAATCGCGATGAAGTTCTTTTGAGAGGCAAAGCTAATGAATGGTAAAGGCTCAGAAGGGGTGCAATGATATCCCAAGGGATAGATAGATTTTGGAACCACAAACGAGGGCATCTTGTATTGGATGACGGCTTCAAATCCGTTTGGAAGGTTTGATTCAGCTAGGGTTATAAGTTTGGTAAGGGCTTCTTGTCGGTCTGCGGGAAGTGATAATAAGTACTGGGCGATTTCTGCTTTCATTGGTCGTATTTGATTCTTACGGTTTCTAAAACTTTAAAAAAGGTTTCTTCCCCGTGGGCACCGCTGATGGCATAGGCTCTATTAAAGATAAAATAGGGCACTCCTCTAATATTGAATTGTTGTGCAGCATAAGCATCGTCTTCAATTTCTTGGAGTAACTCAGCGTCTTCAAAGGGGTTTATCCATGGAGATAAATCTATGTTTAAGTCAAGTGCAATTTTGTTCAATATGGTAGGGTCAAAGACATTGTTTCCATAGGTGAAATGATGGTTGAATAGGGCAATTTTGCATTCATTTCCTTTGCCTTGTTTTTGCGCGATATGGAGAAGTGAGTGGGCTTTTTGAGTGTTGGTAACGGGAGTTATGTCAAATTGAAAATCTATATTGTAGTTTTTTCCTTGTTCAATAATTTGAGATTGCATTTGATTCACTTGTCCTACAGTGAGGTTTTTTACCTCACACAAATACTGGGTTACCGTTTTACCGGGTTCATATTTTGCCTCTGGGTTTAGTTGAAAGCTTTTCCAAATAATGTCAATGTTTTGATAATTTGGATTGGCATCTCTGAAGTTAGCAATGGCCAATTCTAGTTGTCTAAAGCCCAAATAACAAAATGGGCAAGCAATATCCGACCAGATTTCAATGATCATAACACAAAGGTCGCAGTTTTCCATTATTCCATGGTACTTTTGCAGGGAAACGTATGAATTATTTGTCTATTGAGAATTTATCGAAGACTTGGCATGATAAGCCGGTCTTAAGGGATGTGAGTTTTGGAATTCAGATGGGCGAAAAGGTGGCCTTGGTGGCGGCAAACGGACAAGGTAAAAGTACGTTGATGTCGATTATTATGGGATTTGAGTCCCCCGATAAGGGAAAAGCCATCCTTCGAAAGGAAATTAATGTGGGTTATCTTCCGCAGGAGCCTGAATTGGAGGGCGATTTGACAGTGCTTGAAAACATCCTTTTGGAAGAAAGTGAAATCAGCCGGTTAGTGAAGAGATATGAACATTTATTGGAGCAGAGTTCTAGTGAAAATGAGGCTGAGAGTATGGCAGCATTGGATCAATTAGAGAGCGCTACTGAGGAAATGAACCGTTTAGAAGCTTGGGATTATGAAGCCAAAGTGAGAACGGTTTTGGGTAAATTGCAAATTCACAATCATGATCAGAAAGCCAGTAGTTTGTCGGGCGGACAAAGAAAACGAGTGGCTTTAGCTAAAGTATTATTATCGCAGCCAGATTTTTTGATAATGGATGAACCTACCAACCATCTTGATTTGGATATGATTGAATGGCTGGAGGGTTTTTTGAATCAGAGAGATTTGACATTATTGCTGGTTACCCACGACAGATATTTTTTAGATAGGGTATGTGATCAAATTGTGGAGTTAGAAAACGGAGATGTATTTAAATACAAAGGGAATTATCAATATTATTTAGAGAAGAAAGCAGAGCGAGAGGCCAACTTGGCTAGTGAATTGGAGAAAGATAGAAATACCTATAGAAGGGAGCTTGACTGGGTGCGGAGAATGCCAAAAGCCAGAGGCACCAAGAGCAAAAGTAGGGTTGAGGCTTTTGATAATTTAGAAGATAAGATTAAGCAACAACGACATAAATCGGAGTTGAATATTACCATGCGAATGGAGCGATTGGGCGCGAAGATTTTAGAACTTCACCATGTTAAAAAAGCATTTGGCGAGGTGAAGATTTTAAATGATTTCAGTTATGTTTTTAAGCGCAAAGAGAAGGTTGGTATTATAGGTAGAAATGGCGCTGGTAAAAGCACTTTGTTGAATATCATCATGCAACTGGAGACACCTGATTCTGGTAAAGTTGTTATTGGGGACACCATTGGTTTTGGATATTACTCCCAGCAAGGGATGAAGATTGATGACTCAAGAAAGGTCATTGATGAAGTTAGAGATGTTGCTGATTGGATTCCCATGGCCAATGGCAATAAATTGACTGCTTCTCAGTTGTTGTTTCAATTTGGTTTTGACTATGATAAACAATTTGATTTTGTCAGTAAACTGAGCGGCGGCGAGAGGCGTAGGTTGTTCTTAATGAAAATTCTTATGGCTGCACCTAACTTTTTGATTTTGGATGAGCCCACCAACGATTTAGACATACAGACCTTGTCAGTTTTGGAGGATTTTCTTCTGAGTTACGATGGATGTGTAATAATAGTAAGTCACGATCGTTTTTTTATGGATAAATTGGTTGACCATTGCTTCATTTTTGAAGGTGAGGGAGAAGTTCGTGATTTTCCTGGAAACTACAGTGATTATAGAGATTGGGAAGAATTGCAGGAACTGTCATTGGCAAAAACAGGGCAGAAGGTTAACATTAAAATAGAAACGGAAATAAAACCGGAACCCAAAGATTTAAATTCATCGGTTTCTGTGGAATCTAAAGTGGAGACTAAAAAATTGACTTTCAAAGAGAAATTCGAATTGGAGCAGATTGAGAAGGAAATACCTGAGTTGCAGCAAAAAAAGAGCTCCCTGTTACAGGAGCTCTCTTCGTTAACCACTCAATATGATCGTATTGCGCAGCTCGGACAGGAAGTCGAAGCGCTACAAGAACGATTAGACTTGTTGGAGTTTAGGTGGTTAGAGTTATCTGATTAACCTTTAACCAACTGAATATTCATGTGCAATTTTACATTTGCACCTACAACTACTCCGCCAGCTTCAGTAACTGCGCTCCAAGTAAGTCCAAATTCTTCTCGATTGATTTCACCTGATACTTCAAAACCTGCTTTGTGATTTCCGTAAGGATCAACCATTTCACCGCCAAATTCTGCATTTAATGTTACTGATTTGGTAGTGCCTTTTAAAGTTAAGTCACCAACCAATGCGAATTGGTTATCTGATTTTTTTGTGAATGAAGTAGAAACAAAGTTTAAAGTAGGGTGATTTTCAGCGTCGAAGAAATCGCCTGATTTCAAATGACCGTCACGTTGTTCGTTGTTAGTGTCGATAGAGTTGATGTCAGCAGAAAAGTTAATTTGTGCGTTTTCCCAGCTATCGCCGTGCGTAGTTGCAGCTGCTGTGAATTGGTTGAAAGAACCAGTTACGGTTGAAATTACCAAGTGTTTTACTTTAAATTGAACTTCTGAGTGAGTAGGATCTAGATTCCACTGAGTTGTTGATTGAGCTTGAGTAGACATAATTATGTTGATTTTAATATTTGTTCCAACAAATATACAAACAAATAGACGGTTTTGTTTTGATGGGGGGAAATCTTCGATAAAAATGTGTTTTTTTGCCACATGAGTAAACACGCATTTGTATTTCCCGGACAGGGGTCTCAATTTGAGGGTATGGGGAAGGATTTATATGAAAGTTCTGATTCTGCCAAAGAGTTGTTTGAAAAGGCGAATGAAATTTTAGGTTTTCGCATTACAGATATCATGTTTGATGGTTCAGCAGAGGAATTGAAGCGCACAGATGTGACGCAACCAGCCATATTTATTCATAGTGTGATTATGGCGAAAGAAATGGGCGGTGCGTTCAAACCCGACATGGTTGCAGGGCATAGTTTAGGAGAATTTAGTGCCTTGGTGACTGCTGGAGTATTGACTTTCGAAGATGGATTACGTTTGGTTCATCAGCGTGCTTTGGCGATGCAGGAGGCTTGTGAATTGGAGCCAGGTACAATGGCTGCGGTTTTGGCTCTGGCAGATGAAGATGTTGAAAGAGTTTGCAGTGAAACAGAGGGCGTGGTGGTAGCAGCCAATTATAACTGCCCTGGTCAATTGGTGATTTCTGGATCTGTAGATGCAGTGACTCGCGCGTGTGAGGGTATGAAGGCAGCTGGGGCAAAGCGCGCATTGCTATTGCCAGTTGGTGGTGCTTTTCATTCACCGTTGATGGAGCCTGCTCGCGAAAAATTGGCTTCAGCCATTGAATCTACTCATTTCAACGAACCCATTTGTCCGATTTACCAGAATGTTACAGCGGCTGCAGAGACTGATCCATCAAAAATCAAAGAGAATTTGGTGGCACAGTTGACAGCACCTGTACGATGGACTCAATCTGTTAGAAACATGAAAACTGACGGTGCGGTTGAATTCACCGAATTAGGGCCAGGCAAGGTATTGCAAGGTTTGATAGCTAAAATTGCTTAATTAGATCGAATGAGATTCACCGAGCCGTTGATTTTCTTAGGATAATCGGGGTTCGGTGTTTCGATAATATCAACGATGTAGAAATAAGTGCCTTCGGGAACTGCTGGGCCTATGTTGTCTACTCTGCCGTTCCAGCATTCGGTTAGATCCTTAGAGAAATAAACCCGAGCGCCCCAACGGTTAAAAATTCTGATTTCCGCTTTTTCACATTCTTTGGTGATGCCATAAACTTGAAAACAATCGTTTTTTCCGTCGTTATTGGGGGTGAAAACATTGGCTATGTTCATTTCTTTGGGACGAAAAGACGAGTCGGTAAGAATTTTTGTTACGGTATCGGTACAACCGGTTAGGGTATTTTTGAAAATTGCGGTGGCGGTATAAATTTGATTGGGAACTGCATAAATGTGTGAGGTAGGATTTTCATTATAAACGGGTGGTGTATTATCTCCAAAGTTCCAGGTTATTGAATCGAAAGAAGAACCATTTGCAGCGAAATCGATGGCTTCGGAGCAAGGATTTACGGTAACGTCAAAGTTGGCATTTGGTGCTACAATAACATTAATTACACGAGTGAATTTGGCGTTTACGTTGCAGCTGTTGGTATCTTTCACCATCAGTTTGACTTTATATTTTCCTGGTGCTTTATATTGATGTGTGGGAGAAAACTCGTTAGATGAATCACCGTCACCGAAGTACCAAGTATAGGTAGCATTGTATTTTGTTTGTGGCTTAAATTCGGCGGAGTCAGTTACGCAAAACGGAGATCTAACATTGAAAACGGCATCTACTGAATAACCCAATCTAAAGTCTAATTTGAAACTGGCATTGGAGCAGCGAATGCTCACATTGTTCGGGAATACTGCATTGTTTGATGTAGGGAAATCGTTTAGACCTGGGGGTGAATTGGGACAGCTGGCACAAACAGATTGATAGACAATGCCTCTTTTATCGAAACGGGAAGTTCCACCATCTACATGGTCTTCGCTTTCATATCCCCCGAAAAAAGAAGCATAAGCCAGACTTTTAGCGTTTGGATTTAGTGCAAGAAGGTAAAAATCATTATTATCGGTGGTAGATTGATGGGCGTCAGGGGTAATTTCTAAACCTAAAGTTGTGCCTTCATTTCCAACGCCAATGTAGGAACCCCAACCAGAGAAGTAGATGTTGAAACAATCATCAACCATGAAAGCTGAGGGGCTCAGGTCAGGAAATCCACGCTGGGAGTTTCCGAAGGTAGTGATGAACTCGAGGGAATCTAAATTTTCATTGAATCTACCAATCATTTGTCCGGCATATTCTTGCCCATATACGTTGGCACTTCGGAAGACATAACCCATGGTTTGACCCGTGAAATAAACTTTGCCGTTGGCATCTAGGTCAATGAAGTAAATCTGGTCATAGGCATCATCTACGTCTGAGGTAAGTCCGCTTGACCAAAGGGTAGAATTGAGGTATTTCCCTGAAGCTGCGTCTAATTTCAGCACAAAACCGTCAATGAATCCGTTAAAAGTGCTATCGAATTTACGGTTATTGGTTAATGGAAAGTTTCCAGAAGCGGTTCCACCACCAACGTAAAGGTGACCTTCATCATCTAAACGACAGGAGTAGGCAGCATCGTCATCGGCGCCACCGAAGAATGATCCCCAATGAATTTTAGAAAGGTTTGGAGAAAGCGAAAATACCAAAGCGTCAGTGCGTCCGGCATTATTGGTTTGAAACCCATTAGGGGTCACAGACAGATTGGTAGAGCGAGAACACGTTGCCACAAAAATATTCCCTTCATGGTCGGTGGTAATGTCACCTCGATAGTTATCAGCGTAGTTGAAAATCAGATCAGAACGGTTTCCGCCGCTGTTGGTTTGGAAGCCATCATCCGATGAATTTCCCAAGAAAGTGCTGCCCAAAAGAGCGCTTCCGGAAGGGTTTAATTTGGTGATTACTATATCAAAAGAATTGGATTTTGTGCGCTGAATGAAAGAATCTCGATGAATGGGATAATCGGGGCTTAAAGTAGATCCGAATACAAGTAAATTATTGTTTAGATCTGTGCAAAGGCTGTGCGGGTACTCGTTATTTTCACCACCAAGGTAGGTAGCAAACAATAGTTTGGAGCCATCGGGTGTATACTTGGAAATGCTTATATCACAGGGAAGATATACGGGTTCGGCATTGTTGTTGCTGCCGCCGTAAATTGTTTGAAACGCCCCAGTGGTTACGGGGTAACGACGGGTATTTGCATCAACAATTCCCCCTGCATACAGACAGCCCGCAGTATCGTAAGTTGCAGTAAATCCAAAATTATCTGCTGTGGAGCCGCTGTAAGTACTGAATACTAGAATGGGGTCAATGATCAGTGTATCTAGGGGATTTAAATTCTTTAGCTTCAGGGAAACGATGTTATTTGTTAAGGAGTATTGAGTTGGAATTTGTTTGAGTTTCCTTTTGGATTTTTGATAGGAAATGGGCGCATTGAGCGTGAAATCTGCATTTTGACCCGACACTTTGATGGCGTTTTTAAGTATTTTTAGGGATTTTTGTCCTTCAAAGTGCATTTTAATTTGGTCTACATGTGCTTTGGGTTTTACTATGAAGTCAAATTCTAGTTGATTATTTTTGACATAAATAACGGCATCAATTTGGGGATAAATGTTTACCCATCTTACTTTTCTGAAGGGGTGAACTTTAGTTTTCCATGACTTTTCGTTGTTGCCTAGGAAGTAGTTGTTGTAATATTCAACGGGGTCTTCGAATCGAATCTCTTGCGGTGATTGTGCTTCATGAAATAGCAAGTCAAACACTTGCCTTTTAATTGTGAAGGAGGTGTCTTTTCCTTGATAATGCAAAGACTTATGAATCAATGGTTTGTCATTTTCATTGATCAAGGAGAGTCGCAGACCTTTTTCGGTGATAAAAACGGTACCTAGAGGAATTTGGATATAAGCATAGATGGAGTCTGTGCATCCTTCTGGCATGGTAACTTGTCCGTAATTGGGTTCAAAAACCTGAGCATCTAGCCTTACTGTTGTTATTTGGAACAACAGAATATGGAAAACGGCAAGAGACTTCAAGAGCAAGCGCATGATTAACAAAGTTAATCATTGAAAATTACTCTATCACCTTGATTTGAAGTTCTAAAGCTTGGGATAGAATTTCTGCAATTTCTTGGGCACTTTGATTGTAGGTAAAGGTACCAGAGAACGATTTATTTTTGGCATTTTCTGGCCAAGCATTTCCAAGGAAGCCAATTTGTTTATTTTGGAAGGATTCAACTGTTTGAAATACAACACTTAAAGGTGCATTATTGAACTGAAATTGTTCGGCAGAAACGCTTAGATTATTGCTCAAATTTTCGGTTTTAGTCAGTTGATTTTGCAAAGCCGTAACGCTTTGATTTTTAATTAAGATCACTTCTTGAGTTAAATCTTCAGACTGAACTTTTACTTTTCCGTGATTGACAAATACTTTTAGCGTTTGGTTTTTATTTGATGGGGCTGTGACATCAAAACCAGTTCCTAAAACAGTAACAATTCCTTGAGGTGTTGTCACTTGGAATGGAGCATTTTCATCTCTTGCCACTTCGAAGCGGGCAAATCCTTCAAGTTTGATACTTCTCTTATTTTCTGTGATTGAAACAGTTAGTTTTGAATTGGGTGCTAAAACAACGGTACTACCATCGGTGAGTGTGATAGATCTTGCTTCTCCAGCAGGTGTAAAATGTTCAGCAACCACCGGTTGTGGAGTTGCTTTAGGCTGGAAAAAGAAATACCCACTCAGTAAGAAAATTGTAGCAGCTGCTGCCACTGAAAGCCAACGACGGTAGCTAACGAATAAATTCTTTTGTTGGGGTTCTTTATTGATTTTTGATTGAAACTGAGCCCAAGCTTGGTCATTTTCAGCAGTTTCTGACGGGACGATATTTTTTGCGGCATTCCAAATGTCTTGGAATTCAGGATCGATGGAATGGAAATCTTTTTCGGTTTTCATAAAAATTAACGGTTAGAGCTTTGAAGAGTGGGTTCAAGTGGCATCGCATTAACCTGCTGTTGAATGAAAGCCAGGGTATTCATGAATTGCGGATTTTCTTTAAGCCAATTTTCTAACTTGGTTAATTCTTCTTTATCCATGAGACCAGCAGCATACTTGGTAAATGCGTTGGATTCTAATTGTTCTTTCATGTTCAGACTGGGTTAATCAAGACTATAACACTTAAATCCCGATTATCCCCCAAAAAAAAATTCAAAATCTTTTTTGGCGTCCAAATTCAAACAGTTGACCAAAGAATATTAATTTGCACCTTCATTTATGTCAACGGAAAAGATTTTAGTCATTGGTTCATGCGGGCAGCTTGGAACAGAGTTGGTTGAGTCGCTGAGAGAAATTTATGGTGAGTCTAATGTAATTGCATCAGACATTCGCAAATCAGACAGCGAAGTATTTCAATCGGGTCCATTTGAAACCTTGGACATTTTAGATGCCCAAAGATTTAAAGAAATCTTAATGAAATACAAGCCAAAGCAAGTATATCATTTGGCTGCTTTGTTAAGTGCCACTGCCGAAAAGAATCCAGAATTTGCTTGGAAGTTGAACATGGATGGGCTTTTCCACGTGTTGGATGCGGCTAAAGAAGAAGGATCTGGAATAGGCCGTGTATATTGGCCAAGTTCTATAGCGGCTTTTGGTCCAAATACGCCTCGATTTGGAACACCTCAGTATGGTCCAATGGATCCCACCACTATGTACGGAGTTACCAAATACACGGGTGAATTATTGATTCAATATTATCACAACCGATACGGTGTTGACATTCGCAGTTTGCGTTATCCTGGACTTATTGGTTACAAGAGTGAGCCAGGCGGTGGAACCACTGACTACGCTGTTGCTATCTATCACGATGCTTTGCGCGATGGTAAACATGAGTGTTTTTTGGGTGAAGGCACTACTTTGCCCATGCTTTATATGCCAGATGCTTTGAAGGCTACTTTGGAAGTGATGCACGCTCCATCTGAAAAGATTGGTATGCACATGAGTTATAATTTGGCAGGCATGAGTTTCGCACCCGAAGAAATTGCTGCGAGCATTCAAAAGCATCTACCCAATTTTAGCATTTCTTACAATCCAGATTATCGTCAAGCTATTGCCAACAGTTGGCCAGCAGTCATTGATGATTCTTTAGCTAGGGAGCATTGGGGATGGTCTCCTGAATATGATCTAGATGCTATGACAACAGATATGTTGTTAAATATTAAAGAGATATATTTTTAGTGCCAGGTACCAGGTACATGGTACATGGTAGCTAGTAGCTGGTATATGGTCTTGAGACTAGGGACTAGGGACTAGGGACCAGAGACTAGGTGCGTTGTTCTGTTACCCGAAACCATGAGCCCGATTTTCGGAACCCGGAGCCCGAAACTTGAATCCCGGTACTCGGTACCCAGAACCAGGAACCCAGAGCCCGATACCCGAAGCCTGATACCTGATTAAAAATTGCTACTTACGGTGAAACGCACGCCGCTGAAGGCGGGTTCTTCACGGCAAATACCGCCGCTGCAGTTAACGCCTTGTTGTTGTTTTAGGTAACTCAGGGTATAGAAACTGTTGTTGTGGTTGTAGCTCATGAAGATGGTTGGGTAGTGTAAAACACGGTTCTCAATGGTCATTCTTTCGTAGCGGTGGGGTTCTATGTTGACCATGTCGCCAACCGAAAATGAAATTTCTTTACTGAAATAGTATTCAATCATGAGGTTAGCAAATGAACCCTGATCTTTTTCGGTTTTGAGATATTGTGCTTCAATTCGGAGGCTTTTTCCTTTTCCAATTTTGTGCAGCCATTCCGCAAATGGGGTGATGGTGTGCACAGGTTCGTATTCTGGTTCTTGTTCGTAACGGGCTTGGTTGTAATAGATGGTTTGAAGTCCTAGTTTTAGAGTGTGTTTTCCTACATTTTGGATGAGTTGTCCGTTGTATTCGCGGAAAAGTTGAATGGGCTTCATGGAGTTTGTAGACGAGTCAAATGAGCCGTTGTGTGCCAATGATTGCACGTAACTTGCGTTGAAAGATAAACGGGTAGATTTGTTGATTTTCGCGTCAATTTCCATTTGGATGCCGTTTTCACCAAGATCTTGGGCCGGTGCGTTATAACGCGCCATCAATCTGTAAGTATTTTGACGGGTCATAGAGGGCAAATAGCTTATTAATCCATTGAGAAGGTTTTCTCTTGGGGATGTTCTGAGGGTGAAATGGTCTACATGTCGGGCTTGAATATTGATTCCTAAATTCAGGGTAGTTGGTTTTTTTATGGTTTGTGAATTTTTATCCCCACTGATTTTTTTAGGTTTGCCTATTTTGATGGTTTTTGAACCCCAGCTGAGGTTTCCGTAAAAAACTTTACCATTTTTGAGGGCAAGTTTGTTATTGAAATCTACGATGGCTTCTGGGGATTTGAAATTAGCTTCTCCTCCGATAGAGAAATTCCCTTTGGTGTAGGTGGCGTAACCATTGAAGCCGTATACATTGTATTTGGGGTAGAATTGGTCTTCGCGGTCGTAACTATTGATGATGGAAACCAATTCATCCATGGTTTGGCGATCGATATTGCGATTGAGGGCTGAAGCACCTAAGTTGAGCATTCCATATTTAGCATCCATGCCGAGATCAACTTCGCCTTCAAGATTGATTCCGCTAATGACTTGAGGACTCGAACTGAAGCGAGTATCGGCGAATTTATTGCCTTTTTGATTTCCGGAGAAGGCTTTGATTTTCCAATGATCATTGAGGTCATATACCAATCTTACGCCTTGCATAGAGTAATCAATACCAATTTGTCTTTGTTCATAAGCCCGAAAAAGAATTCCAGAGCCGAATTGGTCATAAAACGAACCAACGGTGATATTCAAGTCATTGAGTTGTTTGCTTGCTTGCCAGAAACCGATGCCGTGAGCAGTATAGGCATCGAGTGGGTCAAGCAATGGAGAGTTATTGAAAGCGTCATAACGGACAACAAAGTTGTATCCTTTGATTCGATATTGCATAAATAGCCAGGCATCTACACTTGCTGTGTTTTCAAGATAGACACGGGTGTTTGCTCCAATTTTATCGTCGCGAAGGTATTTTTGGTAGTTAAGTAGCAGGTTTCCGCTGAATTGGCCTTGGTCTTCTGATTTTTGCGCGAGGGAACTTCCCCAGAAAGAAAAGGAAAAAAGCGCGAAAAACACTCGATTTAATTTCATAACGTACTGCAAATATGCGAAAATCCCTCCACTAAGACGTATTTTTGTGTTTCAATGAGCACACATCCAGCAGCAGAAAAGACATCCAGAAAACTTTACATTGAGAGTTATGGCTGTGCCATGAATTTTTCGGACAGCGAAATTATTGCGAGCATCATGGGTGAACACGGTTTTGTGAATACCCAAGATGAGTTAGATGCCGATGTGATTTTTTTGAATACTTGTGCAATTAGAGATAATGCAGAACAGCGAATTCGGCAGAGATTGATTCATTTGCGACAAAATAAAAAGCATAATAATGAACTAATTATTGGTGTTTTAGGGTGCATGGCTGAGCGTTTGAAAAGCAAATTATTGGAAGAAGAGCACCTGGTAGATGTGGTTGCTGGGCCAGATAGTTATCGTGAGTTACCTAAATTGGTTGCGGAGGTTGATGAGGGTGGAAGAGCAATCAATGTACTGCTATCAAGAGAAGAAACTTATGGTGATTTGAATCCGGTGCGATTGAATTCAAATGGAGTAACTGCATTTGTGTCAATCATGCGTGGCTGTGATAACATGTGCAGTTTTTGCGTAGTTCCTTTTACTAGAGGAAGAGAAAGAAGTCGAGATCCTGAGAGTATTGTAAATGAAGTGATTCAACTGAAGAATCAGGGGTATAAAGAAATAACTTTATTGGGGCAGAATGTCAATAGTTATTTGTGGTTTGGTGGCGGTCCGAAGAAAGAATTCAAGAGTTTAACCAAAGAGGAGCAAGATAATTCGGTCGATTTTGCTGATTTGTTAGAGAAAGTGGCAGTGGCGGTTCCCAACATGAGAATTAGATACAGCACCAGTCACCCTCGCGATATTAACGAGAAGGTGGTTGAGACTATGGCTAGACATGAAAATATCTGTAACTACATTCACTTGCCGGTACAGAGCGGAAATACCCGTGTCTTGGAAGCCATGAGTAGAAATTACAGCAGGGAATGGTACATGGAAAAAATAGAGATGATTCGGAGAATCATTCCTGATTGTGGGATTTCGAGTGATATTATTGCTGGATTTTGTACTGAAACAGATGAGGAGCACCAAGATACGTTATCGCTGATTGAATGGGCTAAGTTTGATTTTAGCTATATGTACAAGTATAGTGAGAGACCTGCAACTCCAGCCGCGAAAAAGTTCAGTGATGATGTGCCAGAAGAGGTTAAAGGCAGAAGATTGAGTGAGATCATTGCGGTTCAGAATAGAATGTCGAAAGAGAGAAATTCTGAGTATGTTGGAAAAGAGGTTATAGTATTAGTTGAAGGTGAGAGTAAAAAAAGCGATCAAGATTGGATGGGAAGAAACGACCAAAACGTAGTGGTTGTATTTCCCAAAGAACACTATAAAAGAGGCGATTTGGTAAGGGTTTTAGTAGAAAGAAACACAACAACCACATTGATTGGTAAAGCTGTTCACTAAAGGAATTTAACCTACCAAAAATTGGTGATGCATTGATTTAAAGCTTGGCATTAAATTTGCGTTTGTTTTAAAAATGCCGGCGCAAATCTTTAACAGAATTTACAGCTTGCTCTTATTTTGGCGTCCAAAAAAGAGAAGCAATACCGAAATACCAGATTGGATATTGAGTAAAAGAAAGAGTATACATCATGCTGAGAAAAATGCAGCGAATAAAATTTATAGTTTTTCTTCCATGATGGATATATCAAGTGCAGAAGTTATTGAAATTTTTGAAGCTGAGTTGAGATATGAGAATGAAAAATACAGAATTCAACACGAATTTCCTCATATGGGAAATATATTAAAGGAAGATATTCAAATAGCCAAAGAGATAAAATATAATCACTTAAAAACGGTTTTAATTCCTGAAGTTTACGATAAATACTTAGAAGCTCGGATGAGTCAAAAAACAAAGAAAAAATCTAAGGAAATGCTTTAAAGGTCCCAAATCCTTGTTCTTGTTTCCTGAGAATATCTTTTAATGTTTAACCAAAATGCCCATATTAGATATAAAATTATGGGAGATCCGAAAGTGAAAAAAGTGGCATAGACAAAAGATAATCTAACACTTTTCGTAGAAATACCCATATAATCAGATAGATAGCTACATACTCCAAACAGCGATTTTTCAAGGATGTATCTCATATTATATCAATTATGACTACTTACAATGTGTAAATATACGCATAAGTTGCTGCATTTTCATTTCAAGAAGTTGGCGAAGAGGGAGTATCTGAATTCTCTGATTTATTTCTACTACTGTTGCTCCTTGAGCTACTTCTACGTCTTCCGCTACTGTGTCTTTCATTTCCGCTAGTACTTCTTCTGGTAGAGTTACTAGCAGATTTTCTAGGATTTACGAAGTAACCTCCAAATTCAGATGCGCTCCCATACAATCTTCTTTTGGTTTCTTTCGGAAGTAAAATCACAATGACACTCATAATCATCATGAAGATGGGTAAAAATGTTGCGTTCAAAAAAACATCTGAATAAAAAATAGAGGCATAACCTGCGAGTAAAATCAGTTGAGTAATGAAAATTACATTGAATTTAAATTCACTTATAGCCCAAGCGATAGTATTTATAAAAATGACACCCACAGCTGTGACATTGAAAATGACTTCCGATTGATCAAACCAAGATGTGTCTTTTGTTTGAAGTTGACTTGCAAAAAAATCAGAGATGGTGTTATAAAGTAAAATTACCAACCCTGTTAAGAAAATAAAAAGGGAGGAATAAACCCTTGTAGCTCCACGATTGTTTATCCATTTTATCATGTTCTGATAAGAGCGACTACGTAAAGCAGTTTTATAATCTCGATAATATCCCATAGATAACTAATTTACAAATAAAATCAGTATTTGTTGTTATTTTTTACAAATGGAAATATTTTTTTATAAAAGGAAAAATTGAAATTAAAGATAAAACGAAGTAAGAACCGTTTTAAACGCATTGCTATGATTTCCAAATTCATCGCGCACATAAAACTTAGATGTATGCAAGTTAGATTTAGGTAATTTAGAGAGTTTGATTATTTCTAAATTGTACTTTTTCACCGGAGATGGATGGATTTGAATTATTTCTTGAACATGGAGGAATTCTTCTTGAATCAATCGGTTTAAGGATTCATTAAAGTTGGGAAGTAAAATCCAAGCTATACCATTATCCTTAAGCAGGGTTGAAATAGTTTTAATGTATTTTTCGAACGAGCCATTTTGGAAATGTCGGGCTTGAATCTTTAATTCATTTTTGGACATTAATTGATTTTCAAAGAATGGTGGATTTGAGATTATCGCATCAAATTTTTGTTTGAATATGATGTGATTGTGATCAAAAAAGTCACCATTATGTAAATGAACTCTATCTTTTAGGCAAAGTGATTTATCATTGAATTCAACATTTAATTTGGCACAGTTCAAGCTTTCTAGGTGGTTATCTATTCCATAAAGAGTTGAATCAGGATATTTTTGCGCCATCATGTGCAGTAAAAGTCCGGTACCTGTTCCAAGGTCAAGGATGTCTGTGGGTTCATGGAATTCAACCAATGCTCCGAACAGGCAGGCATCTGTGGTAACTGGAAGGGCGGCACCGTTTTGGTGGATGGTGAATTGTTTGAAGGAAAATGGTTTGCGCGGCTTATTCATGTCCCCCGAGAAACTAAAGAAGATTTAAATTGAATTTCAAGGGTTCATTAGAAATAGTGGCATCTTGATTTTTCAGGTGAATGAGATGGGTCGCATTAGGGAGGGCGGTGTCGATATCATGTGTGCTCACAATAATAATTTTGTTCACAGTTATTGATTTCATGGTATTCCAGAATTGAATTTTGGCAGGATAATCAAGGAATGCGGTGGGTTCATCCATAAGGATGACCGGGGTATTTTGCATGAGGCAACGGGTAAGCATGATTTTTTGCTTTTCTCCGTCAGAACATTCTCCGAAAGATTTATGGGTTAGATTTAGAATTTCGAGTTTTTGGAACCAATTTTTTGCGTGATTTTCTGCTTCTTTGGTGTGTTTTACGCTGCTGCAAGCAACTTCTAATGCGGTTAGTAAATCAACTTGTGGTGGAGTGCTTAACATTAGAGAGATTAAATTTGCTCTTCGCTCAGGTTTTAATGAGTGTAAGTTTTGGTTATTGATGGTAACTTCACCTTGCAACGGTTTTTGGATTCCCATGAGAGTGCGCAGAAACACTGATTTTCCTACGCCATTTCTACCTAGAAGTAAAGCAATGGTTCCGGGTTCAAAATTAAGACTGATGCCCTTTTGCAGGCATTTGGTTTTAAAACCGGTACTTAATTGGTTAAGGCGTAGCATGAATGTGTTGCAAAAATGGGATATTCGCGTGGGTTTATGCAATTTTTTTTAGAAGTAACCAAAGAAGATCTTCCCATAGTAAGGGAATTGGCGCAGCGAATTTGGAATGATCATTATCCGGCCATCATTGGACAAGAGCAGGTAGATTACATGTTGGAGAAGATGTATGATCTGAAAAGTTTGGAATTGCAGTTAGAAAAAGGCGATATTTTTTATTTATCGGCGGTGGGTGAATCTGAAAATGATTTGGTCTATGCTGGGTTTGCATCTGTGAAAGATTTTGGGGACGGAAGTTGGTTTTTGAATAAATTGTATGTAGACACAGAATTACAGAGATCGGGTCTGGGTAAGGGTTTGATTGATTTTCTTACGGAGGAATATAGCATTCATGAATTGCGTTTACAAGTGAACAGACAAAACTATAAGGCAATCAATTTTTACTTCAGAAATGGATTTGTAATTGAAAGTATTGCTGATTTTGATATTGGAGATGGATATTTCATGAATGATTTCATCATGCTTAAGGTTTGTAAACCTTAAATTTGCGGCGTGTTAGCGCTTAACGATTTTTCTTTTGAATTTGCAGGTAGATATTTATACCGAAAAGCCACTTGGCATATCAAGCCAAATGAAAAAATTGGCCTTGTAGGTCTGAACGGAACGGGAAAATCTACTTTATTGAGGTTGATTTCTGGGGAATATGAATTGAGAGAAGGATCTCTTTCTAAGGCCAACAACATGAAATTGGGCTACTTAAACCAAGACTTGTTGAGTGTGGTTTATGATGAATCTGTAAGAGATGTGGTATTGTCAGGAAGGGAAGATTTGGTTCAAATTGATCAAGAAATTCATCGTTTGTTGGAAGAAATTGAAGTGAATTACGATGATAAACGGTTGAATCGTTTATCAGAACTTCAAGAGCAATTTGGGCATTTGGGGGGCTATGATTGGCAGTCTCAAGGCGACAAGATTTTGGAAGGCCTTGGTTTTCCAACTGAATGGTTGACACGTCCTCTTAAAGAATTGAGCGGAGGATGGCGAATGCGTGCACTTTTGGGAAAGTTATTGTTGATGGCGCCTGATCTATTGTTGTTAGACGAGCCCACGAATCACTTAGATTTACCAACCATTGAATGGTTGGAAAATTATTTGGTTGAATATCAAGGTACTTATGTAATTGTATCACACGATAAGTACTTTTTGGATAAAACGGTAAATAGAATTGCCGAAGTTGCTCATCAGCAGTTATTTCATTATAAGGGTAATTTTACCCAATATCTAGAACAGAAAGAGGAGAGAGACGCCCTATTGGAACGTCAATTTGCGAATCAGCAAGATTATATCAGGCAGCAAATGCGTTTTATTCAGCGCTTTAGGTCAAAAGCTTCTAAAGCGACTGCGGTTCAAAGTAGGGTGAAGCAATTGGAAAAATTGGACCGTATTGAGCTTAAGGATAATGAAAATAGGGAGTTTGATATTAAATTCAACATTCGCATAAAACCCGGTAAAGTGGTTACTGATATTTTGGAAGTCAGCAAGAGTTACGGTGATATGTCGATTTTGAGGAATGGTTCAGCTCAGGTGTTACGCGGCGATAAAATTGCTTTAATTGGTGCAAACGGAAAAGGTAAATCTACACTTTTAAGAATGATCGCTGGTACAGAACCATATGAAGGGAAGATAGATTTAGGTTGGAACGTGGAAACTGCCTTTTTTGCGCAACATCAGCTGGAAAGTTTGAATCTCAAAAGTGATTTATTAAACGAAATTGGTACGGTTAGTGCCGAATACACGGAGAAGGACTTACGTACTGTTTTGGGATGTTTTCTTTTTACTGGGGAAGAGGTTTTTAAGAAAGTAAAAGTATTGTCTGGAGGCGAAAAATCTAGATTGGCATTGGCTAAAACGTTGATAACTCAAAGTAATTTCCTTTTGTTGGATGAGCCTACCAACCACTTAGATATGTTTTCAGCGGCAGTATTGGCAGAAAGTTTAGATAATTATGAAGGGTCATTGCTTTTTGTGAGCCATGATAGAACATTTATCAGCAGAGTTGCCAATAAAATTTGGTGGATAGAAAATGGGCAATTAAGAGAGTATCCTGGTACCTATGATGAATATAACGAGTGGATTGCTACTCGTCCGGCAGCACCTGTTGTGGTAGAAGAAAAGCCTAAAGCTGTTGTAGAATCAAAATCTGCAGTAACTTCTGTGAAAACCGGAGTTTCGAAAAATCAAATTCAACGGTGGGAAACTCAGATGAAGGAATTGCAAGAAAAGATAGACCAATTTGATTTGCGCAGAACTCAACTTGAAGAAAGTATGGTCTCACCTGAGGTAGTATCAAAATCTGATGAATTGTTAAAATTGACAGCTGAACATGTGAAGTTATTATCGGAAATAAGCAAATTGCAAAAGGTATACGATGATATTTTGGAGCAATGGATGGAGAATCACGAATAATTTTGCTTGAATATCGTTAATATTGAACATGAGGCTTTTTCTTCTTTCGTTTATAGGACTCTCGTTTCTGAGTCAATCAAAAGCAACTACCGATAGTTTGCTTAGATATGACAACGCCATTTACGAAGGGGATGTAAGGTCGGTTCAGTTTTTGAATTCATCTAGCGGATTTAATTTTCCGGTGGTTTCTTTGGGTACTGATTTAGAGACATTAAAATTGACATTCGACCAATTGACGAGTGAAAGAGATTATTTTCAATATACCTTGATTCATTGCAATGCTGATTGGACTCCATCGGGGTTGCCTAGAACATTGAGTGTTGATGGGGTTGGTTTTGAGAATATTGATAATGCGAGTTTTTCCAATGGAACGTTGACCCAATATGTGCATTATGAGGTGTTGTTGCCCACGGAAAATACGAAGCCCAAAGTTTCGGGTAATTACTTATTGGTGGTTTACCGGAATTTTGATGAGAAAGACATCATTCTTTCTCGAAGGATGATGGTTTTGTCGAGCAAAGGTGCTGTAAATGTGAATGTAAGTCAGAGCAGTCAGGTGGAGTTCAGGGCGCAGCAACAACAAGTAAATTTTGTCTTTAATAAATCATCTGCAACATATTTTATTCCTAATCCGTATACTGATTTGCGCACGGTTGTGTTGCGAAATGGTGAATGGAAAGGCGCTATTTCAGATTTAAAACCACAATTTATCAAAGGAAATTCTTACGAATTCAACCAAATGATGGGTACTCAGTTTGATGGTTTGAATGAATACAGATTCTTTGATATGCGAAGCTTGCAGATTGCACAGGCAGGAGTTAAAAAGAGGGCGAACATTGCCAATCAAAAGCACATTTGGCTTATTTCCGATAAGCCTCGCGGGTTTGATCGATATATGAATTGGCGCGATTATAATGGAAGAATACTTTATGATAATAAAGATTTACCTGAAGCCACCCGTGTTGAGAGTGATTATGTTTTTGTGCATTTTTCTTTAATGATGCCCGCTATCGCGGAGGATGTTTTTTTGTACGGGGAACTGAGCGATTGGGAAATAAAAGAAGGATTCAAGATGTATTACAATACAGAGAGCAGTCAATATGAGGCTGTGGTTCCCTTGAAACAGGGTTATTATAATTATTTATATTGTGCTGTTTCCTCAGATGGCAAGACCAATTTCAAACCTATTGAGGGTTCCCATTCTACAGCAGAAAACAATTATATGGTATTAGTTTACCACCGAAATCAAATGCTGGCCTACGATGAACTGATTGGATACGGTTTGGTTAATTCGCAGCCAAATCGTTAAGTACCTGGTACCAGGTACTTGGTACCTAGTGGGTTATTTTAGTTGGTATAGTTTCATGCCGGAATAGGTTTGACCTTTGGCGAATTTCAGAGCCCAGTTGGGAAGTTGCTTTGATGAAACGGGACGGTATTCTGCAATGAATTGAATGAATTTGGAGTTTGGAAGTGTGTTGTGCGTAATAATGAATACTTTTTTATAGGGTTGCCAATCTATTGGGTAATAGTCGAAGGCATAATCTAACCAACGGTAGCTGGAATATTTTTGGACGGAATAGGAGTAATATGCACCTATGGCATCACCGATCAGGAGTGATTTTTCGGTAGGTAGATGTTCTGATAGGAAGTCATACACTTGATGTGGGTTGCGTTCGGTTTTTTGGATTTGTGCGGCGAGATGACGTCCCCCGAAAGAAAAAAAACCGTTGATGGCGAGTAAGATGGATAAGTATTGAATGAATTTGGTTTGGAAGTTGAGCCAGGGTAACTGCGGAAGAGTGATCAAGGCCAATAAAAGCATCGGTGGCAGATAGCGGTATTGTGGGGAGGCGAATGCAAACAATAAAGCGGAGAAGAAGAACAGTGCGGTGAGGTTTTGATATTGAGGTTTTAGAAGCGGCTTTTTAGTGAAAAACAGGATGGTGATGATGATTAAAATGGCCCAAAATAGGATCACATTAAAGGGTTGCTCTTTATAATGGGGCCAAAAACGATAGAATAAACTGTTTTCAAAAGCTGAATGAGGAAGATCGGTGCTGGTTATTTGATGATCTAATGTTTGCATGGACATCTGATTGTACCATGTGCTGAATTGATAATCTAAAGAATGGAAATAGAATGCCCAAGGAGCGATCAATATGAGGAAAGCGAGTAGTTTTTGAGGTACGGTGGGTAATTTTAACCATTCGAAGGCGAACCACACAAATAGAATGGGCCAAATATAAAAATGTGCTGTAGATGAAATGGCTATCAGAGTGATTTTGGTAAAGGGCAGTCGTTTGGGTTGAATGAAAAGATAAAGTGACAGCAAGAATAAGATGATGGGTTCTACTCTCACGCTTCGGGATAATTCAAACGTTGATTTATCAAGGGCGAAAATTAAAAGTAACAACAAGGGTAACCAGGTGTTATTAAGGTGTTTATTGCGGTTGAGGGTGTGGTAGAATAGAAAAAAAGTTGCTAATGTAAGAATGAGAAAGGGTAGACGGACGGTAAAGATGTTGATGGAAAAAATAGTTAACCAAACATAGTGAAAGTATTGAATTAAAGGCGGGTAAGAGGCAAACATCTGATCAGCGCCGGGATTGGGCCAAATGATGCTTTTGAAGGTGCCGGTGAGTATTTTTTGAACGGCGGGATCGAGGTTTTGAACTTCATCGTTCCAAGCAACGGGTAAGATTTCTAGATTTATTATTCCAAGAAATGCGTAGATGAATAGAAAAACAACAAAACCGTGTATGGGTTTGAGTTTTTTCAATGGAAGTTTCTTATTGGAAGGTGATGAACAGCTGATTTTTATCTACTGCCGTTCCTGGATTGATGTGGATTTGAGCAACTATGGCATCTGCAGGTGCTTTGATGGCATTTTCCATTTTCATTGCCTCCAGAATTAGGATTTTATCGCCTTTTTTCATTTCTTGTCCGGGTTCCACTAATATTTGAAGAACCAAACCTGGCATGGGAGCTTTAAGATCGCTCACTTTTGGGGTGAGCGCATTTTCTAGGCCCATAGATTTTAAAAGATCATCTAGGGGTTCAATGAGTTTT
>JACCED011949937.1_pt1 | contig 34190 bp, 47 predicted proteins | sample 7455021 | NCBI WGS metagenome assembly JACCED01 (sample SAMN15323456, study PRJNA562643) | freshwater metagenome | isolation source: river surface water | place: USA:Blue River Watershed | collected 2017-08-19 | reverse complement strand
ATTCGTTTCCATACCATGCATCGTGAGGCGTTGCCTCTTTAATTACTCCCTCTAGGTGACGAGAGTTTGAGCGATAGGACTTTCCTACTAGTAGGCTATCTATTGTATAAGTTAGTGCTGACATTTTGTCTGCCTTTCTTTTGTTTAATTACTTTATTACTCTGTAATCCTATCATGGGCTACTGACAAAAATCTAATTACTCATGGGTAAATCCAAATAGTGAGACGCTCAAGTTTTGTGAGAAAAATCACATCGTACGTAAACTGTGGATAAAGTGGTCTGACCTGTGGACGACACGCTGGCCAAACTTTGAGCAGTTTTAGATCTTGCTCAGGATTTTATTTTATGCGTTTGCTAATTCTTTAACGCAAGCATCCCAAAATCTGTTTTCATCAAAATTTGGATTGTCTGCCAAAAACAATTCGCTAAATTCAAAAACTAAATCTTGAAAAGTTTTCGAATCAATTTCATTTGCGAATTGATTTAGAATTGATGAAACATCAATAAAAGTTTTGCGAGTGTATTTCATTACTTTACCACCTTAAGAATTGCATAAGAGCCGTTTTCGTTTATCTTGTTAATTTCTGGAAGTAGCGCAGGAACAAGTAGGTCCTTTAGCATTCCTTCAAGCATTGCAATTAAATCTGAGTGAGGTAGTGCAAGTGCTTGTTTAGCGATTGGATGAGTTTCATCAAACTCAGTAACGAACTTTAGAGAGTGTTCAACGGATACCATTAGAGAGAGGCCTTTCCACGAAGTGTGCCACGAATACCAAGAGAGTCGCAAGCGACTTTAACAGATACGCCAACAGGCAATTGTGTTGGATACTGTGAGATAAATTGAGCAACCGCACCACGAGAAGCAAGGTTGATTTTTTTGGTAGAACCGTTAAAGGTTTCTAGTGTTATAGTGTAGGTCATTTATTGACTACCTTTCATTTAAGTTGATAAGACTATCTTATCCTATGGGTCTGACAAATTGGGCACTTATTTGCTTAGGCTCACTGTGATACTCGTCACATTTATTTGCTAAGGCTCATGCTTATTTATCTTTATTTAATTGTATAAGAGAATACTACCAGAGAAATGTCAAAAAGTCAAGACGACACGCCGTAAATCGGGGAAATAAAAGTGTGACCTTAAACACATTAGTTATACACACCCCCCTGTGGATAAGTGGCTGGCAAAAAATCGCAGAGTTTTTATTTCTGCGATCCTTTTTTTATTTACAAATTACTTTGCGAATAAAGAAAACCAAAAACTAAAAACGCAATCATTACAACTAACAATTTATTTTTCCTCAATTTCATTTAGTAATTCCCAAAGTATTGGTTCTAATTCTTTAGATACCAAGTCTAACTTTTCTTGAAGTGTTTTCATTTGTTAAGCCTCCAATTGCTTATAGTCAATGACATGAAAGTCTAACTGTCTCTCAAGGGGCATAGCCTTTAGCCATGAATAGGCAGACTCAAAATCATCTGCTTCGACATCAACGAACAACTCAAAATTAAATACTGGCATTAGTTAGCCTCCTTGTATAGAAAATCCCACGCCTTACGGCATAACACAATTGATTTGCAATTGTCACAACAGATAACCCCATGAGGGTTAAGGTCTAGGTCATACACATCTACGCTTGCAGATGTTGCCCCACATACTGAGGGGAGGTTAATAAAGGTACTCATCTTTTAAGTCCTTCCTTTCCATAAGTGTTAATAAAATCAGGGAGAGCCATAACGCCCTTGTAGTCTTTACAAGCGGGGCAAAATCTATTCCACCCGTCAAATAGTGTTATGCAAAAAGCGCAAATGTTATCCATAGCGCATAAGCCTTGCTCATCTATAAATTGCATAGTGTCGTTCATGCTGACACCTTCCAATCTGTCCACATAGGCAAACGCTCAGGGTCAGTATCGTTATACCAACGCTCAATGTTCTGCTCACAATCTTGGCAGAAAGTAAATTGGTCATCTCCAATTTCGGAGATAGCGGATACCATAGGGTTATGGTCTTTACATAGTGTAAGTGTAGTCATTTTGACCTACCTTTCTTTAAGGGATTTATTTACCCTTGTTTTTCTTTATACTGTAAGTGTAGCACGGGGGTCTGACAAATCGCAACTCCAAAATGCTATCAAAACGGACATTGTGAGGTAGGTCACAAGTGATAAGGGTCACATTTGGATAGTCATAAATAATAATGACTATTTTTATCGGTGTGTCGATTTGACAAAAAGCGGCCAGCCACCTGTGGATAACTATGTGGATAACCTATGTGATGCTTATCACAAAAATACTTTACCGACACGCCCGAAAAAGGGGCTAATTTGTCAGTGGTCTATGATAGGATACTAGGTATCAAGATAAATAAAGAAAGGTGTTCCCAATGAATACACTAGAAAGAATTAGACTAGAGCAACAGGCTCGTTACGCTATTCAGCGTGAAAAAGATAAGGCTAAGGTTGAGGCTATGTTCGCTAATCACTCTCGCCCATTAAATAACCAATACCTTTTAGAGAAAGAAGAAAACTAATGAAAACTAATTTCGAATTAACGCAAGAGATTAACACTCTTGCTAAGAAGCACTATGGTGAGCAAGACCTAGCATTTGCATGGGGTTGCGCTCAAGCACTACTAACAGTAAATCAACTAGAGTTAATTCTAGGCATACTACAAGAGAAAGAGGCTAACTAAATGCTATCTGCTATGTATGCACACACATGCGAGACATGTGGAGACACAGGACTAATTATTTTTGATGAGAACTCAACACATATTGACCCATGCAACTGTCCAGAGGAGAATTAAATGATAAAAGTAACACTAACAACAACTACAGGCTCAACTAAGGGAATGACCTTTGATACTAAGGAAAACCTTATGACCTTTATTGATCAACTAAGCGAGGCACTACCACTAGGCACTGCGTTATGCGTTGATGCACCACTAGTAGGAATTCATAGCGGGTGGGTACAGGGTAAGTCTAAGTAGTCAAAAACTTATAAGATAATAGTGAGCATCCGTAAAAATGTGCTCACTATATTTTTGTCTTTTTGTTTTCTAAATCATGTATCATACATCTGGTAAAAATATTCAGATTTTAGGCAAATCCAATTTTTAAAAATTTTCAGATTTTGCGGTATAATGGATTCATGGGAATACTAGATAACTTAGAAAACGCATGGGATGAAGAGTTCTCCTTTGAGTCAAAACCTATATTTGAAAAAGACAATTTGGGCAATGACAAATTTTGGGGGGAATCAGAGAAACCAGAAAACGATGGGTTAGCCCTAAAGATATTCAAAGATCAATGTTGTGATCAATGCCAGTGTGAAGATACTGGGCCTTGGAAAGACTAGTCTAGCAAACCATATATCTCAAGATAAAACTCAACCTCATATGCATTTGCTGCTTCATCACATAACTCTGCAATCTCCTGAGATGTTTTCTTGAGTGTTACATATTGCTCAGTTAACCAAGCCTGATCTTTATATAGCGCTGACATATTAAAAACCTAGTTTGTCTGCAATCATACCAGCAATAGCAACAAGTCCTGGTCTATTAGCAACCAATGCCTCATTCTTCTGAGTATCTGTCATATCCTTTGGTAATGATTCAGAAATACCTGTTTCAACTACCTCTACTACCGCTGCAACGATCTTATCTCTTGTTAGTTCCATATTACTCACCATTTCTCTATAGGGCACTTAGCCTGTTTTAGTGTTGACTTTAATTTCATAAAGCAACCGCATTTTTTACACTTTACCATTTTTTTATTAAACCACTCACAACTGTTACAAATCTCTAAACGATATTCTATCAACTCTTTATCAGACCTAGGTTGGCTAGGATTAAATAAATCCGTAAATTTAACATCGTCAGACATATGTCTATAATACCATAATCTGCCAAATAGTGCAACCTTGTTGCATAGGTTTGGGTATAGTGGTTTGCATACTTCTATTTCGCCGAACTCAAATGAGCGTTTATATTTTTTAAAAACACTGTGTATAATAATACAGTTATGAACGCACAGGACTGGGCAGGATTTATATTTACTTTATTATCTATCGGCGGAGTTTTGCTCGGCGGACTTCGATGGTATGTTAAAATTCAAATAAGCCCTATTAAAGAAGCGGTAGAAGATATTCGATCAGAAACTAAAACTAACGGCGGATCCTCAATGCGTGATGAAATTAAATATATCAAGAGACAACAGGAATTAGACCGCAAACTAAGTATCGAACAAAAAGAAAAACTTGACCACATGTATGATTTGTTTGTAGAATATGTTTCTCGTAATAAATAATTATTTACTATATATATAATATATAAGATATTAAATATAAACCCTTTAGAGATAGTCTTTTCTTCTTATATATATTTAAGTATACACTATCCATAACTCTGACAATCTATGACTTAGTAGTACAAAACGGACATTTAGTATTGTAACGATTTGGTAAACTTTTTATAACTTGAAAATATATGTCTGAATTATACCTATATGATATACTTTTATAAAGGTACTTAGGATAGTCTCTTCATACCCACCTATCCTGAGTACCTTTTTATTTTTCGTGGTATAATCAATAATTATGACACTATGCGGACCTGAGACCTTTGGAGCAGACCCTGCTCGTATTAAATGGAGTATTGTTAGAGGAGATACCTCACCCCTACGTGTTGAATTTTTTGAAGATGACGAAGTAACATATTTTGATACATCTGATTGGACATATCAGGCAACAACCTATGATCCACAGTCTGATGCTCTAGATGAACTTGAAGTTACACCAGGTAATGGATATGTCGACATTATGGCTCCAGCCTCAATTACTGAACTATGGGGTCTAGGATATAAATCAATCGTTACAGAGTTGACTTTTGATCTCCAAGTAACAATTGATGAAAATACAATTTGGACACCGCTGATTGGAACTATATCAGTCATTGGCGATGTTACAGGTAGTCTATAGTGGCAGTCGTCAAAATATCAACTCCTAGACCAGAATTGCCTTCGGTAATTAAAATCAAAAATAAAACCTTTAAGGTGGGTAAATAAATGACACAGCATGCACTAACAACTTTGAGTAACACAACTGCTACTCGACTTACTCCAAATGGAGTTCACTCTGGAATAGATATCACTCTTCAAAATGTAAACGCAACAGCATATGTTTACATTGGTGGAGCAGATGTATCTACTACTAACTACGGATATAGAATTGCTCCAAATCATGCTTGGTCTGTTGAACTACCTGGCCAAGATGCTCTATATGCAATTTCTGATACTAACGGAGCCTTTGTTGCAATGCTACAGATGGGTCTTGAAATATAATGGCACGTTTTACTAATCCTGGAGATGGCGGAGGTTCTGGAGTACCAGGACCAGCAGGACCACAAGGAGAGCAAGGCATTCCTGGAATAGATGGAGCAGATGCTCTTTGGAATTTTGTTGGTGAATATGATAATGGTGCAGATTATAATATTGGAGATGTTGTAACTTATAACGGTGGAACATATTATAGAGTTGGTGAACCAAATCCAGGATATCCACCAGGAACATCTTATTGGACAACGATTGCAGAGCCAGGTGCTGATGGAGCAGATGGCCAAGATGCAAATCTAGATACTGGAACAACCACAATTAATTCTTATACTCCAATATGGAGTGGCACAGGGCTAACATATACAAACACTCCAACAACTGGATCATATATAAAAATTGGAAATTTAGTTACTGTACAAATTGATGTTTTGTTTACTACTGTAACTAATTTTGGCACAGGACAATATTCCCTTACTCTCCCTTTCCCTTCTAAATATCACACTGATGTTTATGGTGGATCGATTCATAAAATTACAAACCAGGGAATAGATCACTATAGTCTTAAAGGACATTTGTCTGACAACTCTTCAACGTTTTCTATTTGGGCAATAGGAAGCAATGCTGCAGATCAACCATTTAATAACTCTTCACCAGTAAATATAGATACAGATGATAGATTTCATATGTCGTTTTCATACATATGTGAATAATACCGTGAGATAATGTCACTATGGCCGTATCTAAATCTATGGATTTCCCTGGTGCAAAAAAATCTTCATATGCTGCACAAGTAGAACAAAGTGCCTATTCTCACTCAAATGATGGATCACTATCCTTCCTTCCAGTTCCAGGCCCACAGGGGCCTCCAGGACCTTCTGGCAGGGATGGTAAAGATGGGGCACAAGGTCCGCAAGGAAATCCTGGAGAGCAGGGTCCAAAAGGCGAAAGAGGCATAACTGGAAAAGATGGAAAGAGTTCATTATCATCTTCTGGGCAACAAGCAGGTTGGGCTTCTTATAATAATACAAAAGAAGAAGAACTACGTCTTGGAATCACAAAGGGTGATGATGGTTGGGTAAATGTTTATCTTGTTTCAAATAAAAATGTAAATGAAAAGTACCTTCCAGAAAATGCTGTAAGTTTTTGGAATGACAACACCAGAATGTTAAATTTTAAAGGAATAAAGGAGGGGTCTCAGGCTTTCATAACATATAACTTTGAATTAACAACATATACATCAAACACTGAGGTTTGGATAAGGACATTTTTCCCAAACAACACTAAAGAGATATCTCAGTTTGTGGCATCCTTGAAGTATCAGCATACATACCCTATATCTGTAACCCAACAGGTTTTTATAGAAAATGAAAAGATGTGGCAGGTTGGGGCATATCCTCAGATAAGAACAGATTACGATGCCTCAGTAATTATGAAATCAATATACGTCAGCGTGGTATAATAAACTTATGGCATTTCCAGGTACATTAAACATTAGTTATTATAAGGGCGACACCTATGAGTTTCGCATTTACCCAAAGGATTCTCTTGGAGCATCTTTTGATTTAAGTCAATATGGTAATGCAAAGTTTACAATTTCTACATCCCGTGGATCTACAGGTGTGGCAGATCAGATTGAATGCTTGGCAGTAATCACAAGCGGTGTTTCTGGAAACTATGTTACTTGCACAATTAGACCAGGGGACTCTGTAGAACTTAGTGCAGCATCACAATATGTATATGACGTAGAAATAACAAGAGCAGCATCTCCATACAATTATGTCTACACACTTTTGACAGGATCTGTTACCGTTACAGACCATATCACTGGAGCAACTGTTTAATGGCAGATGTTCTACTTACTACTGATGACCTTACCGTTTTAGGTGGACCATCTAGTTTAAATTTAGAAATTGACTTTGGACCAAAGGGTGATAGAGGAAGTCAAATTTTTGTTAATACTGGAAAGCCAACAGAAGCCTTTGCCCCAGGATCACAACTTTTTGATCTATACATAAATATCCTAAGTTCTGATGATGAATATCAGTATGTATATCAGTTGCAGAATGTTTTAGGTACAAATACATGGGTCAAACTATTTAGATTAGTATCAAACATTTATAGTAAAAACTACAGCACAACAAGTTTTGTGAATGGGTCTTGGTCTAAAAATATTCCAATTTCTGAGATAGTCCCAACCGAATTTGTTGGTACAGTATCAGCATCCAATTTTAATGTTCAGTATAGTGTCCTAAATCAAAACCCGTTAGCCTCATCAATATCTATAGGTGAGGTAGTTTCAGTTAATGGAACCCTATCCCTTCCAGTTACTATCAAGGCTACAGAGTTTGACGGCACAGACTGGACAAACCTAAGCACAATTAAGACAGTCCATTTATTCATTACTGTGGTATAATCTAAAGTATGGCTTCAGAAGATATTGGTGCATTATATACCACTAAAATACCAGGATACGAAGATGCTGCAGATATTCAGGCAGCACTTAGACTTTTTTATTATGGATCAACCACATATGACGAAACCAACACAGATCCAGCCCAACTTCCAAACCCTTCTTTGGCCCGTCACCTTCAAGACCTTCGTGATGATGTTACAACACTAGAGGCTCAAGGAACTGGATCAGACTATCTAGATGTTTCACCAGCAAGTTTTCCAACAGGAAAGCCAGATGGTTTTGTTTGGGTAGATGCAACTTCAACTGGCAATGGAGCACCAATATATGCACAGGCAGTTTATACGAATGAAGCACCAACAACTGGATTAGTAGATGGAATTATTTGGGTCGATAAAAATGCATCACCAAGACGTGCTTATATTTATAATGCAGGAACTTCTACTTGGGATATTATTGATGACATACAAAGTATTGTAGATGCTTCTGGAGATATTCTTTACGGAACTGCAAATGATACTGTTGGTAAGTTATCAATTGGAACAACAGGACAAGTTCTTACAGTAGCAGGAGGACTGCCAACATGGTCAACTCCAGCAACACCGCCATCTGGCGGTATGACATTAATTGGAACAACAACTTTGACGGGTGTAACAAACACAATTTCAATTCCAACTGGGTATAATAACATTCAATTAGTATTGAGAGATATTCAAGGAAATACATCTACATACTTAAGAGTTGCAGCAAAGCCTGCATCAGGATCTCCACAACATCACTGGATTCAAATGAGAACTGGTTTTTCATCTGTAGATTCTAATTCAGAATCTTGGGCAACAATTATGCAGTTTGACTCATCTAGTGACCAAAGTGTAATTATTGATCTTTATGATTATAACAATTCTGTTTGTGATAAGGTTATGTCTTGGAATGCTGCATATGCGTTGTCTGGTGGAGCAATTAGAAGAGCAGCAACTGGAACAGCACATGTTGAGACAACAAGCCCAATAACACAGTTTGTACTAACTCTTGAATCAGGTGGCGGAATGAATGGAACAGCATTGCTGTATGGTGTTAAATAATGGCTAAGAAAAAAGAAACAAGACCAGAAGTGTCCTTTCACGATGTTGAAACTGGAGAAGTTGTTGTTCGTGAAATGAATGATGAAGAATATACAGAGTATACAAACAATCTTGCAGCATCTGCATTAAAAAGAGAGCAAGAATTAAAAGATTTGCAAAAAAGAGAAGAAACAATAGCAAAATTGGTTAAACTTGGTTTGACAGAAGAAGGAATTAGGGCGGTGTTGAAGCAATGACAAGTATAAATACAGCAGGCAAAGTAGCGTACATGTATGATGAAGAAACAGATACATGGTATGCATTCAGTGGTGCAGTAAATACTAACGCTGCATATACATGGACGGCAACACAAACATTTGGAACAACTGCTAACTTTCAGTCAGCGCTAAATGCTAAGGCTGGAGTAAATAATTTTCAAAACCCTACTGCTAGAGATGCAGCAATTACTTCCCCAACAAACGGTATTGTTTGCTTTGTTAGACAAACAGATGCTGGAGCAGTTATTAATCAGATCCAGTATTACTATAGTGGCGTGTGGAGAAATTATCAAGATTCAACCGACCTATCTGAACAGACAGCATCCTACACTCTTGCACTTTCTGATGCTGGAAAAACAGTTAGTATGAATGTTGCTTCAGCAAACGATCTTACAGTTCCACTAAATAGCAGTGTTCCGTTTATTATTGGACAAAGACTTGATGTCGTTCAAACTGGAGCGGGACAAACAACATTTGTTGCACCAGTTGGAGTTACTATAAACAGTAAAAATTCAAATAAGAAAATCGCTGCAAGGTACTCAGGTGCAACTTTAATTAAAACAGATGTAAATACCTGGCTACTTATAGGCGACCTGACAGCGTAGGTTAATAATGCTTGGATTCATTGGTAAATGGGCAAGTTCAAAAGGTATGGGAATAGTCCCAAACCTTGAAGGCTTATCTCTCAATGAAGCAAGAACTGCAATTTCAAATGCTGGTTTTAATCTAGGAAATGAAACATCTAGAGGAAATAGCGAAGGTGCCAACTCTTCAAATAATGGTAAAGCAAAAGGTAGGGTAGATTCTGGTCAGTTACTTGCTTATGAATCAGTATTAGATTTTGAGTATTACTCATATGTACAGGTTACTACAACTACACAGGCTCCTACAACTACACAGCCACCAGTAACTACATTACCACCAGTAACAGATCCACCACCACCAGTAACAACAACTACTACTACTAATCCAGTTGTTACAACTACTACCACTTCAACTTCAACAACCACAACTACTTCTGCACCAACACTTTACTATGGATATTGTGCACTAAATGGAAGTCCTGTAGGTCCATTAGCAACAACAGCAACATGTGCTCAGGCATACGCTGCTCAAGAAAATGCAAATGGATATCCTCCTATAGGATGGGTATGTGGTCCAACACCTGCTGATGGAACTCCTTCTTGCAGTACTGTTACAACTACTACAACAACTACTGCAGGGCAGTCAACTTACTATGCATCTGGATGTTGTGATGGATCTCCTGTATATGGAAGTAGTAATGTTTCTGCTGCAAATGCACTTGACGCAATGGATGGATTCTGTCAGCAAAGCCAGGTTGGAGTTACAAATAGATCTACAAGCACTACTGGATATCCAGCAGTTAACTGTACACAACCTACAACTACAACTACCACAACACAGGCTGCAACTACAACTACAACCATAACAACTACAATTAATACAAATCCAAACTGGGTTGTATCTTCTAATGAGTATAGAGCAGCGTGTTGTGCTAATGTTACTATTTATCTAGATACTAACCCTAATTCACCAACATATAATACTCTTTCTCATAGAAACTGTCTATCTACAGGTGGAAGTCAGTGTGCTTCAACAACTACGACAACAACAACTGTTGCACCAACTACAACGACAACAACCGTTGCTGCAACGACTACAACAGTTAGCACAAATCCAAATTGGGTAGCATCATATAGTGAATATAGCGGAGCCTGCTGTGCTACTGTAACTTGGTATCAAGATACAAATACTAATTCACCATCTTATGGAACTTATTCTCATAGAAATTGCTTGTCAGCAGGAGGAAGTCAGTGTGCACCAGCAGGTGGAGGCGGTGGCGGAGGCGGCGGTGGCTCTACAGCAACAACTGTAGCAACCAATGCACCTACAGATGCACCTACAGATGCACCTACAGATGCTCCAACATGTACTGTTGGTGGAGATTGCGGAAGTTATACCAATGAGTCAACATGTCAATATTATGTTTATGAGTATAATGCAAGTTGTCAGTGTGTATTTGTTGGAGCATACTCAGGTTGCTAATTGTTATTGGATATGCTATACTAATATTTAAACAGGAGGATATAAAATGTCAGAAATTACACTAAGCGCATATGCAATTTTTGTTGAAGATGAGCATGCAGCAACATTTTTTGTTCCAGCAGATAGAGATAATTGGTCAATTATGATGACCGCTGCGCTAAGTTCTAATCCTACAGTTGTTTTAGATCCAGAATCAGATATTCCGAATACTTTTAGATATTCTATTTATGTCGAGGGAGAATATGTTGACAAACTGTATCAAAAAACAGAGCCTGCATTTTTTTATCCAATAAATAGTGCTCTACAAAGCAATCCAAGAATAGTCTTAATTGAAACTGGTGAAAATGTTAAACCAGGTGTATCTTGGACATACACAAATAATACTTTTGTAAGAAGTGAGTAATAAGCATGTCAGAACTAACTCCATGGCAAAGATATAAACAAAACCTTGGCGAAACTAGGCCATGGGATATAGTTAATCCAAATACTGATTGGGCATCAGAAGATGTTGCAACAAGTAGATTTGATATTTGCAAGGCATGCCCAGAACTAACACCAATAACAGACCAATGCAAAAAATGTGGTTGTTTTATGAAGATCAAGACTAAACTTGAAAAGGCGAGTTGTCCACTAGGAAAGTGGTAGTATGTCTGAAGACTTGATCTTTGTTTCGATAGCATCTTACAGAGATAAAGAATTGGGAATAACTGTTTTTGATATTTTAAATAAAGCAAATAATCCAAAAAATGTTGTTTTGTCTATATTGTCTCAAGACACAGAAGAAAATCACCCTCCACTAGATCTTATATTTTCATATTTTAAGGTCGAAGAATATTTTTATAAAAAGATTCACTTTACTGAATCAACAGGGGTAGGATTTGCAAGATCAGAAACTCAAAAGTACTTATCTGAAAAATATAAATATTATTTACAGGTTGATAGTCATAGTCAGTTTGTTGAAGATTGGGATATTAAGTTAGTTCAAGATTACGAAAAGTTATCATTGATTTGGGGTAACTTTATTATGAGTTCTTATCCAGGAACATATACATATAGCGATCATGGAGTTATTCAGGTTGGAGAACTTCAGTCCCCCACATCATTATCAATTATTTTATCAGAGAATAAAAATCTTATATACGAACCAAAATACAAAGAGTATACTGGTGGAGACATTGGGGATTGCCATGGATATTTTTGTGGTGGTTTTGCTTTTGGCTACTCCAAATACTTTTTGGAAGTTCCCTATGACCCAAAAATATATTTTAATGGAGAAGAACAAACTTTATCTATTAGATTTTATTGCAAGGGTATAAAAATTATAGCCCCACCAAACAACTATGTCTATCATCACTACACTGGACTTAAAAGAATAAGGAACTGGGAAGATAATCCTGGTTGGGAAGAGCACGATAAGGCTGGAAAAGAGAGATTGAAGGAATTCTTTAATAACTCAATATCTGGCACTTTTGGAATACCAGATACTGAGTTATATAAGGAATGGGCTCTTTGTTATGTCAAAGAGACTAGTTAGGAAACTTGCTCATCCACTCTTTCGTACGTGGAGTCATGCCCTTCCAGGCTGACCAATCTTTTCCACCGTTAGACATGTGAAATGCAATCTGTGCATTAATCACTGGATTTAGAAGATCTGAGTTAGTTACAAGGTCAAACTTCTCACGTCTGTCAGGTCCAAGCATTCCAATCATATTTATTTGAAAAATACCATAGGATGAATCTCCAGTCTGTGTATTTCCATTAAATCTAATTGGTTGCCCGTTAGACTCCTTTTTGGCTACAGCCCAAGCCTCCTTTAGATCGTTGCCCTTAAAGCCAACGAGTGATAAAAGTTCCTTGAGTTCACCATCGGTTAGAGAACCCTTGTTTTCAAACTTTTTTAATTTTTCTTCTTTAGAAACACTTAAAGCCTCTTTCGAGGCTTGTGGTTCTATAACTGCTGTTTCAGTACTTAAATTGTTGCGTTCACTAGCGTTAGCAGAGTTTAGACCTTGTGCTGCCATCACTATAATCGTGAGTATTCCGATGAGTTTTTGTTTATCTTGTAGTACGTTCATCTGTTCCTCCTTAGAAACGAAAAACCCTTTTCAGGGTTGTTACTACCAAGTATAGCATAATTTTGTCAAAAGAGTCAACTTTGAGCACAAATCAATACCTAGATATTTTAAAAGTGGTATAATGAAATATTATGGCATCAGGTAATACAAACGACGGTATATTTAATTTACCATTTCCAGTACCAGAAGATCCAGTAAATGTTCACAAGGACATTGAAGCACTTGCTGATAGGCTAAAGATTGTTCTGCCACCACTTGGAATATCTGCATTTCAAATAAGCGTAATAAACAAAAGTGGTCAGGCATTAGTTGCAGGACACCCAGTATATATAACTGGATATTCAACAAAGCCAGAAATTTCATATGCAACACAATCAACCGTTGGACCAATACTTGGACTTTTAAAACAACCACTTGCAAATAATGCAGAGGGTATTGTTGTAGTTGCAGGTGTTATGGAAAACATTAATCTTAGTTCTGGAAGTTTTGTAAATGGAAATCCAGTTTATGTTGGAGTAACAGGTGGTCTGACTGGTACACGCCCTTCTACGGGAAATGCCACGGCAGTTGGAGTTGTTGCTCATGCTGGTACAGATGGAATTCTTATAGTGCAAGCAAAAGGTAACGGAACATGGCAAGCACTAAAAGACGGATTGTCGTGATATAATAACATTATGGCAACTTTACGAGGATCTCAATCATTATACGATATAGGAAATAAGCCTCCTACAGTTATTTGGACTGTTGTTCGTGGAGATACCTCTGGATTTAAGGTTTATGTAACAGATGACGCCAAAGAGCCCTTGATTCTAAAAGGCGAGGAATCAGAATGGACTATTGCTATGAAGATTAAGCGTCCAAACCTTGCTGCTAATAAAGGAATCATTACAGATGATTCAACACTTGTTTTATCTTTAACTCCCGTCGCAGATGAAGACGATTTGGTTGGAGAGTTTACAGTTTGGCTTACAGCAGAAGAATCAGTGCAACTTGAAACAGGAGACATCTTTGATATTCAGGTATCAGACCCAACAAGAGTATGGACAGTTGCTCAGGGTAGCATGAGAATTCTTGAAGATGTAACAGATTAATGGCAACAGTAAAACTAGTTGACAATTTAAAAGGAAAGACGGAAAGAATATTTCCAATAGACTATTCTACAATTAGGATAGAAGATTTTACAAGAAAATCAGTAATCACTGAGGTTTTGCCATTTAGAGTAAAGTTCACAGCAATTCAAATTCAGGCTATTGGTTTGGGAAATACTCCAGGAATTGGGTTGCAGGTTATTGGCTATAGCAACTATATTCTCTAATAGTACTATTAAAAGGGATGATATAATTACGACATGGCTAAAATATCAATCCCAGCAGTAAAGGCAAAATTCCAAACTGGTGATCGTCCTTCACAGGCTGATTACGAAGATTTGATTGACACGCTTGCAGGAGCAGGTAATGATCTAGGATCAACTGGAAACAATGAAAACACAATCACTGGTATTGAGAACGTAACTGTTATTGATAACTTTGATGCCACAGTATGGCGTATGGTTAAGTACATTGTTTCAATAGCAAAGACAACAGCAGGGGACAACAAGTTCTATGCAACCGAACTAACAGTTTTAGTTGACAATGACAGTGTTCATGTCAGCGAATACGGCACAATCGACAATGATGGGAATATTGGCACCATTAATGTCTCTCGCACTGGAAATACCGTGGCCTTAACAGTCACTCCAGATAATGCGATCAAGCCAGTCACAGTACGATATGCTCGTATTGGACTTAAGGCATAAATAAAAGGAGATAAAAAATGGCAACAGTAGTAAATAAGAACTTTAAAGTAAAGAGTGGTTTAGTAGTTGAAGGTTCAACAGCAACCGTCGGAGGCTATGACCTACTCAAGAAGAGTCCAGCAGATGATAACTATATCATTGGACTTATTGGCGGATCAGCAACACCAGATGCTACACCAGAAACAGTAGTTCTTCGTGATGAGAATGCAGACTTTTCTGCAGGCACAATCACAGCAGATCTCGTTGGTGATGTAACTGGTAATGCAGACACAGCAACAGCACTTGAGACTTCTCGTACAATTGAATTAACAGGAGATGTAACAGGTTCTGTTTCTTTCGATGGTACAGCAAACGTACAAATTTCAACAACTCTTGGTGGATCTTTTGCAACAGATGCAGAAGTTGCTACAGCAAAGAGCGAAGCAATTGCAGATGCAGAAGATTATACAAATGATGAAATTGCAGCAGAAGTAACTGCTCGTAATTCAGCAATTGCTACCGCTAAGGGTGAGGCAATCTCAGCAGCATCAACAGATGCATCAACTAAGGCTAACAACGCACTAGCAGCAGCAGAGTCATACACAGATGATGAGATCTCAGCACTTGATCTTTCACTAAAGGCTTATGCTGATCAGGCAGAGTCAGATGCAATTTCTACTGCAGCAGCAGATGCAACAACAAAGGCTAATGCTGCAAAGGCAGGCGCAGAACTTACAGCGTCTAATGCACTTTCAGCAGCAGTTTCCGACCTAGAGGCTTATGCAGATCAGTCACAAACAGATGCAGAGGCTTTTGCAACAGCAGCAGATACAACTCTTTATGGAACTGTAACAACTGACATTGCAACAGCAAAGTCACAAGCAATTGATGCAGCAGAAGCATACACAGACGCAGAAATTGCAGCACTTGTTGGCTCAGCACCTGCACTTCTAGACACACTTAATGAGTTGGCAGAAGCAATTGCTGATAATCCAAACTATGCATCAGATGTAGCCAACTTGGTTGCAACTAAGGCTGACATAACATACGTTAATGATGAAATTGCAGATGCAATTCAGGCAACAACATACACAGCAGGAACAAACATTGACATTACAGATAATGAAATTTCTGTAACTGGTCTTGACACAGCAGATGTCGCAGAAGATTCTTCACGACTATACTTCACAAACCAGAGAGCAGTAGATGCTAACTTTGGTCTATGGGATACAGATGGAGCAGCAGCACAGGCTCTTTCAGATGCAAATGATTACACAAATGCAGAAATTACACAGGAAGTAGCAGACCGTAACTCTGCAATTTCTTCTGCAATTAACACAGAGATTGCTGATAGAAATACAGCAATCAACGCAGCAATTGCAACAGAAGTAACAGATAGAAACTCTGCAATTACAACTGCAGTAGATGCTCTAACAACTTCAGAAATAGAAGAAGGTTCAAATCTTTACTTCACAAACCAGAGAGCAATTGACGCTGTTGGTGGAACAATTGAAGATGCAATTGACCTATTGTCAACATCAGATATTGAAGAGGGTACAAATCAATACTTTACAGTATCTCGTGCAAAGACTGCAGCAGCAGAATTAATCACAAGTGCAACAAAGACAAACATTACTATCACAGGTGATGAAAATGGTCTTACAATCACAGCAGAAAACGGTGTAGCAGATTCTACTACATCTGATCTTGCAGAAGGTTCACGACTATACTTCACAGATGCTCGTGCAGTATCTGCTCTTGAGGCAGTCGTTCCAAACTTCACAGCAGTTGAATTAAATTCAGTTGCAAAGCAGGTTGCTGCAGAAGCAACAATCGCAACAGCAAGCACAAACAATGCAGTAGTTTGGTCAAAGAACGACTATCGCTCTGCAGAGTTCCTTGTTAAGATCAAGAACGGAACACACACAGAAATCTCAAAGGTAATGCTTACCCTTGATTCTTCAGATAACATTGCACTCACTGAGTTTGCAATGGTTGGAACAAATGGATCTCTTGGTTCAGTTTCAGCAGATGTATCTGGAACAGATGTTTCACTAACAGTAACAACTAACAATAACTCATCAGATGTTATGGTAGTTGGAACACTTCTTAAGTAATAAAAAATAAAAGGTTGGAAGAAGGAGCAGTAAATGGCAACAGTCGATAAAGACTTCAAGGTCAAGAATGGGTTAGTCGTAGCAAACGGCGGTTCATTTGGAGATGCAGTAACAGTAGGAGCACCAACTCTTGCAGGGCATGCAGCAACTAAGGAGTATGTTGATTCAAGATCTATGGCTGTCGGCAATGCTGCTCCCTCTTCACCAACTAACGGAACAATGTGGTTAGATACATTAACTAATAGAGTTAACTTCTACTACGAAGGTTCCTGGTACACACAGGCAACAATTGAAGACACAACTAGTATTCCAGATCACATTCACGATACCGCAATTGACGGAAACGGCCTAATTGTAAGTATGTTTGTTGATTCTGGGTTTTTTGACAGTCCTATGACATCTGAATCAGATTCTGGGAATGCGTCAGATGAGGTTTTTACATCAGTTCATGATGGCGGAATAGCAGTAGACAACTTCAATTAAAAAATTGATGTTATAATAAGAACATATGGGCAGCACCCATTAGGAGGCAAGTAAATGGCAGTAAGACAACAACAGCGCAGAGGTACTGCAGCACAGTGGACCTCAGCAAACCCAATTCTAGCAGCAGGTGAAATCGGTTTTGAAACCGACACAAATAAATTTAAGATTGGTGATGGTACCAATCGTTGGGCAAGCCTAACATACTTTACTGCAGATGCTGCAGCAGCCATTCAGGACCTAATTGATGGTGCGCCAGGCATACTTGATACATTAAATGAACTTGCAGCAGCAGTAGGAGACGATGCAAACTTTTTTGCTACAGTAACTACAAATATTGCAAACGCTAAGTCAGAAGCAATTTCTACAGCATCTTCAGATGCTACGACTAAGGCTAATAACGCTAAGTCAGGTGCAGAGGCAACTGCAGCAGCAGATGCAACAACAAAGGCTAATGCTGCAAAAACTGGTGCGGAAGCAACAGCAGCCTCAGCCCTTGCAGCACACGAATCAGATACAACAAATATTCATGGCATTGCAGATACAGCAGCACTTGCTACAAAGACATACGCTGACGGAGCAGTTACAACTGCAGTTGCAGCACTCACAAAGTCTTCAGTAGGCCTTGCAAATGTTGACAATACATCAGATGACAATAAGCCAGTTTCAACTGCTACACAGACAGCACTTGATCTAAAGGCTCCTTTGGCTTCACCAGGTTTAACTGGAACACCTACTGCTCCAACAGCAGCAGTTGGCACTGATACAACCCAGGTAGCAACAACAGCCTTTGTTAAGGCAGCAATTCAGGATATCTCATCACTAAACCTTGTTCTTGATGGCGGTGGCGTGTAAAATGCTAAAGTTTAATACAAAAATAAAAATGTACGCAGACCGTACAAAGGGGAGAAAATAAATGACAACAAGAATGCAACAGCGTAGAGGAACTTCTACACAATGGGCAAATGCAAACCCAGTACTTGCTGCTGGTGAAATTGGATTTGAGACAGACACTAATAAGTTTAAAATTGGTGATGGTGTAAAAACTTGGGCTCTCCTAGATTATTTTCTTAATGTAGAAGCACTAGACATTGACACAGATGGTTTTGTTAAGGATGAAAAGGTTGGAGTAGCAAACGGAGTTGCATCACTAAATTCTAGCGGTGTTGTTCCTCCAGCACAACTACCAGAAACCTATCTTAATGAAAAAATTAATTCATACATGGCTGAAATCGTTGGTGCTGCTCCATCAACACTGAATACTCTAAATGAGATAGCAGCAGCATTTAACAATGATCCAGACTATGCAGACAACCTTGCTGCAGCGCTAGATCTAAAGGCTCCAAAGTCTAATCCAACTTTTACTGGTGATGTGCTTATTCCAACAGTAGATTCATCAGATTCATCTGGCAAGGCAGCATCAACAGCCTTCGTTGCATCAGGGTTAAGTCTAAAGGCACCACTTAATAGCCCAACTTTTACTGGAGATGTAATTGTTCCAGAGTTGTTGGCTTCAGACTCATCTGCAAAGGCAGCATCAACATCTTTTGTAGCAGGCAAAATTGATACGCTTCAAAGCGAACTTGAATCACAGATAGTAGATGCAAACACTAATATATCAACATTAGACACAATGGTTACAGTAACTATCGAAGGTAGATTAGATACACTAGATACATCTGCAACATCAGCAGTAAATGCAATAAGCGGTTTGGATTCTAGGGTTTCAGCAACTGAGACAGATATAACAGCGCTTGAATCAGATGTTTCAGATTTAAATTCTCTAACTTCAACAATAGAGGCAGCAGTAGAGGCTCTAGAGTTAGAAATGGGAAGTTCTGATACAGCAGTTGCTTCAAGACTAGATTCTGCAGAGTCAGATATCGACAATCTTCAAACAGCAACAGATGCATTAGATACTAGACTAGACAATCATGACACAACAATTACTTCTCTTCAGTCATCAGCATCAACACTAGATGCAGCAGTTGATGCAGTAGAGGGTAGACTAAACACTGCAGAAGCAGATATCGTTGCTCTTGAAACACAGGCAGCAAATAGCGATACACACATTGCTGCTTCACTAAATGTTCACGGTATTGCAAACACAGCAGATCTAGCAACAAAGTCTTATGCAGATAACGCTAAGACAGATGCAATTTCAACATCTGCAACAGCAATTGCTTTGAAGGCAAACATTGCTTCACCAGCACTTACTGGAACTCCAACTGCACCAACAGCGTCAGTCGGAACAAACACTACACAGATTGCTACAACAGCATTCGTTAAGGCTGAAGTAGATGCAGTTATTGCAGCAGCACCAGGAGCATTAAACACTCTTGACGAACTTGCTGCAGCACTTGGTGATGATGCAAACTATGCAACTACAGTAACCAATGCTCTTGCACTAAAGGCACCGCTTGCAGGTCCAACATTTACAGGAACTGTTGCACTACCTGCAGCATCATCCGTAACACTTGATGGAACAGCACTTTCAACAACTTTGGCAACAAAGGCAGACAATAACTCAACAATAAACGTTATGTCTGGATCTCACACAATTGTTACAGCAGATGTAAACAATATTCGTGAAATGAGCGGTGGAGGAACACTTTCAATTCCTGCAGATAACTCATTCTGGCCAGTAGGAGCAGTTGTTGACGTAATCCAGACTGGATCATCACAGGTGACAATTTCTGGAGGTTCTGGAGTAACAGTAAATGCAACTCCTGGTCTCAAGTTACGTGCACAGTGGTCATCAGCAACAATTTTAAAGCGAGCAGCAAATACCTTCGTGGTAATGGGCGACTTGTCAGCATAATCAGTATTACAAAATAAAAACTAATAAGGAGATTAAGTAATGGCACTACAAAGAAGTAAAGGTAGAACAGTTAGAAAGGCACAGGTGCCTGAGTTCAGCAACACATTCACAAGATCTTCTTATCAGTCTTCTTTAGCGAATATTGGTATCTTCTATTCAGAGTCAACTGTCAATACAAGTGACAGTGGTCTTGACCAGAAATGGAATGCACAAAACATAACTCCTGGTACCGTAGTTCCTTATGGAACAACAATTGGTATCACTTATTATGTTTATGTATATCCTGGTTTTAGCCATTATGGTGGATTCTATCATGGCTTCTACCATGGATTTGGTCACTACGCAGGATTTACACACTATGCAAACTTTGCCCACTATGCAGGATTTACACACTATGCAAACTTTGCCCACTATGCAGGATTTACACACTATTCAGCATTTGGTCACTATGCAGCATTTGGTCACTATGGAAGTTTCTCACACTACAATGGATTTTATCATGGATTCTCTCACTACGGTGGATTCTATCACTCATTTAGCCATGGATACGGAGGATTCTCTCACTACAACGGGTTCTCTCATGGATATGGGGGATTTGGTCACTACGGTGGATTTTATCATGGATTCGGTCACGGAGGACGTGGATACTCAATTGGTTCTAACACTGGTATCTTAACTCCTAACGGACCAATCATTGCAGAAAATCTAAAGGTAGGAGACAAGTTACTTTCTTTGGATATTTCTGAAATTGATATGGCTAACTTTAATCCACTAACATGGACTGCAGAGGCTTTGTCTGGAAACGGAGTTGTAGAAACAGAGATTGTTTCAATAACAAGCCGTGTTGTAGATCAGGTAGTAACAGTTAATGGAGACATTTATTCTACAAGCCACTGGATTTTAACAAGAAAAGACGGGGTAGTTCAATTTACAAAGTCTTCAGAAATAGATACTACTTATGAGGTTTATAATTATCAAACCTTAGATTGGGGAACCATTACATCTGTATCAACAATATCATATATTGATAGAGTCTATACGATTAACTGTGAGCCTCATGACATGTTCTTCACTAACTCAATGTTAGTCTACGACAGAGTAGAATAGTAGTAGTTTTATGGTAAGACTACCAAATCACAATTACTATTCAGATGAATGGTCTAATGAACCATTTGTTATTCCAGATGAATTTATTGCTTTAAATAGTAAAAGAGAAAACAAAGCAACTCCTTACAGTATTAGTCCTCAAATTGCTAACTTTACAAGAAAGTATAGCGAAAAGGTTCAAAATGGAGAAAACTATGAAGCAAATGAGTTTAACAAATATGAAGTAGATTGGCAAGCAGAGTACAGAGAGGGAAAGCACCTTTTTGTACCACAAAATAGATGGACTCACGAAGTATATGCACCACCTATTCATGTTAAAGATAATATCTATAAAATTGTTGTTTCAGCAGATGTTTACCCTCTTTTGAGGCCACTAGAATATCAGTATGAATCTGGATCTTCAATTAGAGATATAGAGTATAAGTTTATTACACGAACATTATACAAGTACGTAGATGCCACTGAGATGGTTGTACCAGAAGACGAAATAGATCCTGACTGGGTTTCAAGAGTCTATGTTTGGAAAATTAGGTGGATACCTCAAAAAAATGCAAAGATAACATTCTTTTCAAACGAAGATATGATATACTGGAAGACACAAGAGTTTGTGGTTGATACAAAAGATATATCAAAAGAAGAGGGTGTGGTTGATGTTCCAGTTTTATTCAAAAAGGGAATTAAAAAAGCAATCCACTATATTAAACATGATACACCAGTACTATACATGAAGGTAGACTTTTATGAAGAAGATTAAAAAGAATATAATAACTTTTATTCCAAAAAATGAATTTGTTATTGAGTACGCATCAAAGCCAGAACCAATGGTTAAAAACTTACCATCCTGGTGGAGAAGAGTTCACCCATACGTTGGTGGAGAAAAGGTTGTATCACGTGGACAATATAACGAAACTGTTAAAAAGTGTCCAGGTATATTAGATCTACTCTCTACGGGATATCTTTTAAAAACACCATGTGACATATATATAGATGCAACTGGGGCAAAACTAGAGTATCAGGTCCACGAGGTTCACAAAGAGTCAGTGACAATGCACTCTCAAGAACAGGTTGAGGGATGGGATTTTGACAAAACAGAGTGGATGGAAGACATATTCAGAGTTCACCCTATGTGGGTAGTTGGAACAGAAAAAGGAATAAGTACTTTGTTTGTTCAACCATCATTTCATACCAGTCTACCATTTGAGATTGTTCCTGCTATAATTGATACAGATATGTATATATCAGATGGTCCATTCTCTATGAGAGTAAAAAGAGGGTTTAAGGGCGTCATTGAAGCAGGTACACCACTTGTACAATGTATTCCATATAGAAGAGAAGAGTGGGAGGCTAACATTTTGGATAAGCCAGACCTAAAGGCTTTTAACAGTTTGATGCCAAAACTAAGACATAAGTTTGGTGGATCATATAAAAAACTTATGTGGGAAAAAAAGGTGTTTAATTAATGGATAAGTTTGAAGATAGGTATAAAAATTCTGAACCATTAGAAGATCTAACGGTTAAATTTTTTACATCAAACGCATATATTCATACAACCCCTGGTCCTGTTCCAGCAATTGAGAATTTGCCAACCTGGTGGAAGGATAGACCAATCTATCAGGTTAATGACAGAATTGACGAATTGTCCATCATGAATAATCGTGGAGCAGACTCTGCAGCAATTAGCATAAAGCACTGCATGCCATTTTTTGATGCAATAACATGTGGATATCACTACTTATTGCCAACAGACGTACATGTTGCAAAAACAGATGATCCAGATAGACCAGATATTTGGTGGGATGAAGATGCACCAAGACCTATTGAGATGAGAGGCCACCTAGAACTCCCAGTCCCATCAGGATGCTACCCTATACACTTTGTATGGGATATGCGCTGGGGCACACACACTCCAGAAGGATGGTCAGCAATGATTACACATCCAATTGATAGATACGACCTACCATTCTTTACAATGTCAGCAATTCAGGATTCTGATAGATGGTTTACTGGAAATGTTGTAACATTCTTTTTAAGAAAAGATTTTGAAGGGGTGATTCCAAAGGGAACACCAATTATGTCTATTATTCCAATTAAGAGAGCAAACTGGCAAGCAGAGGTAGACCATAGCCTCCAAAATGAGGGTCTCTGGGATTTGGAAAGAAAAAGAAATTATGTTTATGGCTTTTATAAAAAGCACAGATGGATAAGAAAAAAATACAGATAAGGATATAAAAATGGAAAAACAATATGAGTATGGCGATTCACAGCAGCCAAGTATAAGCAAGTCAAACAAAGAGCACAGGTTCTTTGAAAGACAAATTGATATAAATAATCTAGAAGAGTTAGAAAAACTTCTTCTTACTCAGTATGAGAGAATTCAAAAGGGTGAGTTAATTAAGGGTGAGCAAAATAGAAATACTCCATGGGATTCTTCTGGTAGTGCTACAACCGTTAACTGGAACAAGTATAATGTTTTTCAATTTTATGACGCTAACATTCACACACTATTTCGTGCAGTAAAAGACATGACTTTTGATGCATGCAAGCACTATGATCTAGACTTCAATAAAGAACAGTTTATGGTTCAGGGATGGTTTAATGTCAACTACAACCATATTGGTAAGTTAGACTGGCACGAACATGGTGGAGAAGGTGCTCCACACTTCCATGGTTACTACTGCGTAAAGGCAGAGCCATCAGTAACTCATTACAGAGTATTTGAAAATGAAATAGAAAATCATAATAAGAATAATCGTGCTATCCTGTCTGAAACTGGACATCCTCATGCGATGGGAGACTGGGACTGGGAAGGTCCTAGAATTACAATTGCTTATGACGTTATCCCACTAAGACTCATTCCGAGGGAATGGGAACAGCACTGGATTCCATTGGTATAAGGAGGAGAGAATATGGACCTACATATCACAATATCAGGAAGTTACAGTTTTACTGTTACAGAAGAACTCGCTAATGTTTTAGTTGCAGAGTTTCCAGATAATGTACAAATAACTGAAAAACCAGAACAAGATCAGGAGTAATCTTGACTTACCTAGTAGTTTTTCTGCTTATTTTTATTTTTATTTTTTCTGTTGTTTTCTATAAGTATTACATAGACACATCACAAACAATAAAGGCTTTATCTATTGACCGTGATACTTATAGAAAAAATAGTTGGAATTTAATGAAGTTAATTGACAAAGAAAGAGAACACCATAAAAGTCAAATGCTTCAGGAAAGTTCTGCTGCATACCTTAACTTAAAAAATAAAATTAAAATGCTACAGTTAGACATAGAAGATACAGACTTTAATAATTTTGATAATGTTAAAGATGAACTAATTGCTGCATTAAAGCAGATAGACTCATATGGAGATAGTCAATGATTGAAATAAAGATTAATAGAGATTGTCAGGCATGGGGGCAGTGTGTTTTTGATGCTCCAGAGGTTTTTGATTTATTTGAAAGCGAAAGAAAAACCTGGAAGTATAGCGTTGATGATTCTTTACTTGAAAAGGTAACTGAAGCCAGAACACACTGTCCAAACCGTGCAATAAGTTTTGAGATTATAAATGATTAAAAATGTTTTATGCATTATAAACAAGCACAAGATTGAAGAATCTTCCTGCCCATACACATTGAGAACTTATCAAACATGTGTTAGATGTGGCGCCAAAGGAATCAAGAACACATAACAAACCATCTACCTTTAATGTAGAGTTTTGCTTTTTATAAAACTCTGCTATACTTAGGTCTATTCCGTTTTAGAAAGGACGAAACACATGTCAGATTTTTTTAGTTTTAAACTCCCAGAGGATTTTGTAGAAAAGTATAAATCTCAGGAAAGCCCATTTGGTTTTAAAGATGCAGCAGAAAACTCACTTGGAGAGATTACTTTTATTCGTACATATTCTCGTGTCAAGGAGGATGGAACTAAAGAGCGTTGGCATGAAGTTTGTCGTCGTGTAATCGAGGGTATGTATTCAGTACAGAAGAATCATGCTAAAGAAAACCGTTTGCCATGGAATGACTATAAGGCTCAGAAGTCAGCACAAGAAGCATTTCAAAGAATGTTTGAATTAAAATGGACACCACCAGGCAGAGGTATGTGGACATTTGGAACACCTATGACTATGGAGAAAAGAAACTCTGCAGCACTACAAAATTGTGCAATGGTTTCAACAAAGGATCTCGATAAGAATGATCCAGGAGCATTGTTTGCTTGGGTTATGGATGCCTTGATGCTTGGTATTGGTGTTGGCTTCGACACAGTAGGACAGGAGAAGGCTTTTCAGATCTATGCTCCTACAGAACCAGCAGCGATCTTTGATATTCCAGACACTCGTGAGGGGTGGGTAGAGTCGGTTCGTCTTTTGCTAAACTCTTACCTGCGTCAGAACCAGCCTATTCAGAAGTTTAACTATGACCTTATCCGTCCTCTAGGAGCACCAATTAAGGGCTTTGGAGGGGTCGCAAGCGGTCCAGCACCATTAATCCAACTACATACACAGATCGATAAGGTAATTGGCGGTAGAGCAGGACAGACGCTTGATGCTCGTGCTATTACAGATATCATTAATCTTATTGGAACATGCGTTGTTTCAGGAAATGTAAGACGATCTGCAACACTAGCATTAGGTGCAGCAGGAGATGAAGATTTTATTAATCTTAAGAATGCAGAAGTTTTTCCAGAGCGCAACTCATTTGATCCAGAAAACCCAGGATGGGCATGGATGTCAAATAACTCAATTTCTGCAACAGTTGGAATGGACTACGAAAAGTATACTGATCTAATTGTTAACAACGGAGAGCCAGGGTTTATTTGGCTTGATGTTGCTCGTAACTTTGGTCGTCTTGCAGATCCAGCAGATGGAAAAGACTATCGTGTTATGGGCTTCAATCCTTGTGCGGAGCAGCCATTGGAGTCATACGAACTTTGTACACTTGTAGAAGTGCACTTAAATCGTCATGAATCTAAGGAGGACTTCCTCAAGACATTGAAGTTTGCTTACCTATATGGAAAGACTGTAACACTTCTTCCAACACACTGGCAGCAGACAAATGGAATTATGCAACGCAACCGTCGCATTGGTACATCACTAACAGGTATCGCATCATTTGCAGATCAAAAGGGTTTGCCTGTTGTTCGTGAGTGGATGGACGAGGGATACAACAAGATTCGTCATTATGATAAGCAATACTCAGAATGGCTTTGTGTGCGTGAATCAATTCGTGTAACAACAGTTAAGCCATCAGGATCAGTTTCAATTCTTTCTGGTGCAACTCCTGGAGTTCACTGGGGACCTGGAGGACAGTTCTTCCTACGTGCAGTAAGATTTGGAGATACAGATCCAATGTTGCATTTATTCAAGGCAGCAAATTATAATATTGAAAAAGATGTAGTATCGGCAAACACATCAGTTGTATACTTCCCAATCAAGTCAGGTCATCCAAGATCTGAAAAGGATGTTACATTGTTTGAAAAGATTGCACTTGCTGCAACTGCTCAGAAGTACTGGTCTGACAATGGTGTTTCTGTAACACTTTCATTTGACAAGGAAACAGAGTCAAAGCATGTTGCTCCAGCACTACATATGTATGAAGGACAGTTAAAGGCTGTATCATTTTTACCAATGGGAAATACTGTTTATCCACAGCAGCCATATACTCAGATTACTGAAGATCAGTATGAGTCATATATTGGCAAGTTGAAGCACATTGACTTTGGAGCAATTTACGACGGTGTAGATAATCTAGAGGCTCAGGGCGAAGCATACTGCACAACAGACTACTGTGAAATAAAAACAAAGTAGCCTTCTGTGGTAAAATAGACTATCATGTCTAGTCCATCCAACTTATATGCAGAAAAGGTGTTTGCAGAACACCCAACTGTTCTCTGGGCTTTGGACGATAAAGCAGACTACATATCTCTAATAACAGAGCCACAGCGCTCAGTTTTTGATTGGGATATTTCTGGTGGTACTGGATCTAACTTTACAACCTCAATTGATGAGCCATTTATTGATAGTTCAGTTACAAAGATTATTGGAAATACAACAACAGAAGACTTTGGTGAAATTCTTTGCGTAAGCGAAGACCTTATAAATTTTTCAGAACTAAATTCCTATATGTCGACATTTGCTGTAGGTGCGTATGTGTACTCACTTAGTTCATATATCTCTAGCATAGAAATTGGGTATGAGTATTATGACGCAACAACAGGAACAAATATACAAAAACTAAAAAACTTTAATACATCTGTATACGATAAGTGGATGTTTGTTTCTGAGACATTTGATATACCGCAAGAGAATACAACATTTAGACTTGTTTTGAAAATTAGATATGTTGGAGGAGCAACCTCTACAGATGATTATCACTTTTTAGTTAATGGTGTAACTCTTGGACAGTGGTCAGAAGAATTTCACTCTGCATCCCTTGGAGTATCTAAGCAATTACTGCCATCTTCAATCCCTTTGTCATCTACATATGTAGTAGAGGCTAGTTCTTATGGATTAAAAGATACGCCTGGGTATTATTTTGTTTCAGACAATGCTCTAGTTGCAAAAAACTCTGGAATACCTCTTGTTTATGGTTCAGGAAATACAACAATCTTGAGCGAAAACAATAATGCCCCATCTTTAATTCTTCCTGGATATGGATTTTTAAATCAAGACGGTAAGTTTAAAGAGTACACATTGGAGATGTGGATGAGAATTAATGCCGATTCATCATCTAAAAAAAGAATTTGTGGTCCTATAAAGTCTGAAGACGGTATCTATGTTGAAGGGCCTTTTATAACTTTAAAGATTAATGACAACTATGCGTCTCACTATGTTGGGGAATGGACAAGGCCAATGCTTGTTCATGTAAGAATTACAAATAACTCTGCAAGCCTTCTTATAAATGGTGAACAGGTAATCTCCTTAAACTTCATAACAGAAGATCTTGTTTTCCCAAACAAGTATGACATTGATGGCAAGGACCAGGACTGGATAGGGTTTTATTCTTATGAGGATGTATCGCCAATAGAACTTGATTGTGTTGGAATATATCCTTATCAGGTACCAGTCTTAGTGGCAAAAAGAAGATTCGTTTATGGTCAAGGTGTAGATATTCCAGAAAATATTAACGCTTCATACAGCGGTACATCTATGTTTGTTGACTATGGTTTTGCAGACTACACAAAAAATTATTCTTATCCAGATCTAGTTAAGTGGTCAGACGCATCTATTGATAACTTGGTTGCATCTTCAAACTCTTTATCTTGTCCAGACTACGAACTTCCAGAGTTAGTGTTTACTAATAAAACAGATTCTGATTTTTATAACGACTCACTCTTGTTGCCAAATGAAGATAATCTATATATTAGAATGAGGCCAACATCTTCTTGGAACAACACAAATGGATATATTTTGTTTGATAAACTAAATGTAACTAACAGCGAGACCAAGTGTTTTTATGGTGTATTTAAAGTGCTATCTGTCCCATCATCAAATCAAGAACTATTTAGAGTCGAGGACGAGGCAACAGGAAATAGTTTTTCTATAGAGTTAAAGCCTAACCTAGAAGTAGAGTATAAGTTAAAGTTTGGATCATTAAACGAAATTGTGTACAAGACAATTATCATATCCATTGGAGAAAACTTTACTGTAGGTGTTGACATAGATAGGTTTGTTGAAAATTATGGAAATAACATTAGGTCTTTCTTTGGAAATAGGGGATCTTTAAAGTTCTACGTTGGAGGAAGCAAAGAACTAAACAAAACTTTTACTGGAAATATTTATACAGTTGGATTCTCTACGGAAAGAAACTATCTTGCAATATCTGAACTCTTCAATGAGTTTGGAGTCCCAGTAGACTTTGAAAATGTATTTGATACTTTCGGTCCATATATAGATTATGATGCTGGTCAATATTATGGAGCAGGTGAATATTTCTGGGCATACATACTAAGCGGTGGATCACCTTCTCAGTTCTCATCAATAAGAATGATTAACCATGTTGCTAGTTACACTTTGAGTCCTAAAAAATATTTTGGTAAATTTGCTCTAGATATAGACGTTGATGGATATTGGGAAGATAAGGTTGCACTAAGACACTTTGCTCAGTATGTAACAGACAGCAAGGGTAATCAGCAGTATGACTTAGACTTCTTCCAGTTTAACATAAACTATCCAGCACCATCAAAATATGTGGAGCAAGGAACGACTTCTGAGTGGACTTACCAGGAACTGCAAACAGAGTATCAGAATCCTATTCAAAGAGGATACGACTCATTAGATAACCACCTGTTTACTGGATATAACGACTACGAAGATTTAGCAAACAGATCTGTAAAGAGTTATAAGTACGATACATCTGAGTCATTAATTAAGTCTTACGTAACATTTCAATATCTTGAAAACTCATCGACTAATGCAGACTCATACTTTACTACAACAGAGTTAGCGCCTAAAAATGGAATTGTGGACCCAACTGGAAATTGGATAAATACAAAATACGAAGTTGTTGATGGAATGCTGATCTATCCTCCAAAGGGCATAGATTTTAATGATCTTTATGTTGTTCTTCATTTAAACTTTAAGGTTTATGGATTATTGAATAAGCCAATAAAGGTAAGAAGTTTACAACTTGCATCCCAAGCATATAATGATTCATCTGCCAATCCAATTGGAACTAGGTTTGGTGTACCAGTTTATCCATACAAAAAATCTGGAGTTTACTATGACTATAAGGGTGTTAACCCATACACAATATATAAAGGCACATCTCCCTATCTATATTTAACACGAAGTTCTGGATTTCAGATAAAGGGTACCTATGATCCACTAGTAGATCGTGGACTAGCAATTCCTATTAATTCAAATCAGTCTAATAATTATAAAGTCATGGCTATGCAAGCAGCAATCAGATATGACCAAGACTTCTTCCCATTTGCACCAACACAAATTTTTGAGATAGAAAGCAAAACTAATAGATTAAAGATTTTTATGGTTGCTAATCATCCAGATGGAAAACGAGCAAAGATATATGCAGTAAATGCAAACACTGGTCAAATAGAAGACGGCATTGGTTTTTATTGGAATGGAAACATTGTTAAGGAGCCAAACATAACTATTCGTGAGTGGGGAATGCTTGGTATCTCTTTTTCAAGTCTTTTAGATTTCTCAAACTATGTGGGGGCAATTAAGATTACTGGGCCAATGCTAGTTAATCTAGTTTCTCATTATAAGTCAACAAACCTTCAAGAGGTTCAAAATATTACAGAACGTCCGTGGTTTAAGGTTAAGTATAATGGTCCATTAACCCTAGATTGGGAATACTGGAATCCAGCATATATTTGGCAGGGAGTCCTAATCCTTTCAACAACATCCTATTACGGAGTAAACCCTTCAGATATTTATAAGAGTTATGCTGGAACAAATAAGTTTATAGTTGATGATACAAGGCTATTTAGGTTAAACAACTACCAATATTCGTTTGATACTGAGATATCTTGGCAGTCATCAACCGAAAACGCTGTCTAATATGGTATACTTATTGTTATGAATCTAGAAAATCCAAAGAAAAAGCGCAAACAACTGCCAAAAATGAAGGGGCAGGTTGGCGAGTCCCGTGCAAAGATTATTGAGAAGCATTATGACTGGGGCCTTTATGTATACAAGAAGGCTAATGGAAAGTGGTTTACAGACGGAACTGGTTCTGTTCTAAACATTGAATCCATGAAAGGCGATATCATGCAGATCTCAAAACTTAAAGAGGCTGCAAAATATTACGGGGATGAGGGAGATGGCGAATGCATCTTCGTACCAGGATTAACCAGAATTTCAGAAGAGGAATACTCTGAGCAAAAGCAAAGACTAGCAGAAGGATTGATTCCTTCTATGAACGACCTTGGTGCTGTTCAAGCAGCAAAGGATACTATCGCCAAGTATGGAAGTGATGACTAATGAGTGAAGAAAAAGAATTTTTTATTAGAGCAAAGACAGACAGTCCACTTCCAGAAGATGATACTTTTACAAAGCAGGATCCTTTTAATCAGACATGGGATGTAGTTAAAGACTTACAGGGACTTGATGCAAACTTTAAAAGAAGAACTTCTCGTATCGTAAAGGGTGAAGCAACTCAGGGATACATTGATAGTTCAAGAGCAGAAAGCACTGGTCGTGACGGAGCAAAGTCTAAAGAAATTAACTCAGGAACAGTATTTAGAAATGCCTATGGACTATTTGACGTAATTACTCCACCATGGAATCTTTATGAACTTGCAAGTTTTTACGACACATCATTTGCAAACCACGCAGCCATCGATGCTAAAGTAGAAAACATTGTAGGTCTTGGTTATGAGTTTAAGGTTTCTGCAAGAACAATGCTTAAGTTAGAAGCCTCTGAGCCAAAGACAGCAGAGAATGCACGTAAGAGAATTGAAAGAGCAAAGATTGAACTAAGCGATTGGCTAGAATCCTTAAATACAGAAGATTCATTTACTACAACAATGGAAAAGGTATTTACTGATCTACAAGCAACTGGCAACGGATACCTTGAAGTTGGTAGAACAGTTCGTGGAGACATTGGATATGTTGGACACATTCCTTCTACAACAATGCGTGTTCGTCGTCTTCGTGATGGATTTGTTCAGGTAATCGCAAATAAGGTAGTTTACTTCCGTAACTTTGGTGCAAGCAATCCCAATCCACTTGGAACAGATGCTCGTCCTAATGAGATTATTCACTTTAAGGAATACTCACCACTAAATACATTTTATGGTGTACCAGATATTATGTCTGCAATTGGATCACTTCATGGAGACCAACTTGCATCACAATATAATATTGACTACTTCCAGAACAAGGCAACACCAAGATACGTTGTAACTCTTAAGGGCGCAAAGTTATCTGCTGAGGCAGAAGACAAGATGTTTAGATTCTTGCAGACTGGTCTTAAGGGGCAGAATCATAGAACACTTTATATTCCACTTCCTGGTGATTCAGATACCAACAAGGTAGAGTTTAAGATGGACCCTGTAGAAAATGGAGTGCAAGAAGCATCATTTAAGGAATATCGTAAGCAGAATAGAGACGACATTCTTGTTGCACATCAGGTACCTCTTTCTAAGATAGGTGGGTCTGACTCTGCAGCAATTGCAGCAGCGCTGTCTCAAGATCGAACATTTAAAGAGCAGGTTGCACGACCAGCACAAAGAAATCTTGAGAAAATGATCAATAAGATTGTTAAAGAGAAGACAGATATTTTAGAGTTTAAGTTCAACGAACTGACCCTAACTGATGAAATTGCTCAGTCACAAATCATTGAAAGACTTGTCAAGACTCAGGTTATGCTCCCTAATGAGGGTAGAGAAATCTTAGGTCTTCCACAGATTGAAGGCGGTAATGAACCACTTCAACTGAAGCCAGAACAAGTCTCAAGCGACAATGCCAATAGAGCAAGAGATTCCGAAAGAACAAACAACCAGTCTGATGGACCAGCCACAGTAAGTGGAAGAAATCCAAAGGGCGAAGGTCGCAAGGTTGACGACGTGACCGAAATGTCCGAATAGTGATACATTAGTAAAAAAGGGTATATAATATAATAACCATGACTATCTCTAAAGCACATTGGAATACAGATGGCGATAATGTTCGCCTATCTATGCCATTTAACAAGGTAGACAAAGACAGAAGAATTGTCTCAGGCTTTGCATCACTAGATAACCTTGATAAGCAGAATGACATTGTTACATCAGAGGCTTCTATGAATGCTTTTGCAAAGTTTCGTGGAAACATTAGAGAAATGCACCAACCATTAGCAGTTGGTAAGATGGTAAACTTTAAAGAAGATAAGTATTTTGATCCAGAATCAAAGAAGTTTTACAAGGGTGTTTTTGTGTCTGCATATGTTTCAAAGGGTGCACAAGATACTTGGGAAAAAGTTCTAGATGGAACACTAACTGGTTTTTCTATTGGTGGACGAATGAATAAGTGGGATGACGCATACGATGAAAAGTCAGACACACAAATTAGAATTATTAAGGAATATGATTTGGTAGAGTTGAGTCTTGTAGATTCACCAGCAAATCAGTTTGCAAACATTGTATCTGTAGAAAAGGTTGATGGCGTTGATGTTGTCAAGGCAGATGAGACAGTGTTAGAAAATGTTTTTTACGATAAAGAAAACGGTATAGTAATCGCATCTGAAAATGAATCAGAACTTAGCCCAGTTACTGGAGAACAGATGGAGAACATAGGGTTCGTTGAAAAAACGGATAGCGAAAAAACAAATATGATGAAATTCTTAGTTGATAGTGCTAAAGGCATTAATACTTCTAAGATTAACAAGGAGGTACAACCTATGACAGAAAACACAGAAACAGTTGCAGAAGTTATTGAAACAGAAGCACCAGTAGAAGTAGAAAAGTCAGAGGTCGCTCCAGAGGTTGATGCCGTAGTTGAGGCACCTACAGAAGAAGTTGCTCAGGCTGATGAAGCCCCAGCATCTGAAGAAGTTGCAAAGTCTGAAGAGACTCCTGCAGTTGATGTAGTTGAAGAAGTTACAGAAGTATCTAAATCAGATGAAGCAGTTGTTGACTCAGTTGCTGAAATCAAGAACACTCTAGAATCAGCCTTTAGCGATCTAGTTTCAGCAGTTAAGTCTTTGCAGGCAGAAGTAGAAATGCT
>JACCED011071812.1_pt1 | contig 34199 bp, 32 predicted proteins | sample 7455021 | NCBI WGS metagenome assembly JACCED01 (sample SAMN15323456, study PRJNA562643) | freshwater metagenome | isolation source: river surface water | place: USA:Blue River Watershed | collected 2017-08-19 | reverse complement strand
TGTATGTAACAGCCCCAGCGCCAATCGTCGTCAAGCTCACTGCGTCAGTGTAGCCAAAGGCGCGCGCGATGCAGATGCCGACGGTGAATGGGAGGAACGTACCCAGCAGGAGTGCAAGCACGCCTATCCATCCTGCGCGGCTTGCTTCCGAGGTTTTCACCTCAAACGCGGTTGCAACAATGGCGAAGTCGCGCAGCATCGAGCCGCCCATAAGACCGATGCCACTGAAAAAAGAAATATCCGCCAATCCCTTTTCCTGCCCAGAAAAGCGTCCGCCTACGTAAGCAAGTGCGAGGCCGATGAAAATGGCGATTGCCGAACCGTGGATTCGTCCAAACGTTAGCTTTTTCGAGAGTTCACCGGAAATCCACACCACCGCGCCAATAGTGCAGAATGCGGTGATCAGACCGTTGTGTTCTACGGCCTTCTGAATGATGGGCCACATGGCTAAGAGTGTCTAGGATTGGGTTCCTTGCCTGGGTTCACGAATGTATCGTCAGCTTGCTGGGGCTCCGTTCGATTGATCACTGAGACAAAAAAGTAGCATGCCAACACGCTTCCAAAAGCTGCAAGGATGGCAATGGGACCACCCTTCAGCGCGGAAACCACGTTTTGTTGCATGGCCATCGCCACCACCACCGGGATGTACAGGGCGCCCCAGGAATGCACTCCCTGTTCGGATGTCTCGTTAAGCTTCCCTTGCGAGTGCAGGCAAATTCGGGCGCTGATCAACAGAATCATGGCGATTCCAACCCCCCCCACATTGGTGTTCACCCCCAAAAGAGTGCCGAGTAAATCCCCGAGAACAATTCCCAGTAGATGGCAGATTCCGAGAAGAGCGGTGCCGTAAATAGGCATACGGTTGAGGGGGTGATTCGCAAATAAATTGCCGACAATGAGATGCTAGAGTGCCCGCGAGTCGGTCCTCAACATCAATTTCGTCCCATTGCACGCATCACCTTCATTCAGGCAGTGGCGTGGTTAGGAATTTGATGGCTGAAGTGCTGCGATTCGCTTTTGTTCCAATGCTTCCCAGCGCTCGTAAAGTGCGGCGATTTTTTCCCGCTGATTTTCGCATTCAACCTGGACTGATTGCGCTTCACTTGCCCGTTCCTTGTAAAAAACAGGGTCGCTCAGGATTGCCTCAAGCCCAGCGAGTTTGGATTCCGCCTGCAGGATTGTTTGATCAATGCCCTCAAGTTCCCGTTCCTCTTTCCAAGTGAGTTTTGCAGCACGCGCGGAACGAATTTGGATGGTAGGCAATTCTTGAGTCGGAGGCTTGCCCTGCATCTTCGCCGAGCTTTCCATCTTTGTCCTTCGGAGGATGAATTCCTCGTAGTTTCCTACGTCGAACTGGACGGATCCATCGCCGTTGAGTGCGAGTGTGTGAGTGCAGACTCTGTTCATGAAATACCGATCGTGGCTTACGAGAACAATCGTACCTTTGAATTGAATGAGCGCCTCCTCTAGCAAGCGCAGGGTGGAGAGATCCAGGTCGTTTGTGGGCTCATCCAGCAAAAGGACGTTGCCGCCCCGTTTTAGGATTTTCGCAAGTAGTACTCGGCTGCGTTCCCCCCCGCTAAGCTGGCTGATTGCCTGCCCGATGCGGTCTTCAGTGAAGAGAAAACGGCGTAGGTACGCACGGAGCGAGAGCGTTTCCTCGCCAAGTTTCACTGTTTCCTTCCCCTCGCCAACTTCGTCCCAAACGGTGCGGGATGGATCAATTTGAAGCCGGTGCTGGTCCACGACATTCAGCTCGGTTCTGGCTCCGAGCTCGATTGTGCCGCTCGTTGGCTGGAGTTCCCCGGTCAGGAGGCGTAGGAGTGTTGTTTTTCCAACGCCATTGCGCCCGACAACTCCAATCCTCGCGTTGGGTGGAATCTCGAGCGTCAGCTTGGAGATGAGAAGGCGCTGTTCTATCGAGTAGCTGACGTTACGGATTGAGATCACGCGGTTCCCCAGCTCTTTCGGCGGGGGCAGGATGATGTCAACATCCCCGAGTTTCTCGGGTGGACCGGCTGAGGCCATTTCAAAATAACGTTCCACTCGGTCAATCGACTTTGTTCTGCGGGCGCTTGGTGCTCGGCGAACCCATTCAAGCTCGCGCCGCAAAAACTTCTCACGTCGATGCTCCGCATGCTCCGCGACGGATTCCCGGTGCATTTGCGCAATCAAAAAGTCAGTGTAATTACCCTGAAAGGAGATGAATTTGCCTTGGGTGATTTCAACAATGCGGGTCGAGACACGATCGAGAAAATAGCGATCGTGAGTTACGAAAAGACAGGTGCCGCGGTATTTGGCTAAAAAATCCTCGAGCCATTGAATGGATTCAGTGTCGAGATGGTTGGTGGGTTCATCCAACACAAGAAGATCGGGGCGGGCGATGAGTGCACGACACAAGGCAACGCGCCGTTTTTCTCCGCCGCTGAGGGTGCCCACGATCCTCGAAGGTTCGGGGGCATTTAAGTGGGATAGAATGGCTTTTGCGCGGGACTCCAGTTCCCAGCCGTCAAGTTGCTCAATGCGTTGCAGAAGGTCTGCAGCCCGTGATGAATCAGCCGGCGCTAAATCGTATTCGGCAAGTAAGGATTGGACGGCTGCCGCTCCTTTCATCACAGCCTCATGGACCGAAAGCTGATCTTCCAGTTCGAAGTCTTGCGGAAGGTATCCGATGAGCAGTCCTCTTCGGAGGGTGACTTGCCCGGAATCTGGAGCTTGTGCCGCCGCTGCGATCTTAAGGAAGGTCGACTTGCCGCATCCGTTGCGGCCCACTACACCCACTCTTTCGCCCTCTAGAATGGCAATGGTACCTCCGTCTAACAGAGGGCGGGAGCCGAATGCGATTGATAGGCTGCTCGCGCTGAGGACTGCGTCATTTTGTGCGGCGTCTGACATGTGCGACTGTAGGGCACAAAACGATTCCGCGCCGTTACTTTCTGTTGATTGAGAGCGGACCTCCTAAAGAGTCATGCAAGGACTCTGACTAGGAAGCACCCTCACGGTGGAAGTTATTTAACCAGCTCTGGCCGGGGTGCTTGAAGGGACGAGAGAACAGGCGATGGGTTGATTCCGAAGAAGAAGATGCTAGCTACAAGCGCTATCATTGTGAGCCGGCTCAGGGGGGATATTTTGATCGGAGTGGTCTCTGTTGGCTCTTGCCAGTACATCGCCGCAACCACGCGGAAATAAAAGTAAAAGCCTGCGCCAACGGTGATGATCCCAAGTCCAATCAGTGTCCATTGCTTAGCGTTCACCGCCTGCGAGAAGACCAGAAATTTTCCGTAGAATCCAGCGGTAAGCGGGATGCCCGCCAGTGAGGCCACCGAAACCAAGAGGCAGAACGCGACGAAGGGTGATCTCTTCGCGAGACCGTTGAAGTGCGAAATGTCGTCACCCCGGGATTGGGTGGAAACAAGAGTGAGTGCTAGGAACCCCAAAAGGGTCATCAGCAGATACGCGAATAGGTAGAAGCCGATCGCAGCGCCCACGGTGCCAAACGCCGAACTCGGGCCTCCAACGCTGGCTACAGCAACGAGCAGGTAGCCTGCGTGGCCAATGCTCGAATAGGCGAGGAGACGTTTGAAGTTGTTTTGTGGAAGTGCGGCTAAGTTGCCGAAAATCATCGTAGCTCCCGCGATAAGGGAGAGAACTGCGAGCACTTTCGGGGAGATGGAGGGAACACCGAGGAAAGGCTCCACAATTCTTAGCAGAAGCAACGTCCCCGCAGCCTTTGAAGCAATCGACAAGTAGGCAGTGATCGGGGTCGGAGCGCCCTCATAGACATCAGGCACCCAGCTCTGGAAGGGAACGGCTGCTACTTTGAATCCGAGTCCGATCAGAACAAGGGTGAGCGCGAAAAGGATTGGGGTGTCCGAGCCTTGCAGAAGCGCGAGTTTGGCTGCGATCTTTGCCAGATGCGTTTCACCCGTGAGCCCGAAAATCCAAGTGATCCCATAAACAAAGAAACCGGTGCTTAGAGCGCCCAGGATGAGATATTTCACGCCCGCTTCGAGAGTTCCGGTGTTCCCGCGCATGTATGCCACCAGAACGTAGAAGGAGATGGTTACGAGTTCGAGCGCGGCAAATGCCATGATGAGGTCGACCGCAGAAGCCATCAGCATCAGGCCCGCGCAGGTGAAGATTGGAAGGATATAAAACTCGCCAACTCCGGCGCCTTGACGCGAGGAGGGGATGAATTTTGCGAGCACACTTTCGTAGTCCATCGAAATGACCAGCACTCCGATTGTAGTGAGAATTGCTATGCGCTTAAAAAGAAGCGCGGTTTCGTCCCCGCTGTAGAAATTCCAAAGCGATCCTGCTTCAATCGTGACAGGGTTGCCGGCAGTGAAAAACGAGCAGGCAAAAACCCAGCCCAAGCAAAAGATGGCTATTTTCGGGATGGTTCGTTTGTTTGAGCTGTTGGAAAACGACTCTGCGAGGAGCAGAACGAATCCGAGGCATAGAACAAGAATTTCGAGTGTGATGGGCGGAAACATGTTCAACTAGCGGAGTGCCGCTTCCAGTGTGGGTTTGATGTAAGCTAGCAATGTTTTTGGAAAGCACCCTGCAAGCAGTAGCGCGAAAATCAAGGCGGCCAAAGCCAGCCTTGCCGGGCCCTGTAAATCCTTCCAAGCTGGGGATCCAGCGCGTACAGCAGGGACTTCGCCAAGGAACACAGCCCGGTACGCTCGAAGCATGTAGACTGCTGAGATCACCACACCCCACAGAGCCAGCACCGTTGCAGTTCGGATGAAACCGTTGACTCCACTCTGAAAGCCGCCGAAGAAAACCATGGTCTCGCTCGCGAAGTTTGCGAATCCCGGTAGTCCAATAGATGCGAAAGCTGCCATGGCGAAGCAGATCCCCAAGTAAGGCATGCTTTTCATCACGCCCCCGAGTCGATCAAAGCTGAGTGAACCCTCTCTTTCTCGGATCACGCCTGTGACTCCAAACAGTGCGGCCACTGACAGGCCGTGTGCAAACATCAGCAGACATGCCCCGCTGAGGCCCGTGATGTTCATGGAGGCGATGCCGAGGAAAACGTATCCCATATGCATCACGCTCGAGAACCCAATCACGAAATCAAGTTTGCGCTGGGCGATCGTAACGAGCCCAACGTAAAGAATGTTTCCTAAGAGCGCCAACAGCAGCAGGTCGTGCGCGCTCCAAGTTCCGATGACCGGCTGTTTGAGCGCGTCGGGTAGGAACGGAACAACCAAGCGGATGATTCCATAAAGACCGAATTTTTTGAGCACTCCAGCGTGCAGCATTGCCGCCGGCGTGGGGGCTGAGGCATAGGCTGGAGCCGCCCAGTTGTGAAATGGGAAGAGTGATATCAGGATCCCAAAGCCGACCGTTAGAAAGAGCCAGGGGCGGAGCTGGGAGGCGGGGGGGATTGCATGTTTGGCGGCAGCTTCCGCCAGCTTTTGAAGGTCAAAAGTTCGCAAGTCTAGCGGGATCGCCAGAAAAAGGTCTGCGAGCCCTACGAGGAGAACGATGCTGCCGAGTCCCAGATAGATGGTGATCTTCCAGGCTGCCGCCTGGCGTTCGCCGGTTCCCCAAAGACCAAGAAGCAGGAAGGTGGGAATCAGCGCTAGTTCATGGAACGCGTAGAAGAAGAAAAGGTCTTTTGCAGCGAAAGCGCCTGTGGCGCCCGCGCTGATTAGAAGCACGCAGGCATCATAGAGACCGGCCCTTTTTTCGACAGCCGGCGACAGCCATACGGCAGCCACAGTCACAAGCGCGGTGAGCAAAAGCATTGCCACGCTGAGTCCGTCCACACCAACGGAATATTTCAAATCGAGGCTTGGAACAAATGGCTCGAGTTCGTGCACGAACTGGTAGCCTGATTTGGCGGTGTCGTATCCGAAGCAAATCAGCAGGGTGATCGCAATCTGAACGAGGGCTGAGATTTTAGTGAGCGTACGATCGCCTTTGCCTAAAAGCAGGGCAATCGCGCAGGCCATGGGAACTAAAAGCAGAGTGGTAAGCACGATGAGAAGTCCCGGTTACTTGGTGAGAAGGTAGAACAAGCAAACAACGCCCGCTCCGAAGATGAAGGCGTAGCCCTGCAGGTTGCCGAATTGGAGTAATCTGAGGGCGTATCCGACGCCCCAGGTCGCAGAGGCCAGTCCGCGCACGATTGCGCCGTCAAGCACGTAGCGATCAATCCAGCCCGAGAGAGAAGCCAGAAGGTCTTGGGTCCCTGCAATCAAACTTGCGTAAAGTTCATCGACGTAGAAACGGTTCGCGAAAAGCGGAATTCCAACGGGATCCTTGGTGGCCCGGCTTCGGTCGTTGTAGATCCAAAGGGCTAGGGCCGTGCCAGCGATGAAGGACGCGACCGCGAGGATTGGCACGATTTGAACGGCCTCACCGACATGAGTTGCATGGAATAGCTGCTCACCAAAGATTGGTTCTGCGAAAAATTTGTACCCAGCGATCACTGACAACGCGGCCAAGATCAGTAGGGGAACGGTCATCGCGCTGGGGCAGTCGTGGCCGTGTTTCGCCGCATCCGAACGGGCGGAACCAAAGAAAACAACCATTACCAGCCTCGTCATGTAATAGGCCGTCAGGAGAGCCGTAAACAGCGCAGGCCAGAAAATCACAGGGTTTTTGTGCCATGCGGCCAGCAGGATTGCGTCCTTTGAAAAGAAACCCGCAAGGAAAGGGCAACCCGTGAGGGCTAGTGTTCCAATGGCAAAGGTGGCGAAGGTCTTGGGCATCGTCTTCCTCAGGCCGCCCATTTTCCAAATGTCCTGCTCATGATGTAGGGCATGGATGATCGCCCCGGAGCCGAGAAATAGCAGAGCCTTGAAGAAAGCATGCGTGAAGAGGTGGAACATCGCGGCGCCCCAAGCACCGACTCCAACGCCGGTCACCATGAGTCCCAACTGCGAAAGTGTGGAGTAAGCGAGGACGCGCTTGATGTCATCCTGCTGGGTTGCCATCAAAGCGGCGATGAGTGCAGTGCACACTCCGATGATTGAGATCACCGAAAGGGCCGCAGCCGATGGTTCAAGGATGAAGGAAATTCTCGCCAGCATGTAAACGCCGGCCGCGACCATGGTCGCGGCATGGATGAGGGCGGAAACAGGGGTCGGACCCTCCATCGCATCCGGCAGCCAGACGTGGAGTGGAAGCTGGGCAGACTTGCCCACTGCGCCGCAGAATAAGCAGAGTCCGGCAAGGGTGAGCAGGGTGGGGGAGCTTGTGAGTTTCGAGAGCGCGGCTTGAATCCCCTCAAATGTCACGGAGCCGGTGGCCGACCAAACGAGAAGGATTCCCGTCATGAACCCAAAGTCCCCAATACGGTTGGTGAGAAAGGCTTTGTTGGCGGCATCCGCTGCAGACTTCTTGGTGAACCAATGGCCAATCAGTAAAAAACTGCTGACGCCCACCAATTCCCAGAAGATGAACATCATCGCCAGGTTGTCGGCGAGAACAATGCCGAGCATGGAGAACATGAAAAGCGAAAGCGCTCCGAAGAACCTCGCCTTTCCTTCGTCGTCCGCCATGTAGACGGTTGAGTACACATGGACAAGCGCTCCGATACCGGTGACAACAAGCAGCATGACTTTCGCGAGAGCGTCAATTTTGAGGCCGATGTTCAACTGGAGCGCCGGCCCGAGGTCGATCCAGGGAAACTGCGTTGCGAGGCTCTCGGGCGGCTTGCCAAAAACTGCGAGTGTCGCAATCAACGACACAAAAACAGCGCAGAGGGAAATCAGAACGCTGAGAGATTTTGAGCGGTGGGCAAACAGAAGAATGAGGCCTGCGCTAAAAAGCGGGCTTAGCAGGATGAGCCAGGGCAGAAAGTGGTCCATGTGATGAGGTGCAGGTTAGAAGCGAAGGGAGCGGATGTCCTCCACATGGGTGGTTTGGCGCGCGCGGTAGAGAGCCACGATGATTGCAAGTCCAACGGCAACCTCCGCAGCTGCGACCGTGATGATGAAGAAAACGAGCACTTGCGCGTTGTAATTCGGAAGACCGTCCGCGCCGACGTGAAACCGTGAGAAACCAACGAGGGATAAGTTCGCCGCGTTAAGCATCAGTTCTAGGCACATAAAAATGGTGATGATGTTGCGGCGCAACAGCACCCCCGCGAAGCCAATCGAGAAAAGGAGCCCGCTTGCCAGCAGATAATGATTAAGTGTCAGGGGATTCACGGAGATGGATGAGAGGAGATTATTTCAGTTCGCGCCGGGATAGGACTATGACCCCGATGGTCGCCACAAGAACAAGGACTCCGACAACTTGGAATGGAAGGGTGAAGTCTGTAAAAAGGGCCTTTCCAACCGATCGTACGTCTTCGATTCGGGCTGACCCCAATGCAGGAAAGGGTTTCGCTCCCTCCTTGAAGGAGTCTAGCACCCGCAGGAACTGCGACACAAAACCCGCTGTCACCAGCGCGCCACCGGCGAGGGCAGCCTTGTTCAGGTGCCTCCGATTTTCGGCCTTGAGATCAAGTAGCATGATGATGAACAGGAAGAGAACCATCACCGCGCCGGCGTACACCAAGACCTGGATGACCCCGATAAAGAACGCATCCAAGCCGACGAATAGTGCGGCGAGGCATAGGAAAGACCCGACCAAGCTGAGTGCGCTCGCAACGGGATCCCGGTTGATGACGACCGACGCTCCGAAGGAGAGCATCAGAAAGGTGAGTATCCAAAAAAGAATGGGAGACATGGGGCGGTCTATTTGTCGGGATTCCATTTGTGGACCAAGCCGTGCATCACGCCGCCCAGTTCATACAGCTTCTCTTTGTTGTGCACCATTTCCGCGCGGTTTTCGCCTGTGATAGCGTAGTCTTTCCTTAGATAGATCGCCTGTTCGGGGCAGACTTCTTCGCACAGGCCGCAGTAAATGCAGCGCGTCATGTCGATGAGGAATTCTTTGGGAGCTTTTTCGACCTTGGCGAACCTGCTTTCTGAGGAGAGTTCCCCGGGGGTGATGGTGATCGCGCGCGGAGGGCAAATGAATTCGCAGAGCTGGCATGAGACGCAGCGCTCGCGGTCGTGGTCGTCCTTCACCAGGGTTGGTGCGCCACGGTAGTACTCCGGAAGCTGCGAATCCCATTTTTCCTCAGGGTATTGCATGACCACTTTGGTTTCACCGCCAAGCATCTTCCTGAGGTGCCTGAAAGTGATTAGCAGTCCCGCGATGATGTTGGGAATATATAGCTTTTCCCAGAAAGTCAGATTCGGCCTGCGAACGGTGTATGCCATGGTCTTTTGGGTTTTGAGGTCGAGTGGGATCGAATTGGGGGGACGATCGTCTGCTTCAGCGCGTCGCCGCGAGGATGCCGGCGGTGATGAAAATGTTCACCAGTGCGATTTCAAAAAGGTACAGCCAGCCTAATTTCATCAACTGGTCGAAACGAAAACGCGGCAGGGTCCAGCGGACCCAAATGAAGAAGATTAAAAGGCAGGCGACTTTTGCGAAGAAAGTTGTGATGTGCACCAAACCAAGAAGCACCCCCGCTGGCGTCATGGATGATTCCAGGGTGTTCATTGGGAGCAATGGCATGTGCCAGCCTCCAAGGAATAGGACAACGATCAGTGAAGAGCCAACGATCATGGCTGCGTATTCACCGAGAAAGAATAGGGCGAACTTCATCGCCGAGTATTCGGTGTGGTATCCGGCAACTAGCTCGGTCTCGGATTCGGGAAGGTCAAATGGAAGACGGTTCGTTTCGGCAAACATCGAAATGGTGAATACCACAAACGAGATGGTGATCGGGATCCACAGGAGCAGTTCCCGTGCGGTCAGAGTTCCGTCTGTGAAAGGCAGTAGGAGCCAACCGTTGTTGATCTGGTACTGAATGGCTTCCGAGAGGTTTAGGTTGCCGATGATCAGCAGCACGGGAACTGCGCTCAGACCGAGGGAGAGCTCGTAGCTGATCATCTGTGAGGAGGCTCGGATGCCGCCCAGAAACGGATATTTTGAGTTAGAGGCCCATCCGGCGATCACGATTCCGTAGACGCCGATGGACGCGATCGCAAACACGTAAAGAATCCCAACGTTCACATCTGCAACAACCATTTTCTGTCCGAAAAGGAAGTTGCCGAAGGGAATGACGGCAAGGGTTGAAAGCGCGGGAACCATCGCCAGCACCGGGGCGAGCCAGAAATAAAAATGGTTCACATGTGCGGGAGTGAATTCCTCCTTCAGCATGAATTTCATGGCATCAGCCAGCGGCTGACCGAGGCCTCCCAGAAACAATTGAAGATCCTTCTGGAAGCCTAAAAGCGAAGTTGGGAACCCCGTTCGGTTTGGCCCCAGACGGTCCTGAATCAGCGCGCTGACTCGCCGCTCGGCATAGACAGTGTAGGACACCAGCGGCAGCACCACGAGAAACACGAGAAACAGTGTTTTCGCAACGGATGCCGCGATGAGCTCCAGCGGGATGGTCGAAAAAAAGTCCATGGATGTTGCTGTGTTTTGTCTTAGACGCCTGCGTTTGCCGGTGTCGGCGCGGGCGTCGGCGTTGCAAGCTGGAGTCCAAGGTCTCCAACTTTACTTAGATTTAGCCCTGCAAAAATCGGCGTGTCTTGGGACATAGCCTTAAATACCTCCTCGATCGAATGCATCGCGAGCGCAGCACCCGATGCGATTGCAAGATCTCTCAGGATTTCCCAGTCATCCCGTGCTCCGCTCGGAGCGTCGACGGCCTTGTTGAGGCGTTGGAGGCGTCCCTTGATGTTTATCATCGAACCGCGTTTTTCAGCCCAACCGGACGCCGGCAGCACCACGCTGGCGGCCGCAGTGGTTTTATTCGGAAGAATGTCGGTCACGACCAGCGCTTTCAGTTTTCCTAGGTCTTGCGCCGAGAGGCCGAGTGAAGTGAGGTCTTCTCCGATGCTCAGCACCCCTTTGATTGAACCGTCTTTGATACCCTCGGCGATCTTCTGAAGCTGGCTTCCTGGCTTTTCGCCGGTTAATCCCAAGGCCCGCGCACCGGATGTGTTTGGATTGCGGTCAGCGGGAATCAGGATTCCGTCGGGTTCTCCGATGCGGGGCAGAACATCCCCTAAAGCGATGCTCAGGGTCTGGGCGAGCGTCTTTGCGAGGTAGAGTTCTTCGTTAGTGAGCCTGGCGGACACGACCATCGCGAGGTTTCCTGCAGCTTTCAATAAATTCACCGCGTGCGATATTGACTCGTCCCATGCGGATGGTTTTCCAGCAATCAGTGGAGACGCGAGGCGAGCTTCGTCGTGGAGGTATTTAAAATTCAACCGATGCGAGTCCGGAATCCAGTTAGAATTCACGTCATTATTTTCGCGGGGAGTAATTCGGTAGATTCGGCCCTCGCGGCTTCCGATCGTGATGTTGCAGCCGAGGCCGTCGTTCACATCAATTGTCTTCGTTTCCTTGAGGAACCAGACCCGCATCTTGAATCTGAAATCCGTCGAGGTCAGCGCGCCGACGGGACAAATGTCGACGGTGTTGAGCGAGTAGTTGCTCTCAAGGGTCTTGTCGGGATGGCAAGCGATGGTGGAAAATCCACCGCGGTCCACAAAGCCCAGCACGTCGTCCTGAGCGACTTCCTTCATAAAGCGAATGCACCGCGAGCAGAGGACGCACCGTTCCGCGTCAAGCGTCACCCTAGGTCCGAGCTCAACGTTCTTGGGCTTTTTGACTTTGCGCTCCAAGAAACGTGAATTCGACTGGCCGTACTCGACCGAGAACTCCTGCAGTCTGCACTCGCCCGCTTGATCGCAGATTGGGCAGTCCAGAGGGTGGTTGATCAGCAGGAACTCCATCACGCCTTTGCGGCATTCCTGCACCATTGGGGAGTCGGTGCGGACGGCCATACCCTCGGCCACGTCCTGCGCACAGGAGATCTGCGGGCGCGGAATCCAAGCAATCTCTGGTCGGCCGTCGCCGCCGATGATGGGTTTGCGGTCAGGGCCCATTTTGGGCATGCCCATCTCAACCATGCACATCCGGCAGTTTCCCGGAGCGGACAGCTTGGGGTGGTAGCAGTAGCGTGGGATGAATTTGCCAGCTTGGGAGCAGGCCTCGATCACCCGTGTGCCCTTTGGAAACTGCAGCCACACGCCGTCGATCTGGACATTCAGCAAAGGAACTTCGGTGCTCATCACTTGAAAAGGTTATCGGGTGGCGGCTGGGGCCATAATTTCATGCCCGTTTCCTCGGGGAGCTTCGATCGCCGGGATCAAATCATTTTTGATGAGCTCCTCGGACGTGTACTCAGGAGGCATTGGCGGCGGGAGGGATTTTGAGGATTTGGCAGTGAACTCGTCCCGGAATTTCGCAACGAAACTTTGGGTAGGCCACGAGCAAGCTTCACCGAAAGCGCAGATGGTCTTGCCCGCAATGTTGTCGGCTACGGACTTTAGTGTGTCGGGATCTTTGTCGACGCCTCCACCCGCAACAATCCGGTCGGTGATTTTTTTCATCCACTGTGCGCCCTCTCGGCAAGGGGTGCATTGGCCGCAGGATTCGTGTGCGTAGAACTCGTTAATGTTATTGAGGACTTCCACCATGTTTCGGGTGTCGTCCATGACAATTACCCCGCCCGAACCGGCCATTGAGCCTGCGGCTGCAAGCGTGTCGAAGTCCATCACAAGATCCTCCAACGCGACTTCCTTGTCCTTGATTTTGTAGGTTTCGCCCGCTTTGAGGACTTTCGCTGAACTTCCTCCGGGGATGACCGCCTTCAGCGTGCGCCCCGGCTTGAGTCCGCCACACACATCATGGATGAGTTCGCCGAGGGTAAGGGATCCAACCGCGACTTCGTAGTAACCGGGCTTCTGCACGTCTCCGGATACGCACAGAATGCGTGTCCCTGTGTTGTTCGGTCTGCCGATCTTCGCGTACTCTTCGCCTCCCATCGCGATGATGTGTTTCACGTGGCAGAGGGTTTCCACGTTGTTGACAATGGTAGGGCACTGGTAGAGGCCGAGTACTGCGGGGAAATAAGGGGGTTTGATGCGAGGGTACGCGCGCTTGCCCTCGAGGGATTCGATTAACCCAGTTTCCTCGCCACAAATGTAAGCGCCGGCGCCCCGGTGAACGTAAATTTCAAGGTCGAACCCAGAGCCCAAAATATTTTTCCCGAGGAACCCCGCTGTCCGGGCCTCGGCGAGGGCCTTCTCGAGGATTTGCGCGCCCTCTGGAAATTCACCGCGAATGTACAAGTATGCGAGGTTCGCACCCACTGCGAAGCAAGAGATGATCATCCCCTCGATAAGTTGGTGAGGATCCTGATGGATGATGTAGCGGTCCTTGAAGGTGCCCGGCTCGGACTCATCCGCATTGCAAATCAGGTAGGTGGGTTTCGGCCCGCCGCGCTTGATGAAACTCCACTTCATGCCGCAGGGAAATCCCGCACCACCCCTGCCTCTGAGTCCGCTTTTCTTCACGGCCTCAACGATGTCCTCGGGCTTCATCTGGAAGGCCTTCTTGAGCTCTTGGTACCCACCATCCTTGGTGTAGCAATCCAAGTCGTTCTTCCAGTCCTTACGGTCGATGTTCTTGAAGATCAGGCGGTGTTCCTTCGGATGAGGCGCTTGGGAGCGGATTTCGGTCGCGCTGGATTTTTTGATTTTCCAGAGGTCTGCGGCATCCTCGAGCTTGATATTTTCAGCAAAAGAATCATTCACCATCGCAACCGGCGCCGAGCCGCATGAGGCGAGGCATTCGACAAATTCGATGGAATACTTGCCGTCGGGACTAACAGCAATTGGGTTTCCGTGTCCCGCGTTGTGCACGGCGTGCCCGATCATTTTAGAGGGCGAGTTGGAGTGGCCTTGATCGCCGTGTGCGCCTCCGTAGAACTCTTCCTTCCAATGATCGATATTGATGCCGGCTGTCTTCGCGAGTTCGTCCCGGAGTTTGTAGCTCCCCGCCATCGAGCAGGAGAGCGTCCTGCAAACCCGAATATGCGTGGCTCCCGCAGGCTGACGCCGGAACATCGGGTAGAACGTGACGAGTTCAAGGATGTTGATCGGCTGCAACTCCAGTTTGGACGCGATCCACTTCGTCGCATCGTCCGAAATGAAGCCAAAATGTTCCTGCCACAAATGAAGCAACGGAAGCGATGCACTGCGTTTAGAGGCAGGGTAATGCGAGATGGCCTCGTCGATCTTTGCCAAAAGTGCAGTTGGGATGTTCATGGCTGCTGCGGTTCGGATGAAGGGGGGGCGTCCCAGTGGGGAACACGATTGATGAGTTTGTTGTCGAAAAAATGCAGTTCGATGGATTTTCCGTTTTGCTCGTAGTAGTAGCGCGTGACAGGCACTTGTTTCTTCTGCGTTTCCAATTCGATGATCGTGTTTTCGATTCTGTCAGGCTGCCCGAGGATGGACTCCACTTCTTTCGGCGAAAGGTTTTTGCGCCCCGCGTTTTCACCCTTCCCGAGGCGGGCGTTTACTGCGTCAATATTGTCGTTGGAGATTTCTGGTTTGCATGCGGTTCCTGAAATCAGGATGGCTGGTGTCAGGATGGCTTTCGCAAAAAAGTTCATCGGTCACATTCGCCCATCACAAAGTCGAGGGAGCCGAGGATTGCGACCACGTCGCTCATAAGGTGCCCTGGGAGCATCTTTGGAAGGATGCTCAGGTTCACAAAGGAGGGGGCGCGTATTTTGAGTCGGTGCGGAACACCGCCGCCCTTGGAATTGATGTAGAATCCCAGCTCACCCTTCGGGTTTTCCGCCCCAAAATACACCTCGCCCGCAGGAGCGTTCAGTCCTTCGGTGTGCAGAATGAAGTGATGGATAAGTTCCTCCATCTTTGTCATCACCGAAGTTTTTGGCGGCGGGATGTTTTTCGGGTCGGAAACAGTGATCGGGCCCCCCGGCATTTTTGACATCACTTGGCGTAGGATTTTGACCGATTGCCTCATCTCCTCCACCCGGCAAAGGTAGCGGTCGTAGCAGTCGCCCGCAGAGCCCACTGGAATATCAAAGTCGTACTGGTCATACCCCAAGTAGGGATGGCGCTTGCGCAAATCGTGATCGACGCCGGATCCGCGAAGATTCGGGCCGGTGATTCCAAACCCAATCGCATCTTCGCGTGAGATCACACCAACATCCTTGGTCCGATCGACGAAAATTCGGTTCCTCGAGAGCAGGTTGTCCACCTCGTCCAGGGACGGCAGGAATTCGTCGAGAAACTTTGATGCCTGAGGAAAGAAGGAGTCTGGCAGGTCGCGGGTCATACCGCCAATGCGAGTGTAGCTCGTGGTGAAGCGCGCGCCCGAGATTACTTCGCAGAGGTTGTAGATCTTTTCACGCTCCGTGAACGTGTAGAGGAAGACCGTCATCGCCCCGGTGTCCATTGCGAACGCGCCCAGCCCCAAGAGATGAGATGAGATCCGGGCAAGTTCGCAGCAGATCACCCGAATCGCCTGGCCGCGCGGCGGCAGTTCCCAGCCCATGAGCTTCTCAACCGCCATGGCGTACGCCACGTTGTTCGCGAGCGGCGCCAGATAGTCCAGCCGGTCGGTGTACGGGACGAACTGGTTGTAAGTCATGTTCTCGGCGATTTTTTCGTCCCCCCGGTGGAGGTAGCCGATGTCTGGAGTCGCCTTGGTGATGATTTCCCCGTCCAGTTCGAGCACCAAGCGCAGCACCCCGTGCGTGGCGGGATGGGATGGACCCATGTTCAGGATCAGCTTTTCACCCAACAAATCCTGGGTGCCGGTCGCCATCCTTTGAAGGCCCGCCTGAGTTTTCGCGAGGGGATCCGGTTGGATGAACTGCTGAGTGGAAGCGGACATAGCGATTCTTTGGGAGACAAGACGGTAGGTGCGTCCGGAACGGACCAGCAAGCCGAATTTGTGAAATGTTTCACAAGCTCGCGGGCATTCCGCCCAAACAGGGGTTGAACCGCGATTTTTGACAGTAAATGGCCGTTTATTTTTGAACCGTATTAGAGTACTCAAACCACCGTGTTGTCTCGGCGAACATTTCTAGGAACCTCGGCTTTGGCCTGCCTCGGCGGAGGAGTGTACGGGTTTGGGGTGGAACCGCTGAGTTTGGTTGTTGAGGCTCTGAGGGTGCCGGTCCGGGGTTTGCCGGAGGGGTTGGATGGTTTTAAGATAGTGGCGCTGAGTGATTTTCATCTTTACCCTTTCACCGAGTTGCCCTTTATCCAGCGTGCAATCGAACTTGCCCGTGGGTTGAATCCTGATTTGGTCGTGCTTCTAGGGGATTTCGTTGACGCCACGGCGGAGACAATTCATGAACTCGCGCCCGCGTTGGCAGCGTTGAACTCGAAGCACGGAGTCTTCGCGGTTCTCGGAAATCATGATATCCGGAAGGGGCCAGCGGTGGTTGCAAAGACGTTGAGGAGCTCGGGTATTGAAGTGCTGATGAATCGGTCGGTCGAGATTGCGGTGGGTTCCTCTTACCTGCGCGTTGCCGGAGTGGATTCGCTGATGGGAAGGCCAGATTTAGAGGGGACACTCCGGGGCGGGAAAGACGGTGTTCCAACCGTACTGCTTGCACACGAGCCTGATATCGCTGACTCGGTGGCTCGATATGGGCGCGTGGATTTACAGTTATCGGGGCATAGCCATGGCGGACAGGTCCGTTTGCCTCTGCTCCAGTCCCTGTCGCTGCCCCGATGGGGACGCAAGTATCCTTTCGGCAGGTACCAGGTGGGGGACATGGCCCTGTACACCGGTCGCGGCCTTGGGACGACGGGAGTGCCGATTCGCATTGGCAGTGTGCCTGAGGTGAGCGAGATCACATTGGTTCGGGGAGAGCCTCGGGTCCAAGGGTAGGCGGCCCTTAGGATCGGGTTGAAGGCGTTGACGGTGGTAATTTAACGGGCCTTGAATGTTGGCCCGTTGAGGGTTACCGCCTTCAGAATCTCAGGCAATTGCAGTGCCGCATCGATTTCCTTTTGCATTTTCTGATAGCCCTCGAGCTTGAATAGGGGGCGCACATTTTCTTCGTAAGTCTGGCCCTCCTCCTCAACGCATAGGTCCGCACTGAAGGCGCCGCGGTATCCCGCGCCGATCACGATTTCAATGTTAGATCCCCCAGGCTGCATCTTGAACCATTTACCGATCGCCCGCTTGTCCCCGTAGAGGGGAAATCCGAGGGTTTCGGTGCTTCGGGTCCCTGTGGGCGTTGCTCCCTTGCCCGGCCAGTCAAATCCACTGGACCAGGAACCGTCAAGTTTCACGTCGCCGTCAATCCTCACAATAAGGATTTCGTTGCCGCCGCCGACGAAGCGAAACCGGTTTGTGCTCTGTGAGGAGATTTTCCCTTTGTAAACCGCGAACCAGCACTGGCGGTGGTCTGGAACCTGTTCGATGCCGAAAGCTTTTGGTGCAACCTCCTGACTGATAGGTGGAAACAGCATCATGAAGGAGGTTAGTTGCTGGCCCGCCCGCAGGTACTTGCCCGCCTCTTTTTCATCGAGGGTTCCCCTGTTGCCGAAAAGTTGGACGATCCGAGCCAGATACTCATCCTCGTCGTACATAGGGATGGGTTTGCCGTCCTTCTCCTTCCGCATGTAGTACATGGTGCCGGTGAGTCCTTGGCCGGTCGTTGAGCTTGCGCGAATGCCGAAGTTGGCGGCGCTTCCGCTGAAACTTCCCACGGGGCTAGGGATGCTCAGCGGGGTGGATGCCGAGAGTTTGGCTCCCAGCGTGTTGGACTTGAATGCGCCGGCATTGGAGGCAAGGCCGCCAATGCGCTGGGGGATGGCGATCGATGTCAGCGGGGTGAGGGGTACCTGTGGAAGGGCGACTTTTACATTGGGCGCGCTTGAAACAATCCGGTTGGGCAGTGTCGGAGCGCTCATGGAACTGGTGCGCTTGGCGACTTGGACTCGGTGTTCCAGTTGACGCGAGGGTGCGCCGGATTGTTGCGGGCCCGAACTGAACGTAAGTTTTCGTTTTTCCTGAATATTTTGCACCACCCAGACGCCGGCGATCAGCAGCAGAACCGCGTGAAACGCGAGGCTGATGAATAAAAATGAGCCGCCCGAACGAAGCCATTCGGTTAACGACTTCCAGCGCGATTTAGCGTCTGAATCAGCGGTCGCTGGCGGGTCGGGTGAATCCTGCTGCACGCCAACAGATTGTTTGTTGCGCAGAATCTTTCAGCAAAAAAATGAGCGTCTGCTCGGTTTTTGCGGCGGGTTCTCTGCGGGGCGGGCGGATCCCCGAAGGAGAATGCGCGTGACCAGCCGCCTCCCCGTTATTCCAAGTCTTCCTCGTTTTTCAAACGCTGAAATCTTGCCTCTAAAACACGCCGGTCGTCCGCCTTGGTCACCGTCACCTGAAATGGAGGGATTTTCACCTGTTCCCCAACCGCGGGGAGGTGCCCCGTGAGGTGGGTGATGTACCCCCCCACTGTGCTGACGTCCTCGCTCTCGATCGTGATGCCTGCGAGGTCTTTGAGCTCGTATAGTGCAAGTGCGCCGTCCACCAGAAACTCGTCGGCGTTCACACGCTTGAATTCCTGGCTTTCATTGTCGAATTCGTCCTGAATATCGCCCACGATTTCCTCGAGCACGTTGTCTAGCGTCACAACACCGACCGTGCCTCCGTACTCATCGAGCACCAACGCGATGTGCGCGTGCTTGCTTAAAAAGAACGTCAGCAGCCGCTCAAGCGGCATCATTTCGGGGACAGGCAACAGGTCCCGCCGGATCTTCGTGAGATTCGGTGCAGGCTCCCGCATTTGCGAAAGCAGGTCCTTGATGTGCACAAGGCCAATGGCGTTGTCCAAATGGCCGTCACACAGAGGAAAACGCGTATGGCGCGACTGGATCGCGCGGGTCAGGTTTTCGTTGAAAGAATCTTCCGTGTTGAGGAAGACGACTTCCTTTCGAGGGGTTGTAATGTCGCGCACCACCCGCTTGCGGAGGTCCAGCGCGTTCATCAAAATTTCCTTGCCGATCGGCGTGACTTGTTTGGCGTCTTCGCTCTGGGCGAGGATCACCCGCAACTCTTCTTCAGAGTGTGCAAGCTCGCGTTCCGACAGTGGCCGGATGCGCAGGATTTTCTGCAGCACCCAAGTCGCCGAGCCGTTGAGAAACCAGATTGCAGGCCGGAACAACTGATAGAAGAAGCCGAGTGGAACGCTCACCCAGAGCGTTGTTTGCACGGGTTTGGCGATTGCGATGGATTTCGGGGCGAGCTCCCCCAAAACAATGTGTAGAAAGGTAATGATCCCAAAGGCGATTCCGACCGTCAGGGTGCGCGCAAGCGGCTCCGAAGTGATGGAGAGCTTCGCGAGAATCGGGCTCACGAGGTCCGCGAGGAAAGGCTCGCCCACCCAGCCCAGCGCGAGGCTCGCGAGCGTGATCCCGAGCTGTGTGGCCGACAGATAGGCGTCGAGGTTTTCTGTCACGTCAATCGCGCGGCGCGCCTTGCGATCCCCGACGGCTTCAAGCGCTTCGAGTTGGCTGGAACGCACTTTGACGATGGCGAACTCCGAGGCCACAAAAAAACCGTTCAGCACCACCAGTCCCAGAACTACAAGTAGTTGAATGGTAACCGGAAGAGTGCTTGGGGTCAGTGTGGCTTCAGGGGCCATGGTTGGTGCCAAAAAAGAACCGAGCCGCAGGCGGGCCTGCGACTCGGAACAAAGTTGTTGAGTTTGAGTTGGTTTTTACCAGCTGGACTTGGTGACCCCGGGGATCAGCCCGTTGGACGCCAGTTCGCGGAACGAAATACGCGACAACTTGAAGCGGCCGATGAACGCCCGCTTGCGTCCGCTGTGCAGGCAGCGCTTGGACATGCGGACTGGGCTTGCATTGCGGGGCAATAGGGAAAGGCCGATGTAGTCGCCTTCCTTCTTCATCTTCGCACGCAATTCAGCGTATTTGGCGACGGTCGCCGCTTTCTTTTTTTCGCGCTCAATCCAGCTGGTCTTTGCCATAAAAGTATTTCGTGGGTCGGGAATGGTACGGTCGCAGGGTGGGTTGGTAAATAACTTTTTTGGGTAGCGGCTGCGGTTATGCAGGGCATGAGGGAGCTAGTTCATGCGATTCGACTTTGGTAGGAGTTTTTGAATACAGGACTTTTATAAGTGTAAGTCCCTCGGCAGGAGCGCAAAAAGAGCTTTTTCTTCCATTTGGGTTGTCCAGCAGGTCCCTCAGCCATCCGGAGGTTTGTTTTCCCTGAGCCACCCGGACTATGGAGCCGCTCAGGAGCCGTACCATCCGGTACAGAAAGCCCTCACCTTGAAAACTGATTGTGAACAGGTTGCCATTGGTTGAGAGCCGGATTTTTTGCAACGTGCGGACAGTGCTTTTTTCGGGTTGACCGCGGTTGGCCGCGAAAGCGGCGAAGTCGTGCCTCCCCTCAAACACACCGCACAGCGCCTTGAGGATGCGGCGATCGATCGGCGAGGCCACGTGCCAAGCGCGGTCCCTCTCCAATGGGTTTTGAAAGCGGTGGTTCCAAATTCGGTAGTGGTAAAGTTTTCCCGTGGCGCTGAACCGCGCGTGGAAACCTCGTTTCGCACTGGTTGCGCCTAGGATGCGCACGCTTCGGGGAAGCTGGGCATTGATCGCGCCAGCCCATGCGGCGGGTGAAAATTTGTCTTTTGGAACGTCAACGTGCGCAACCTGTCCGAGGGCGTGAACGCCAGAGTCGGTTCGACCGGCTCCGTGAACGACGATACGCTCACCCACGATGTTTCGAAGGGCGAGTTCGATGGCATCTTGAACCGCATTTTTCCCCGCCTGACTCTGCCATCCGGCGAAGGCGGCGCCGTCGTAGGCGATCTGCATTTTGAGGCGGATCATCCCGGCTGGCGCCTGATCCTGCTCCCTGCGGTTCGGCGAGTTCAAGGTGCGAGCATGCTCTGAGAGTCTAGCCAGCCCTGGAGAATCATCTGTGCGGCGACTTGATCCAGGACGGCGCGGCTGTTTTTAGTGTTGCGGCCTGCCTCGTGCAGGGCGCGCTGCGCAGCAACTGTCGTAAGGCGTTCATCCCAGAGCACGACGCGCATCCCCGGGTGCTCGGTGCGAATTGCCGTGGCAAAAGCCTCCACTTTTTCGGCGGATGAGCCTCTGGTGCCGTCCATGTTTTTGGGAAGCCCGAGGACGATCACGTCCACGGACTTTTCAGAGATCACCGCCTTGATCCTAGGGAGGGCTTTCGGCGTGTTCTGGACCGTTTCAAGAGGGTGCGCGAGCATTCGCAGTTCGTCGGAAACAGCCAGTCCGATTCGGGCGTCACCGTAATCAATTCCGAGGGCGCGTTTCATTATTTGTGTTTCTCGAGGCAGTGGTTTCGGACGCGGGGTGATCGCATAGATTTAGCGTCTCTCGCGGAAAAAGGACTGCAACATGGCGCTACAATCGTGCTGGCGCACGCCAGAAGTAATTTCGCACCGGTGGTTGAGGCCCGGGTGCTGAAGCAGGTTCATGAGGCTTCCAGCCGCCCCGTCCTTCGGGGACGCGCATCCAAAAATTACGCGGTCTACTCTCGCGTGCACAAGGGCACCGGCGCACATCGGGCAGGGTTCCTTGGTCACATACAGCTGGCAGTTGGTGAGTCGCCAATCGCCGACGGCAGCCTCGGCTTGAGTGATGGCCAGAATTTCGGCGTGCGCAGTAGCGTCCTTGAGCTGTTCCACCTGGTTGTAAGCGCGTGCGATCACACGCCCTTCGAGGACCACAACCGCGCCGACCGGAACTTCTTCCTGCTCCCAAGCTCTTCTCGCCATGCGCAAAGCCTCGCCCATGAAGAATTCGTCGCTTTGTAGGTCGATGAGTGGTTGCATGATTACCGGTTCGTTAGCGCAATCCACACAACTTAGCCGCCTGCCACAAACAATGCCAAAGAATACCCAACTTGGGATTTTGATTGCCTTCCGTCCCTGTTCCGCTTTCAATCCCGCCCCCATTTTAACCCTCTGAGGAGGACCTGTGTTATGTCAGCGATTATTGCCAAGATTAATAAGGAACAAACCAAACAAGACGTCACTCCGTTCAATGTCGGTGATGCCGTTCGCGTGCACACCCGTGTGGTTGAAGGGGATAAGGAGCGTATTCAGATCTACTCAGGGATCGTCATCGGTCGTAGGGGCACGGACTTGAACGAAACGTTCACGGTCCGCCGCATCTCCTATGGCGAGGGTGTTGAGCGCGTGTTTCCCATTCATTCCCCGCGTGTTGCGAAAATCGAGGTGGAAACCCAAGGCACTGCCCGCCGCTCGAAGCTGACTTATCTCAGAACCCGCAAAGGCAAGCAGGCCATGGCGGTGCGCGAGAAAAAGACCCGCTAACGCTTCTTGTTACTTCCGGGGATTGGTGTTTTCCCGCCAAAACTCCTCCAATGACGGCCCGGTGCACGCTCGAACATGAAGAGCGTCTCCGGGCCGCTGGCTTTCAGCGTATCGCGGGAATTGATGAGGCGGGAAGGGGACCGCTGGCGGGGCCCGTTGTGGCTGCCGCGGTGATCCTACCGCCGGACTTCGAGCATCCTGTTTTGAATGATTCCAAAAAGCTCACGGCGCGTTCACGTGAGCGGATCTTCGGGGAACTGCGCGAAAACTCGCGGGTGATTCACGCGATTGTGGAGGTGGGGGTTGAGGAGATCGACTCGCTGAATATTCTCAGAGCGACCCATGAAGCTATGCGTCGCGCGCTCGCGGCGCTTCCGGTGGGTGCGGATCACGCGATCATTGATGGACTGCCTGTGAAGCCTTTTCCAATTCAGCAGACCGCCTTGGTGGGTGGAGACGGACTGAGTCTGAGCGTTGCTGCGGCAAGCGTGCTGGCCAAGGTCTGGCGCGATATGAGAATGCAGGCTCTCGATGCCGATTATCCGCAATACGCTTTTGCCAAACACAAGGGCTACGGGACGGCTTTGCATCTTGAGAAACTGCGCGCACATGGAGTTTCGCCGATTCACCGACGCAGTTTCGCGCCTGTTCGCCAGCTTTCGCTCGGTTTGCAGTGAGGCGTTCGCGTGGCTGGCAGAGCTGCCGGAGGATCTCCTGCAGGTGCTGCTTGGTGAGCGATTGGAGCAGGCACGCCGCGTCCATGACCTCGGCTGGCGCGGGGAGAAAGTAGCCGGCGAGTTTCTACGGAAGCGGGGATATAAAATTCTGATGAGAAACTACGTGCCGCGTCGTGGCGGAGAGGTGGATTTGGTTTGCCGTGTCAGGGGAAAGCGTGAGTTGGTTTTCGTGGAGGTGAAAACCCGCTCAAGCGAGGAGTTCGGTGCACCGCATGAGGCGGTGGACTGGGTGAAGCGGCGGAGAGTGATTCAAGCCGCACAGGAATGGCTCGAGTTACTAAATCAACCCGATGTGACAGCGAGGTTTGATATTGTTGAGGTGCTTGCCATCGGAAAGCGCTGGCAGGTCCGACATCTGGCCGACGCGTTTTTTGCTGCAGAAACACTGCACGCGGGGAGTATCCCGCTTATCCCGGGGGCCAACCGAGGGGACGTCCTCCCAAAACGTGGATATGGAGGTGTGGCACAGTCTCGCCGCCGTCCCGCCCGTGATTGATGACCACCCTGAAACCGGTGTTGGAGATGCCCAGAGCTTTGGCCACCTCCTGCGTTGCCAGCAGAAGTTTGCCCAGAAGCGACTCGTCTTCCGGGGTGGCCTCGCCCACCCGTGGAATCACTTTTTTTGGCACGACAAGAACGTGAACGGGCGCTTGCGGCGAAATATCATGGAATGCAAGCCAGTCGTCCGACTCGGCGACGATTTTTGAAGGAATTTGGCGTGCAATGATTTTTTCAAAAAGGGTCATGGGGGTGGTGGCGGATTGATAGGCGTCTCGATTACCTAATGGAAAAATACAGCGGCTTTTCTTCCGCGAGATGGAAGATGCGGTGCCTGATCAGAGCGACGAGTTCGTCTGCCATTTGCTGGCATTGTCCGCACCAGTTGATGCGTCCGAGCATCCGCTTGACTGCGGGCGTTAAATCCTCGATCGCGATTCTGGAGGTGAGGCCGGTTGTGAGCAGGTGTTCGCATGTTTTGGAGCATTTCTCGAAGAACTCGAGCTCGAATCCTGGGAGACAGCCTTCAGCGATTTCCAAAAGCGAAACGGCGATTTCCAGGCCATCACGCAGGAAGTGCGGTGCAACCTCGCTGTAGCCTATTCCCTGCAAGGCTGTGCGTACGGTGGAACGGAATCCCTCCAGTGAAAACGGTTCTTCGGAACGGAGTGCCTTTAAATACAACGTGACCGTGCGGGCCACTTCAGTTGCGGGCCACCATTGAGGGTACCCTGCTGCGAGTGCGGCTTTCTCGAGTGAGTATTGCAGCCATTCCAAATCGAGGGCGACTGCACCGCCGCCAATTTTAATCAGTGGTGGTTCGTCGCAGAGGCAAATCATGTTTTGAATAGTTCGGGTTGCAGAACACTTCGTTTCGGACGGCGCTCCAGCAGCTGTATTTCGTCTAGAAACTCGCCGATATCCTGAAAGTGCCGGTACACCGACGCGTAGCGCACATAGGCCACCTCGTCCAATGTGTGGAGATGCTCCATCACACGACTGCCGATCAGATGAGATGGAAACTCTCGGTCGTAGGACGCTTCTAGATTTGAGATAATCTCCTCCACTGCCCGTTCCAAAGTAACGCGGCTGACCGGTCTTTTTTCGCAGGCCTTCAGCATTCCCTGCAGGATCTTTTGCTTATCCAGCGGCTCGGAGCGGCCATCCCGTTTGATTACTCGGATCTCCGAGCGCTCGATCTCCTCGTAGGTCGTGTAACGGAAGCCGCACCCCACGCACTCCCGTCGACGCCGAATGCTCTTCCCGTCTTTGGAGGGACGGGAATCGATTACTTTGTCTTCGAGCACGCCGCACTTGGAGCAATACATTGCGTTGTGTTGGGGAGGTTTAAGATCTTAGAGATAACACAACCGGTGGTATGGGTAAAGGGGAAGTTCAGAATCCGGCGCGTCAGCACAATAAAGCGCGCCCTGCTGCGGCCTCACGCCGCGATCGGACAGTGGCACATTTTTTAGCGCAGGCTTGCGGAAGAGACGCGTCTGAGCACAAAGAAGGCGATGCAGTCATTGATTGAGAGTCTCATGGATGGGCGGGATCTTTCCCCTACTGAATGCGAATGCGCAGTGGACTGGCTTGCCAACCCGGGAGCCGATGCGGGGCAGAAGGGCGTTTTCCTTGCGGCGCTGAGGGTGAAAGGCGAGACCGCCGCTGAAATAGCGGGGTTTGTGGAGTCCCTTGTGAAGCGCGCTGTGAATCCGCAGATCCGCACGCATAATCTTTCGGGACCGGTGATCGATGTTTGCGGGACGGGAGGAGACCGGTTGGAACTCTTCAATGTCTCAACCGCCTCGATGTTCGTGCTTGCTGCAAGTGGGGCGGTCGTCGTGAAGCATGGAAACCGGGCTATCACATCGCAGTGCGGTGGTGCGGATGTGTTGGAGGAACTGGGGGTTGAGATTGATATGGCACCGGAGCGCCTCGCCGATTGTGTGGAGGCGCTGGGGCTCGGATTCGTTTTTGCACCTGCATATCACCCTGCATTCAAGGTGATCGGGCCTGTTCGAAAAGCGCTCGCCGAGCAGGGGCAGTCGTCGATTTTCAACCTGCTCGGGCCTCTCCTAAACCCAGCCCGTCCAGCTTATCAGTTGGTCGGTGTCTACGCGAAAGAGTTGCTCGAGAAATACGCGTGTGCGCTGCAAGGGTTGGGGCGTGCGGGCGCATGGGTTGTCCACGGCGCGGGCGCCGACGAGTTGACTCCCTCCGGAAAGGCTGACGCGATATGCGTTACTCCGAATCGCCTCGAAAAAATATCGATCGATCCGCAATCCATCGGCGTCGCACATGCGCCGATGAGCGCCCTCAGGGGCGGGAACAAGCGCGAGAACGCGGCGATTTTGCGCAGTATTCTTTGGTCCGAAAATCGCGGTCCGCAGGCGGATGCAGTGCTCTTGAATGCCGCCGCGGGGCTGGTTGTGTGCGGCCTCGCAAATGAGATGAGCGAGGGCATGGAGCGCGCGCGCGAAGCGCTTCAAAGCGGACGGGCGTGCGAGAAGCTGGACGCGTTGTGTCGGTTCTCTAGGAATCCGTGAAGATCCCAGAGGTGCAGCTGCATCGCTGAACTCTGGACCGATCTGTTAACTCGCGTCTGTTAGCTTGCTAACACCAGGCAGTTACAGGTTCTCTTTCACAGATGCCGATGCGTAATCCCTGTTAAGATGGCCGATTACGGTTGCAGGAATTTCAGCAGGGCAGACCGCCTCGCATTCGAGATAGTTCGAGCAGTTCCCGAATCCTTCCTCGTCCATTTTCCGGACCATTGCCAAGGCGCGGCGATCGCGCTCGGGTTGTCCCTGCGGCAGCGACGCCAGATGGGTGACTTTCGCCCCCACAAAAAGCATCGCACTTGCGTTCGGACACGCTGCAACACAAGCGCCGCAACCAATGCAAGCCGCTGCCTCCATCGCGCGGTCAGCTTCGGGTTTCGGCACCAGAATGCAGTTGCCATCCTGCGCAGCCCCGACGTGTGCGGTAATAAATCCACCCGCCTGCTGGATCCGGTCGAATGCAGAGCGGTCCACCGTCAAATCGCGCAGGACTGGGAATGCGCCCGCACGGAATGGCTCGATGTAAATGGTTTCTCCATCCTTGAACTTCCGCATGTAAAGCTGGCATGTGGTCGTTTCGCTGGGCCCGTGGGGTACTCCGTTGATGGTGAGCGAGCACATGCCGCAAATCCCTTCGCGGCAATCATGGTCGAAAGTGATGGGTTCCTGACCCTTCGCCAAAAGGTCCTCGTTGACCAAGTCGAGCATTTCGAGAAACGAGCAGTCTTCCGGAATGTTGCGAGCTTCGTAGGAGGAGAGACTGCCAGCGCTGTCTCTGTTTTTTTGCCGCCAGATTTTGAGATGGAGGTTCATTTGTAGCTGCGGGTGGAGAGTTTTACGTTTTCGTAGATCAAAGGTTCCACATGCCGGACCGGCGCCTTGTTCGCGCCTTGGTATTCCCAGGCGGCCACATGCGCGAACTCGTCGTCGTTACGCAGAGCTTCGCCATCCGGCGTCTGATACTCCTCGCGGAAGTGACCGCCGCACGATTCATTTCGCGTGAGTGCGTCCATGCACATCAATTCACCAAACTCCAAGAAGTCAGCTACTCTCCCGGCCCTCTCCAGCGACACATTCAACGATTCGTTTTCGCCGGGTACATTCGCGTTCTCCCAGAACTCCTGACGGAGCGCTGGAATGCGGTTTAGAGCCCGCGCGAGGCTTTTTTCGGACCTGGCCATGCCACACTGGTCCCACATGATCAGACCCAGTTCGCGGTGGAACGATTCCACGGAGCGCTTTCCTTTAATGGAAAGAAGCTTTTGGATGCCGGCTCTTACCTCGTCTTCGGTCTGCTTGAAGGCGGGGTGGTCGGTGCTCGGACGGTTCCCGAGATTCGGTGCGAGGTAGTTTCCGATCGTGTAGGGAATGACGAAATAACCGTCCGCCAAACCTTGCATCAGCGCGCTCGCCCCAAGGCGGTTCGCGCCGTGATCCGAGAAGTTCGCTTCCCCGAGCACAAACATCCCGGGAATGTTCGACATCAGGTTGTAGTCCACCCACAGCCCGCCCATCGTGTAGTGAACGGCCGGGAAAATGCGCATCGGCCGCTTGTATGCATCCTCTCCAGTGATCTGATGATACATGTCGAACAGGTTTCCGTAACGCTCTCGAATTTTACTCTCACCCACCCGTTTGATGGAGTCCGCGAAGTCCAGATAAACCCCGAGGCCGCCCGGGCCAACGCCGCGCCCCTCGTCGCATGCTTCCTTTGCCGAACGAGAAGAAATATCTCGGGGCGCGAGGTTTCCGAAGCTTGGATATTTTCGCTCCAAGTAGTAGTCCCTTTCGTCCTCCGGGATCTGATCGGGCGCGCGCGAATCGCCTTTCTTTTTCGGAACCCAAACGCGGCCATCGTTGCGCAGGGATTCGCTCATGAGCGTGAGCTTCGACGGGTGGTCGCCCGCGACAGGAATGCAGGTCGGATGAATCTGTGTGTAGCACGGATTTGCAAAAAACGCACCGCGCCTGTGGGCCCGGTAAGTCGCCGTGACATTCGACCCTTTCGCGTTGGTGGAGAGATAAAACACGTTGCCGTATCCACCGGTCGCTAAGATGACGCAATCCGCAGCCCAACGCTTGATTTCGCCGGTGACAAGATTTCGGGAGATGATCCCTTTCGCGTGTCCATCAATGAGAACGAGGTCGAGCATTTCCGTGCGGTAATGCATTTTCACCGAACCAGCTGCGATCTGGCGGTTCAACGCACCGTATGCACCAAGCAGGAGTTGCTGTCCCGTCTGGCCGCGCGCGTAGAAAGTCCGCGAAACCTGCGCTCCGCCGAAGGAACGGTTGTCGAGCAGGCCACCGTACTCCCTCGCGAACGGCACTCCCAGCGCGACACAGTGGTCGATGATGCTTACGCTGACTTCCGCGAGCCTGTGGACGTTCGCCTCCCGCGAGCGGAAGTCACCGCCCTTAATCGTGTCGTAAAAAAGCCGGTGAACGGAGTCCCCGTCATTCTGGTAATTCTTTGCCGCATTGATGCCGCCTTGCGCCGCAATTGAGTGAGCACGCCGCGGTGAATCTTGGAAACAGAAGCACTGGACGTTGTATCCAAGTTCTCCGAGGGTGGCCGCCGCGGAGGCTCCGGCGAGGCCGCTCCCCACGATGATCACCTCAAACTTCCGCCGGTTTGAAGGGGCGATGAGTTTGGATTCAAACTTGTGCTTCTCCCACTTGTTTTCGAGTGGACCGGACGGGATCTTGGAGTCGAGTGTAACGCTCATAAGTACGGGGCGCTGGCTTCCGGTGTGTGTTATTTTAAAATGCCGAGCAGCACGCCTGCCGGGATGGAGGCGTAGCCGATGAAAATCGCGGCGGAGACAAGTGTTGCCAAACCAGAAATCGCACTCCGCGTGCTACGGGTTTCAATGCCCAGCGTCTGGAACACCGAACTCACCCCATGCTTGAGGTGCAGGCTCAGCAGCGCGACGCTCAGCAGATAAAACCCTGAGACGATCGGGCTCTGGAATCCAAGAACCACCATCTCGTACACGTTACCATCGGCGATTGTTTTGAACCTCGGGTCAGTCACCCGGAACGTGTAGTGCAAAAGATGGAAAATGACGAAGCTCAGGACAGTCAGGCCGCTGAGTGCCATCAGTCGCGTCGAGAGCTTGGCTTGCACGGTTGCCTTGAGCGCGTACTTCTGAGGTCGCGCGGCGCGGTTCGCCATCACAAGCGAGATTGTCGCGATGATGTGTGTGGCGAATGCCACGATGAGTCCGATGCGCGCCACCCACAGCAGGTTCTGGTTCGCATGCAGGAACTCTGCGTATGCGTTGATTTTTTCGGGTCCCGCGAACATCTGGAGGTTGCCCGCCAGATGGGCCACCACGAAGCCTACAAGCGCGAGCCCCGTCAGGGCCACCACCCACTTCTTACCAATTGAAGACCGCCAGAGTTTGAGGAATAGGTTCACAGGAATTAGTGTTGAGCGTGCAATTTTTGCAGTCCGACTGGCAGTGGGGGACTGTGTGCGGCCAGCCACAAATGTATGTATGAGCAAAAACGTGGGATTGCCAACTTTCGAGATAAAAATCGCAAATATAAGCCGCAATTATAATTTGTCCCGGCGGGGTTTTCTCAACTTTGCATCCGCTCAGGATTCCCCTATCAATCTGGGCTGGTTGCCTTGATTCTTTTACTATGATCGCCCCGCCCAACGCCATTGAAGCTTCAGATAACGAGTCGGTTCTAAACTCACGCCGCGTTTATGTTGAGGGGAGCCTGTTTCCTGAAATTCGCGTACCGATGCGCGAGATCTCGCTGGCCGACACCCGTTTGCCCGACGGTTCCGTCGAGCACAATGCTCCGGTCAGAGTCTACGATACCAGCGGGCCTTGGGGTGACCCTGAGTTCAAGGGGACGGTGGAGATGGGGCTGCCGCCACTCCGCGCTCCGTGGGTTTTCGGGCGGGGGGATGTCTCCGAGTACGAAGGACGTACGGTGACACCGCGCGATAACGGCTACCTCTCCGAGGTGCATGCCGAAGCCAGCGCCAGAAAATCGCCACAGGCGTCTGCGCTCAAAGCGCCTGCCTCCGCGGGGCGCCGTCCATTGAGGGCCTCTAGGGGAACGCCGGTGACACAATTATGGTACGCGCGCCAGGGGATCATCACCGCAGAGATGGAGTACATCGCGATCCGCGAGAATCAGGGCTTGGACGACTGGAGGGATCGGCTCTCGAGTGCGGCGGAAAGGAACTCGTTGTTCCATCAGCATGACGGCACGGTCGGTCGTGCGGATGCTCCGGAGGTCTTCCGCAGGTTTCCCCAGAATTTGCCCAAGCGCATCACCCCCGAGTTCGTCCGAGACGAGATTGCACGCGGTCGTGCGATCATTCCCGCGAATATCAATCACCCGGAACTTGAGCCGATGATTATCGGGCGGAATTTCTTGGTGAAGATCAACGCCAACATTGGCAATTCCGCGGTGGCTTCCAGCATTGAAGAAGAGGTTGAAAAGATGCGGTGGTCCACCAAGTGGGGAGCGGACACCGTCATGGATTTGTCGACCGGCAAAAACATTCACGCGACACGCGAGTGGATTTTGCGCAACTCGGCAGTGCCGATTGGAACAGTCCCGATTTACCAGGCGCTAGAAAAAGTCGGTGGACGTGCGGAAGATTTAAGTTGGGAAATTTTTCGGGACACATTGATCGAGCAGGCGGAGCAGGGTGTGGATTACTTTACGATTCATGCAGGGGTGCTGCTGCGCTTTATTCCCCTCACTGCGCGCCGCGCGACGGGGATTGTTTCGCGCGGCGGCTCCATCATGGCGAAGTGGTGCTTGGCGCATCATAAGGAGAATTTTTTGTACACGCATTGGGACGAAATATGCGACATCATGGCTGCTTACGACGTGAGTTTTTCGATAGGCGACGGACTCCGGCCGGGGTCGAATGCGGATGCCAACGATGCTGCGCAGTTTGGGGAGTTGGAGGTGCAGGGCGGTCTGACCAAGCGCGCGTGGGAAAAGGGTGTCCAGGTGATGAACGAGGGCCCCGGGCACGTTCCAATGCATCTCATCCATGAGAACATGATGAAGCAGCTCGAGTGGTGCCATGAGGCTCCGTTTTACACGCTCGGCCCACTCACAACAGATATCGCGCCGGGGTACGACCATATTACATCTGCGATCGGTGCCGCGATGATTGGTTGGTATGGCACTGCGATGCTTTGCTATGTCACCCCCAAGGAGCACTTGGGCTTGCCCGACAAAAAGGATGTGAAGGACGGGGTGATCGCTTACAAAATCGCCGCGCATGCCGCCGACCTTGCGAAAGGACATCCGGGCGCCCAGTACCGTGACAATGCGATTTCAAAGGCTCGGTTTGAGTTTCGGTGGCAGGACCAATTCAACCTCTCACTGGATCCCGTCACCGCCCGCGAGTTTCATGATGAAACTTTGCCAAGCGAGGGAGCGAAGGCTGCACATTTCTGCTCGATGTGCGGGCCGCACTTTTGCTCGATGAAAATTACTGAAGACGTCCGCCGTTACGCCGCAGAGTTGGGCGTTGCCGAGGAGAAAGCGCTGGAGTTGGGGATGGAAGACAAGTCCCGTGAATTTCGCGAGAAGGGAGCCGAGGTCTACCAGTCTGGCGCTCAAACCGGCAGAACACACTGAGCTGTTTCCGTGCGAAAAGAGAAGGGCTGTTCCACGCTGGAAACAGCCCCTTACAATCTTCAGAAGTGCTCAGCTCAGCTCGCGCGCGCCGAGTCCGGATTGACTTCAACCGCGGTTTCGAGTGAGGCGGTTTGCTTAGGATACTGGGTGTCCCCGGCGTGAACAGGCGCCTGTTGAGACGTTGTTTCCGATGTGAGAGATCCCTGAGCCGGCTCTGCTAGGTTCGCATCCGCGGGGTTTTTCCGCTCGGTGGCGTCTGAGGCGGTCAAATGTTCTGCTGGATCGGCATGCACCGATGGTGGGGTGTCCGATGAGCAAACATCCTCGGTGGTAGATTTTTCGCCTTCGGATTCCGCAGGCGTCTGCACTGCTTGCTCGCTGCCGACTTGCTCCACCGCCGGATCTTCAGCGCTTGCGGCCTCTGAGGCCGCTTGGGCTGCGGGCGAAAGAGGGAGATCAAGTTTGCCGTCTGCGAATTCAATCACGAGCCCCGTGTGCACCAAATAATGCAAGTCCGCCGCGAGTTGGGTCTTTCGAGTGGCAAGTTCAGGCGACTCCGGCGCATCAGGCTCGGGTGTGCCGAGGATTTTGATCGCCAAATCGCGTTTTGAAATGCGTGGTGATTCTCCGATGACGGTCAGCAGAGTAGCAGGACCGTCCGCAAATTCATTCGACGATGTGACGGGCTTTGGTCGCACAGCAGACAAATACAGAACCCGCTTGCGGTGTTTGAAAACGTGAAGGTTTTGCTCGTTGAAATACGGGCGGAGTCCGTGAACCAGCGACGCGGGGTAAGCAAGCTCACGTTCAAAAGCCTCGCGCGCTGCCGTGGACAAGAAACGCTCGGGAAGATCGCGCGCCGCTTTCCCGGAACATTCGAGAGCGGTTGCGGATTTAATCAGCGATTCAAGGTAGGTTTTGTTGAAATGAGACTCGACCTCTTGAAGGCTTTTGAATTCCAGCTGTTCCGTCCCGCCAGTGGTGTAAAAGACGGTTTGCTTGCTTGCCTGTTCTTTCCAGTCCGCAACAGCTTGTTCGGAGGATACAACTTCGATTTCCTCCTTTTGGAATTGAACAAAACTCATGCGCCGGCTGAACCGCTCTTCGTAGAGCTTTCGAATCGCGACCTGATAGGCATGGTGATTCGTTGGGCCAAGAAGAATGCCGTTGGAGCGGCATCTCGCCACGCTTGTGTAATTCCCCTTCGGGGCTTCGATTTCGCGGACTTCCTCACGGTAGAACTTGTTCCAGCACTGCCGGAAAGCATTGCGGACGACTAACTCTCTTTCAAAGCTCACCGGGCCATTGTCGAGTTGAAAAAGTGGCTTTGACGGGTCGCTGCTGGTGACTCGGATGAAGTGTCTCTCAGGTTTCTCCAAAAACAGTCGCGCCGTGCCAAAAAGCGGATACGCGCGGGAGCTCTGGCGGATCTGCTTTGCGATGCTCGCGGCCGCACCCTCTTCCGGAAGAAACTCAACCTTGAATTGCGGCGGAGTAAAATGGGGGCGCTGCGGGGTGGATTGTACAAGCCCGCGCTGATGATCGCGACGGTCGCCCTGTCGCGATTGACGATCGCCGCCACGGTTGGCGCCTCCCGGGCCTCCGGGGCGTCGGTTGCCTCCATCGTTGCGATTCCCGCGATCGGATCGGTCACCACGGCGTTCGCCTCCTCCTCTGTCAGCGCCTCCACGTGACGGGCCGCGAGAAGAACGACCCTCAGATTCCCCTTGGAAGTTGGCGTATTTGTTGGTGGAAGGAGTTTCCTTCAGCCAGTCGGGCAGGAATTTTAAATCGAGGGGCGAGAGCTGGTCGCTCATGTTTTTACGTTGGATTCAGCGTGCATTTTGGTGGCCCTGAGGGCGCACGCCTTTTGGTTTCAGTCGTGAGTCGGTCTGGAGGCGATGGGAAGTCTTGGAATGTTGGGCGCTTGGTCGGGGCCTGACGTTTTGGCCAACAGCCTTAGAATCACAAACATTCCGTCGAAACTCAAGCGGAAGGTCTTCGGGACGCCTCCTCTTTTGACACTCCCTCGGATCCGCCCGCACGAAGGGTGAGGTGAACAATTTCCGCTGGGGCGCCTACTCGTATCGGGAACCAGTTCCCCACGCCGTTGGAAACACACAGGGATCTGCCTTCCTTTTCGTAGAGTCCGGACCAGTAACGGTACAAACTAGGGCCGGCCCCAATACTCCGGCTCAGCATCAACTGCCCCCCGTGGGTGTGGCCGCTCAAAGTGAGCGGGAAGTCCTCCGCATGATCAAACGCGTGGGGGTGATGCGCCAGCAGAATACGGAAAGCGTCCACGTCGTTTTTGACGCTGACTCGCTCAATCAGGGATCGATGCAGCACGTCGCGGTTGTAGCCAGACGAACCCCGGCCGTTAGGAGATTCACCCCATGGAATCCCCGTGAGTTGAACTCGTCGGCCCTTAATTACCACCCGTGCAGCCTCGTCCACTAAAAGGCCAATCGATGCGCGACTCATGAGATCGCGGAATGCAAATCCGTCCTGCATTAGATCATGGTTTCC